>Ga0196899_1000609_pt1 | contig 18413 bp, 22 predicted proteins | sample VirMetDEL_Sep_01_FD_169095 | JGI IMG/M metagenome (GOLD analysis project Ga0196899, IMG submission 169095) | Aqueous microbial communities from the Delaware River and Bay under freshwater to marine salinity gradient to study organic matter... | ecosystem: Environmental > Aquatic > Marine >... | reverse complement strand
TAGAACTTGGCGGTTTGTTTCCATTTCTTCCAAAAGAAGTTAGTACATTTTTACGCAAGGCAGAAGTTACGCCATCTATGGATGTTCGTGAATCTTTGGGTGGACTTGCTCAAAAAGAACTTGGTGGTTTTGGAGCAGGTGGAGAAACACTTGGTCTTAATAAAGTTGTAACTACCAAAGAATTTGCAGACATGCTTGATAAAGGTATTGATACTTTTGGTGTTGATAATCCTGTTGGTAAAGGGTTGTTAAATTTGTTTGCTAAAACTGCTGGAGTAGGTCAGGCAATGGAAACTGTGTTTGATCACACAGCACATCTTCTTAACACATATGGTATGTTTCAACAGCTTGCAATGAACGGTGTTCTTTATAGACCACGTGTTGCTAAAGAAGCTTATAAGTCTGCTTATGCAATGTATCAAAAAGCTGCAAAAGGCGATGAAGATACACTAAAGTTTTTACAAGCTTTAAAAAATCGTGGAATTATTGATTCAAGTGTAGTTAGTGAAGCAATTAAAAAGAACATTGATCGGTTTGGAAAAGAAGGTGTAGACGCTATAGAAAGTACAGTAGAAAAAGCAATCAAAGCACCTTTCCGTGGTATGTCTGCTGTGTATGGTGGTGTGGACGACTTTGGTAAAATTGTTGCTTTCCAAGCAGAATTTAACGCATACAAAAAAGCATATCCAAATCTTTCTAATGCAGAAATATTTGATAAGGCTACAGAAATTGTTCGCAACACTATGCCTTCTTATACAACAGCGGCTCCTGCTGTACGTGCTTTGACACGTCTTCCTTTTGGAACTTATGCAACATTCCCTGCGGAAATTATACGTACTACAAAAAATATTGTTATGCAGGGTGCAAAAGATATTGCAGAAGGAAAGCGTACAAATAATCCAGCTTTGATCCGTATTGGTATGCGTAGACTTGCTGGCATCGGTGCCACTACAGCGGGTATTGAATATGCCATTAACAATCAAAACTCACAGATGGGTGTTAGTAAAGATGATCAACGTGCTGTTGATCTTGTTGTTCCAGAGTACCAAGCTAATACAAAGAAGGTATATACTCAACCCTTTTATAAAGATCCAAAAACTGGTGACATTATGACACGTTTTACTGATACTGGATTTATTGATTCTATGCAAGTAATCAAAGGACCAGTTCGTAGAATTATTGGTAGAATTATGGCTGGTGATGATGTGACACAAAGGGAAATAGACGATGCTTTTCCTGATGCAGCAAGAGAACTTTATTCTCCATATATTTCAGAAAAGTTTTTAACAAGAGGAGTGTTAAATTTTATTAATGGATATGATGAAGAAGGTAGAGAGTTGTCTATGGAGGAAAGAGTTGAAGGGCTTACTAATGTGTTTTTGCCCGGATCAATTAAAGCTGGTCAAAAATATTTGAATGCGAAACAATCAGAAATTTTAAGGGGTGAAGGCCGTGGACAAACTGCTGCTGGATTTCCATTACGTAAAGAAGATCAGGCAAAGTTTTTAGCAACAGGTATTCGTAATAATACTATGAACTTCGATAGGTCTGTTAGCTTTAGTCTTTATGAAGACGCACAAGAAGTAAACAAAACAGCTAAAGATTTTCAAAAGTTTTTAAAAACAATTCCAGACAGACAGCTTACAGATCAAGATATCTCTGATATACTTAATACATATTATGAATTGCAGTTGGAAAAACTTGAAGCTATGGCACGTATGTCTGATAAAGCAAATGTTTTCCGAAATGTGGAGTTTTATCAAGAAGGAAAAGATGGTAAAATATACAGATCAAAGTATGGTATTGATGGTATTGTAAAAGCAGCATCTCAAAAAGGTAAGTACAAAATTAATCCAAATCTTTTGTATTCACTTGTTGAAGGCCCGAATGGTACTGGTATTTTTATGCCAGATAGTCTTGATTCAAAAGACATAGTTAAGTTATTAAGTGAAAGAAAGTTTCCACCTTCAGTTATTCAATCATTAAAAAGAATTGAATCTGAAATGGCTGGGCTTCCATTAAGAAAGTAGGTGATCCAATGTCTAAAGGTTTGTCAAATGTAATTGAATTGGTTGGCGGTGGTCCACCCAATCGGGGCGGCTGGGCTGGTGGTAAAGGTCGGGATGATAAAGATAACTCAACCCCTCATACTCAAGAGGAAAGACAGGTAGATGTTGCTGACTTTATTGGTAGTGGTGACGAAGACGAAGATCAGTCTTTAGAACAGGACAAGGCACTAGCAGATTTTCTTTCTAGTAAAGATAGAGATGAACTTAACTGGGTAGAAAGAAAAATAATTGAAGATGTTAAAAAAGGAAAAGAACTAACAAGCTATCAATATGATCCACAAAGAGATAGATATACAGGGTACACAAAGTATACACAACCTATGGGTTGGCTTGGTGGTCTTGCATCTATACTTAATCTTGGTCCTTTTGAAACATACACAGGTTTTGGGAAAAGTCCTTTTGATAGGACACCTGATCGTATGGGTGGTGATGGAGAAGGTAGACCTTCACGTATCACACAACAGGTTGCTACTCCTGTTGTAGAACCAGAAGTGTCGGTAACACCTGACAGTTATTACGCTACTGGTGCTGGAACAGGCACGACAAGTCTTTCAGATCTTGCTAAGATCAATCCATATCTTGCAACTCTGTATGCACAAACACCTAGCCCACTTGGTCAAACATATGAACAGACTATGGCTCAAATGAAAAGACAACAGAAAGAACGTAGGCGTCTTAGTGGTCTGGATATCTTTAAACCAGTGAGCATTGTGTCGTGACGGCTGCAAAGGTTTTAGAATGGAAAATACTACCAAGATTTATGATGGCGATCATGACGCTTATGAGTTGGCGTGTAGTCGAATGGTTTATGACCTTACCAGAACCAACTGCAGCACAGGCTGGTTTAGTATCTGTAGTAACAGGGGCAATGACAGGGGCATTCGCCGTGTGGATGAATCACGAAGGTAAACAATGAAGTATAATAGATCACATTTTCTTACGAAATTAATTGAACATGAAGGCATGGTTCTTAATGTGTACAAGGATACCCTTGGTATTGACACAATTGGTATTGGTCGTAATCTAAAAGACCGTGGCATCAGCAAAGAAGAACTAGAATATATGGACATCCCAAATATGGATGTAATTTACGAACACGGTATTACAGAAGCGGATGCACGTTACCTTGCGCTAAATGATATTGCCATTGTTGAGAATGAATTGTGCAGTGTACATCCTTGTGTAGAAGAACTGGATAGTGTTCGTCAACTTATTCTTATGGACATGGCTTTTAATATGGGTGTTCCCAGACTGTGTAAATTTAAAAACATGTGGAATGCTATACACAATCAAAACTATGAAGCTGCATCTCTTGAGATGATGGATTCCAAGTGGGCAAGACAGGTAGGACAAAGGGCTAAAAGCCTTTCAGAAGCTATGAAATCAGGAGAATTTTAATGTTGCCTTATACTGAAGAAGAATGGGAGTGGTTAAATGGGTACGCCTAGTTCAATGACACGTACTGGTAAGCACGAACCATGGGAACTACAAGTTTCTAGGGAACAGATTGCTTTTCACCAATCAATATATAAGTTTGGATACAATGGTGATGTAAATGGAATAGAAGAAACTATTTGGTCACAAGGTGGTATCTATTCTTATCTTACTAGTGCTGCTCAATTGTATGTAAGTTCTAGTAGCACAGCAGATACTAATGGTGGAACAGGTGCTAACTCTGTAAAGATTATAGGTCTTGATGCTAATTATAATGAGGTAGAAGAAGACATTACTCTTACAGGACAGACGCAAAAGATTACTCAAACATCTTGGATACGTGTGTACCGTATGTATGTTACTCTAGCTGGTTCAGGTGGGGCAGCAGCAGGAACTATTTATCTTGCCAATGCAGGAGCAACTGCAGGTGTACCTACTGGTACTGTCTATTCTTCTATTCTTTTAGGGGCAGGACAAACAGAAATGGCTATATATACAGTACCTGCAGGATATACTCTTTACTTAGATGATATTAACTTTACTGCGGCTATTTCACAGGCAAACTCATATTGTCAGGTTAGGTTTATATTACGTGACTTTGGAACAAATGTATTTCGTGAACAACTTAGAATTGTATTACAGTCTAATACCTTTATTGATAAGTTTAATTATCCTTTAAGGATACCAGAAAAAACTGATATTGAAGCACGTGGTATTAGTGTAGGAAGTGCTAATAATCCTATATCTGCATCATGGCAGGGTTTGTTAATTAAGAATGAGATACCGCCAGCATGATTACAATAGTTATAGCAAAGGGTGTTCAACAGGAAGATGTTCGTGATTACATTAATGTAAATCAAATGGAAGAACGTGTTGCATCTTTAAAAGAACGCATTAAAGAATTAAACAGAATAGTCAGAGGTAATAAATATGTTGACAGCATTAATAGGACCAGTAGCTAATCTCGCAGGTACTTGGTTAAGTGGTAAGGTAGAAGAAAAGAAAGCACAGTCTGCAACCAAAGTTGCTAAAGCACAAGCTGAAGCAATGGTCATGCAGAAAAAAGCCACTGGTGAAATTGATTGGGATCTGAAGATGGCTGACGCATCAGCATCATCTTGGAAAGACGAATGGCTTGTTATTATTTTTTCTGTGCCATTGGTGCTTTCATTCTGTGGTGAGTGGGGCAGGAAGATTGTAGACGATGGCTTTGCCGCCCTTGCGGGAATGCCTGACTGGTATCAGTACACACTAGGCGTCATAGTCGCTGCCAGTTTCGGTGTCCGTAGTGCCACCAAGTTCTTCGGGAAGAAAGGCTAAGTCTTCTTCTGACTCAGCTAGTACATCAAAGTCTTCTGTATAATCCCCAAACTGTTCAGGGAAAGCTTCTTCAACCAAAGAAAATATCTTTTCAAAACCTAACGTCTGCATTGTAAATACAATTTCTTTTTCCATAGATTCAGGCGTCATGTCTTCTGCATCAGAGTTGTTACCACGAACACGTGATAGCAACTCTAGTGCTTTTAGGGCAGTGGTTCCATTGCCAGCATTCCTAGCAACTTCATACTGCTTCTCTATCTCGTCAATCACATCAATGTCAGTTGTGATCCCTGCCTTTAGTTCTTCTATTCTTTCTAGGATACGTGGATCCTGCAGCAACCTGTAACCTTGGTTGTGTGCAGATGCTTCGCTATATCCTGCATCCTTGGCAGCACGAGATGCGTTCTGATGCAGAATATAGTTTTGGCAGAACTTTTCCTTGCGTTCATTAAGCGGCATTCAGCAACTCCGAATAGTGCTTCTCTTGTCCACGCTTGGACAACTTCCATACGGCTGCTGCCAGAGTATCTTCTCCATAGAAGTTGATACCCATATCCATTTCCATATTGTCGAAAAGCTTTTCACAGTCCTGTGCCATTGCAAGAAGTTCTCCTGTAGTCCAGAACTTTTCTCCACCAAGTTCAACCTGCATGTACTTGTTCTTGTCTGGCTCTGTTTCAGTTGTCTGACGTTTCTTTTCTTCTGTCATCTCACCTTCAATCGAACAGTCAAAACCAAACAGTTCAAAGTTTCTAAAGCCAAGAGTATGTGCGATAGCAATGGTACGCATAGCTGCACAGGTGCCGCCTGTAATCAGGGTAGATCCTTCTTCAATACCTGTTTCTTTATCTACCACAATCTTTTCCTTTACAGACATGTCACGCAACGCATCTGAGTATGCTTGCCACCCTTTGACATTTGCTTTCTTAGACAGCAAATATTTTGTTACAGAAGGATCAGTCATAGAAGCAACAAGGAAAATAGTTTTCTTGTCTACCTTTTTAAACAAATCCTTTCTAACAACTCCGTGTGTGCTAGTTCCGTCAATAGGACGTGGATCAAGGATAACACAAGAGAAAGGCTTGATGCCGTGTTCCAATAACTTGGGATAGCTGTGCTTAACGCAGAACACTTTACAGTTTGTTTCCTTGATACGTTTTTTCAGCAGGTCAAAGTCTATGCTATGACCACCAGAAACAATGATTGCTGTTTCTGTATTTACTTTACTTGTTTTGATCCAGTCAAAGTCTTTAATAAGTTTCTTATTCTGTTTTACATTATCAATGATTTCTTCTTTAGGTCTGGAATCTTTTGGTGTGACCACAATGGGTACACGTGTCAGTTCGTCTGGTAGTTTTGCTACACCCTTCTGAGTTGCTACAAAAACAAGGTGAGTAATACCACCTCCCAAAACAGGATCAGACGAAGGAAGGACCAACTTGGCATATGCTTCAATCTCCTTTGTTAGTTTGTTCACACCAAGATTATCTTCGTGTGGTAGTTTTTTGTTCTGGTCTTCTGAGAAGAAGTCATCGAATACCAGAACAGGAATGTGTTTCAAATTCTCATAGTCTTGCTTAACTGTTTCATATGAATGTCCACCATCGATGTAAGCAAAGTCTGCGTCCTTAACAGCCTTACATGCTGGCACGGTAACTTTGCTATCACCCTTGTGTAGTTCATAGGTAAATGTTTTACCTTCGTTAAACATCTTTACTGCGAATTCTTTCAGACGATTGTTAATAGCTTCCACAGTGTTGTGGGCTTTTGTGTTCATTTCATACTGATCAGATTCAACTGTCGCATCTTCAAACAAATCAAAGCCAACGTAATGAACTTTGTCATGGTGTTGCAGCGCAGCAACAGCCATCTGAATAGCACGTCCACCATTCCACGTTCCTGTTTCCACGATTGTCTTTGGCTTGTAGAAGTCAACCATCTTGATAAGCTGCTTGTATCGTGCAGCATTGACATCAGGAGCAACCTGATTAATATTCTTTTTCAGATTGCCTTTGTAATGTGTAAAGTATTCTGACAGTGGTGACTGTGCAAAGGCAGCAAGACCTTTTGCATTTTCAGATAGATTGTTTGTTACCAATCCATGTGCCTTGTAAATATTAAGCAGCCGCTCAAAGATAAATCCATCATGCCATTCACGGTATGCTACAACTTCTCCAATAGTGTAACAACCCCGAAGATCGGCAAGCAAGCTGCAAGTATTATGGCAAGCCAGATTGAAGCCCATAAAACTTGTTTCACTGTAGTCTGCATCCTTTCTTCCTAGATATGTAAGGTCTGCCTTACTAGGCAACCATTCTTTAATTTTAGCTACATCAAGACGTTTGGTTGTAACTGTGTCTGCATCAAGCCAGATCATCCAGTTATCTTCAAAGGGAACACCGCCGCCTTCGATAAATTTTTGATCAGCTTCCATCATCTCGAAAGCCAACTCAGTCATGGCATATACTTTGTGACACCACTTGATGGCATCAAGACGCCAGTTGTACTGCATCTTCCCGCCTTCAGTACCATCGTGTATTTTCATACGCTCACGATACTGAACCATCTCTTCAACATCATTTAGATTTCTGTATTCAATTACACTGCTCTTAGGAGCGTCAACAGATTCGATATCAAAGTCATGATAATAAGCAATCAGTTTGAAATACTGCGGGTTCCATTTATCTACCACGCTCTCAAGCATGTTCTTAGCATAGGAATCAAATCCATCTTTGCTAAATGATGTTACAAAAGTATACATTAAAATACATCTCCTAAAGCTGAATCATAAAAAATCTTATTTGCCCTTACATGCCAGTCACCTGCATACTCTGCATCGATCTGACGTTTAGGTTCCCATTCCTTAAACCACGGACCACCTGTCGTAAAGTGAACATTTTTTGGTGTGATTGTTTCATCTGACCAACCATCAAGCCAGTTCCACTCTTCTGGAATGCCGCCAATTTCTTCGTCTTCCAACCAAGACATTCCGTGTAACCAAGAACCAGATCTAATGTTCGCATCGTCCACTGTAAGCCTGTGGTTTCCTTCGTGTCCACAGTTGAATAGCATGAAGCTAGACCAGTTCTTGCGATTGTATCTTTGCTGGATCTGTCCGTCCATCTTTGTAGCAGCAGAAGGATTGTAGTTGTGTTTAACACAATGCACTGCTATGTCTTTGTTGCTGCCGTAAGTATCAAACACTTCTTCGATGTCTGCTTTAACAAGCATATCGGAATCCATGAAAAGAGCAAGTCCATCATACTGGTTCAAGGCAGGTATTAGAAATCTTGTGAATGTAAACTCTGTGCTGAACGGCCTTCCATCGAAGGTGTCAACCATTACACGTTTGCCGTCAATGCTGTCAAGCCTAGCAGAACGCCGATACAGACCTGCTCTACGAAGAGCGGGTTGAACCAGTGGGATGATGTCAAACTTTGTATTGTATTCCAAGATTGAATCACGTAGTACTTCATAAGCATTACTCTCCCTTGCATCATAACCAATATAAATAACTGGACGTTTGTTAAACAACTGACAACTCCTTTCAATTCAAAGACATGTGTATTTTACTATAACTAAGCAGCCATGTCAAGAAGTTTTTAATCATTAAAATAATTTAGAAGAAGATCAAGCCTATCTTCATGGACAGCCATCTTGTCTAGTTCACTTTGGATTGCTTCCATGATGTCAGAGTGTTCACCAATACCTGCAGGGTTCTTTAGATACACTTCTATGTTTGCTGTGTGCAGTGCCACATTACCCTGTGCGTGTTTTAATAGTGCTTCTAATATTTGTTTTCTCATAGCTTGTCCGTATCTTCATTGAATGTACCTTCTGGTAACGCAGCTTCAAGTGTTGACATATTAGACGAATCAATTTCACCACAGATATTAACACAGCCTTCTGACCACTGTGTTTTACTTACCATTATGTCGGGGCAATATTGATGTAGAGAACTGAAAGCAGCCGCCGCCGCTGCAACATCCTTTGTGTTTGTATCAAACCTAATTTTCATTTTGATTTTCCTTTCTTTAATTTAACCCATTCGTCATAGCTAGGGTGATTACGTGGTGGATTGAACTGAATGTAGTCGTCAGTCCTTTTCCAAGTCCAAACTGGCAATGTATTCTTCGATGTCGATTGTTTCTTGCTCATCCACCATCTTCTCCAATCCTTCGGTAAGTCTTCGTTTCAGTGCTTCTGAAATCAAACCAGTTCTTGTTTCCTCGTCCATTTCAAATATGACCAAAGCACCACCGTCTTTCGTTTCTACATAGTCTACTACATCTATTTTCATGTGTCAATAAAACTCCCTTTATTATGCTGCGTTCAAGTCTACCACTTCACAGACGCCAGCCGTACAAGCCAACTCACGTCCACCTGATGTGGTGTCTTCCTTCTCAAACTCCTGCAGCTTTGCCCAATCAATGTTAGCTACCGTATCATAAACCATTTTTAATTCGTTGTATTCGTCTGGTTCGATATCCTGATAAGGTGCTTGCTGATATGTGTGTTCACTAAACGGAAGGAAACTAATACCAGAAACCTTGTCAAAGTTTTGATAGACCCAAGATCCAACTTCCATCCATTCATTCTCCTTGACTGAGATAGTCACGGAAGGCTTGTGTTCACACCAGTGCTCTTGATACAGCAACCAAAGATCAAGCTGTTCAATGGCAGTCATCTCATTCCGTGTGATGGCACCTGTAGGTGACTTCATAGGAAAGCTAAAGACTGTCGTGCTGTCAGGCTTCATAACATCTGGCTCATTAGGAACACCACTTTCAATCAAGAACTGTGTCAGTGGGTCTTTGTTGTCACCACGAACAGTACGAATGTAGTAATCGTTGTGCCGTGCATGGATACCAGAAGCACTGTCTACAAGCTGTGACACTGTACCACTAGGCTTGACACAGGTGATAGCTGCTGACTGTGGAATACCTAGTTCTGCTGACAAAAGGCAGTTAGTATCTATAGCAACATCCTTCAGGTCTGAAAGAACTGTTGAGATATTCATGCCGTAATTTGGATCACGTCCAGACAACAGCTTGCTATCCATGATGCCTGTCAATGATACACCAAGCAGACGTTCTTCTTCCGTGTTCTTCTTCCAGATACTGCGAAGATATTTAAAGTCTGTCAATGTTGCTTGGAACGTACCAAGAATAGTAGCAAGTCTTACCTTCTCTTCAAGTGTTTGCTGTGTATCATTCTCACGAACAACCACTTCTGACAAGTTACAGAACTGATAAGGACGTAGGATAATTTCAGAACAAGGATTGCAACCAAAGTCATGATCAGCATCACGTCTGCCATTCTTTGCTGCTTGCTTCTTAGATGATGCACGGTTAAAGATACCACGCTCACCTGACTTAGATTCGTACAGCGACAACCACTCACGCATGAATGTTCCCATCTGTGGTTTCTCTTTGTATGCCACAGAGTTGTTTGCCAAAGCACGTTGACCTTCCTGTTCCCACCACATACCTGACTTGGCATGTGCCATCTGGTCATCGTTCAGATTGGAAAGACTGATCAATGCTGAACGGCGTACACCACCGACAACCACAACTTCGCCAATCTTACACATGATGTCGTGACATTCGATTGGATAAAGCTTGCGTCCTGCCGCACCTCTGAACTTCTCAATACAGAAGTCAAACAACTCAAGCAAAGGTGCTGGTCCTGATGCACGTCCACCGAATGTCTTCAGCCTTGCACCTGCAGGGCGAACTTCAGATACATCAAACTGTGGGATGTGTCCAGCATAGAGCATGGCAATCAATTCACGCAAAGCCCTTGCCCATCCGGGTCTGCTATCGCCTACCTTAATTGTGGTAGAACTTTTCTCAAAGTGCTCGTTAACTATAGGAAGCTTTTCTACGTTGTGCCGTTCAACGGAGAAGCCTACACCTGTGCCACACATCAGGATGTACATTGTTTCGTCAAATGCACGTGGATTATCCACAGGCAGATAAGAACAATTGTAACCACCAACATGACAACGTGCCAATGCTGGACCAGATGTCATAAGTGATCTCATGCTTGGCATAATTTCAAGGGATAGCACGGCTTGTTCTAGTTGCCCACGCAACTCGTCAGTCAGAACATAGCCGTGCTTTTTGTTTAGATGTTCTTTCATGTAATCGAAATATCTGCCGACTGTTTCGGGCCATGTTTCCCTACGTTGCTCGTCTTCCTTCCAACGTGCATATCGAGATATGGCAATAAAATTCTGGTAGTCTGTTGGTAGATAATTATTCATGTGTTGCTTCCTTTCTTTGCGTAAAAACGAGATACCATTCTATCACCAATGGGATAGAAAAACAATAGTCAATGACCAAGAACTGCGTTAATTCTTTTCCTTACATATTCGACTTCGCCGGAACGTAGAACCTTGAATGCGAACTCTCGCATGTACACAGGGTTCACGCCAGCGAAGTCACATACTGCCGTAAAGTCTTCTGCAGTAACACCTACAGACGCAAAGAACCACGCTACAGCCCTATCCCTTTCGTGTATAGAAGAGTCGGGTTCACCATCATAGGATGGCTTTGTAGCGTCAAGCAATGCCTGTAATATCACACACAGGAAAAGTGTTTTCTCTGACGAAGGATTATCATTTATTATTTCGTCAATTAGAACTATGTCTTCTTTTCTCATTGAACCATTCTTTCGGGATACCTTCTCCTTGTTTACAAAATTTGAATCCGTGTTTATCGCACCAGTCAGCATAGGTCATCTTACCACCCTTGTACAGTTTCCTGTTTGGGTTATCAAACACAAACCTGATATCGTAATCTGAACCATGTTGGCTGCGGATAAAGAGATGTTTCTTTCTGTCTTCAAGCATGAACCTGCCCTTGACTTCCAGTATGATACCGTTGGGGAGCACAAAGTCTGGAATGTATTTCTTGTCTTCAGTCCAAACGTAGGAGATAGGATCTGGCTCATACTGGAAATCAATTTTGTTCTTGATTAGAACAAGGGCAGTGTTATACTCAGAGTTTGACCTGTACTTGTGGTCAATGCTTCTTTTGCTTTTTCTCTTAGACATAGATAACTTCTTCTACATCTGGAATCTTGTTAACCTGTACAAGATGTCTTACACCATTAGAGTATTTGAATGAACGAATGCCCTGACCATTGTTTGCGTCAGCCCAACAGTTAAACTTGTATGGACAGAACACACAGCCGATGGCAAGCTTCATGTTACCAGACTTACCATCTGGTTCTGGTTGGTAACATTTTTCTGGTGGTGTAGAAGAAGCAGTCATCTTCTTTACATTACTGATACGCTCACTGGCATTGATCATGTGTACTGATTCAATCTTCATTAGAGCAATCTCTGCTGAAGATTTATCAATAGCTAAGAATGCTGCCTGACTATCATTGTCAGCTTCTGCATAGCCAGAGATCTGAGCAATGTAACCAAACGGATCGTCAGTGTGAAGTGTGCCTTCCTTAAACTTCTTGAAAGCATAAGGTGACGCAGACTTGATGTCCGTTAAGACACCATCGATACGTCCGTCCTTGTGTCCTTTGACACCAAGAACATCAACTTCCTTCTGCTGTTCTGTCACTTCGTGACCAGCAACTTCTGCCAACAAAACAAGAAGTGCTTCAAGGATTTCTCCATACAGAAATTTAAGTCTTGTCTGACCATCGATCTCAACAGCTTCAATACCCTGCTGCATGTCATACCATAGCTGCCTGTCAGGTTTACCAATCTGTGACATACGAAGTGTTGTCTTTCTTTCTCGTGTGCCTTCGGATAAAGCCCTACGAGCAACTGAGATCATTTCCCTACCAAACTTTTCTAGGGATTCTTTGTTCTTCATAGAAGCCATATTGTTTTCCGCTTCAAGCGTTTTGTATATGTCTTCTACTAATGTGTCTATACTAGCCATCAGTTTCCCTTTCTAGAAGTCTGTTAGTGTACCACTGTGCCTTTTTCAAATCTTCAGTTCCGTTCTTGTAACGATAACGCCACAGGTATTTCATGATGTTACCCTGAAGATAATATTTGAATCCGTCAGGACCAAGTGCAGCTTCTATTGCATCAATACACTCAATGCCAGACTGATTGTAATGTGCAGGACTGTTTACCATGTCGGATTGTTTGTTTGCTTGTTTTACAAGATCGTCTTCAGTAAACACAACATCTCTCCATTCCTGTTTTTTCTGAAGATCGCTCATTATTTTATTGTAGTCTGTCATAATGAAATGCTCCCTTCGTTGTTAAATAAATGCTGGCGTACCCACCCAAACGCAATCCAGCCCACAGCCATCAATCGATATGTGCTGCTCCCTGTTTGATGTTGTTAGGCTACCGATGTTCCGAATGGAATGTCATCGTCAAAGGAAGCGTCTTCTGCATTGTAGCCACCCGGCACAACATCAAAGTCATCGTCATCACCGTAAGGTACAAGGTTAACAACCTGAACAGCCTGAAGGTCAGTGCCGATTCCAGTGTTACCTGCATACTCCCACTCGTAGGTTTTGAACAAGACGTTTACATCAGAACCGTTACCAACAAGAGTACCTGTGATGTCACGCTTGTTACCATCCTTGAGAGATGGTGCCTTGTTGTCTGTACCATCTTTACGCTTTAGCTTACGCTTGATGGTAACAAATTGTCCACGGTCATCGTTCTTGTTTTTGACCTTTAGACCAAGCTTCTTTGCTTGTTCAAGTTGATCACCTTCCAATGACAAGTCAATGGTAAACACTGGCTCGAAAGTTGTGTTAGGTGAAGAGATAGATGCCCAATGGGCCTTTCCGCTAAGTACTGGCATATTAAATGCTCCTTTCTTTCTATGCGTTCTCAGACGCTGTTTCAATGTTTGTGAATTATGACACAAGGAAATCAGTGTGTCAACAACTTTAATGAGTTTCAGCCCAATTGTTTCCAACTTTATATTCACTGTCCAAAGGACACTGGACTTTCAGTTCTTTCTCAGTAAGCTTCATTGCTTGCTGTGTCATCTCACCAAACCTTTCAGTCTGATCAGATCGAACTTCAAACTGATACTCATCGTGGATGCTGGCGACAAGGCGATAGTCAAAGCCCTGTCGTCCAGCTAGTAGTGTGATCTGACGTAGCCATTCTTTACAGATGGTTGCACCTGCACCTTGTAGAAGGAGATTGGCTGCGGCATGTTGCTGACGAACCTTTAGAAGTCTGCCATCAAGACCACGGATATAACCTGTCTGTGCTGCCCTGTCGATTTTATCACGCAAAGTCTTCAGGGCTGGCATGTTGGTCATAAACTTGTCCATGATAAGTTTACCTTCCTTAGATCCACCACCAACGATTGATCCGATCTTGGCTGGTCCTGCACCATAGATCAGAGCATATATGAAAGTCTTCGCCGCATCCCTAGTAGGAAGTCCTGCAGCCTTTTGGTTTGCTGTGTGGATATCACCACCAACAACTTCTTCAGTGAACTTCTTGTCACCCATGTAATGGGCAAGACATCTCAGTTCAAGAGAAGAAGCATCACACCCTAACAGTTTGTACCTACTATCTGTTGTAGTCCACACGGCTCGACACTCCTTACCATAAGGTGAGTAAACTGCCGGAACCTGTGCCATGTTTGGACTGTAGTGTGCCATTCTTCCAGATATTGCTTTGAGTGTAATCACACGTCCATGAACCTTGTTGTCTTCTTTAACAACATCAATCCAAGACTTGACCTGTGATACACGTTTCTGTAACAGAAGATACCGTGCAATCTTTTGTGCTTCAGGTATGTCAACATTCTTCAACGTACCTTCGTCAACAATGGGATGACCAGTTGGAGTTAGATTCACAGGTTTCCAGCCCTTCTCCATCAGACGTTTAGCAATCTGCTGTCGTGAAGCTGGATTGAATACTTCAACATGATCCTTCAATCTTTTACCTGTCTTCTCTGAGTATCTCTCAGTAACGATAGGTGGAAAGATCTCTTGCATTTCCCTTTCGATATCTGCTGCTTCTTCTGAAAGCCGTGCCACAAGACACGAAGCTTCCTTTACGTTCAATGTAAAACCATTCTGTTCTTGTCTGTCTACAATAGCACGGACTGAATGTTCAAGTTCAATACACTTGCTAGAGTATTTCTTTATCATAGGTAACATGTGTTCGTACAGTTTAACAGTAAGTCTTACATCGTTGATACAATACTTCAACATCTCTTCATTGAAATGTGTGAAGTCGTTGTAATCAGTCTTAGGGAACCCAAGTCTAGTTCCCCAAGCATCTAGTGAGTGACCACCTTCAATGGCAGGATCAAGAAGCTGTGACAGGATGAGAGTATCCCTGACCTGCTTTACCTTGATCTTGCTTCCTGTAAGACGGTTCAGTGTTGGTGCATCGAAAGACACACCGTTGTGCATCACGAAGATATCATAATTTTCTGACCATGACGGAAAGTTTTTTATGTCTTCTCCGTGAAACACAAACTCTTGTTTGGTGTCGATGTCCTGTGCGGCGATACAGTGGATCACCGAAGCATTCAGGTCATCTGTTTCTATATCTACCGCAACTCGTTTCATAGTGTTATCAACTCCGCTTTCTCATATGGTATGTGGAAGAAGTGTTCACCCTTTACGATGTTTCTTCCCTTTGCTTCCTTTACTTCAGCTTGTTCAACAACGTAGTCCTTGATACGCCATGCAGCTTTCAAATCACCACGCAGTATGTAGAAGTTGAAGAATGGTTTTGGAATATCCAAGCTTCTTACCTTGTTGATCAGCTTGTGCTTGCGATATGGAATACGAATCTCTTTCCAGTTAGGATTCCAATCACCTTTCCAAGCATACTTCACTTCAACTTCACTGAAGTAGGTATTATCTGCTTTTTCACTCTTGATGTCAACCGAAAAATTTTCTGTGGCATCTAAGATAGTATGTCCATTCCGTTTGAGATATCGAATGATGGCAGTCTTTGCAGGACTGTCAGCCATCTCATATCTCTGCCGTGAGAACTTAATATTCACGGCACCTTGTATTGGCTGTAACATTATAGAAAATCTCCTATGTCTTCTGTTGATCCATTGTCTGCTTCAAAAGGATTCTCAATCTCAGCAAGTCTACCTGTGTCCTTGTCATAAAGCAAGTAACAAGCGATACCAGTATCACCAGCATAACGGTTCTTCAAGACCCGCACAGTGGTTGTATTGGCTTCGATAGGGTCATCTGCCTGTTGGTTCCTTTCAAGGGCTATCACGGCGTCTGAAAGCTGTGCAATGCTGTGTGATCCACGAAGCTGCGACAGACTGATAGCACCACCTTGTTCCTGTCCTTTGTCACCTGACATCCGGCGAAGGTGGGATACAAGCAACAGTCCACACTGTGTTTCTTCAACCAAGCTACGAAGCTTTGTCATCAGCATGTCAATGTTCCTACGCTCGTCACCATCATCCAGACCAGACACAAGGATGGACAGGTGATCGATGACAACAAACTTACAGTCCATTGCTTTGACCATGTACCTGACCTTGGAAAGTATCTCGTCAGTAGTGATAGAGCCAAAGTGATTGAAGGCAATCAGCTTGGGGTTCTGTACTGTGTCCTGAATGAAAGGTTCCATGTCCTGTCTGGTCATGTCCTTCCGTACTTCCTTGATGAACAGACGTTTGTTAGCAGGGATGGACATCAGATGGAACATCGTCTGCTTCTTGTTCTCTTCAAGGTGAATGATACCGATGTTGGAATCAATATTCTTCAGGATATGGTATTCCAGTTCGTACATCATGCTGGTCTTACCTGCACCTGTACCAGCCGTGATAGTTACCAGTTCACCTGTACGCATTCCATACAGCTTATCGTTCAGGCCAGCATAAGGATAGAGCACAGTGTCCTGTTCGTCTTCTTCAAACAGTTCATCGATGTGATCACACAGTCGGATAATACCTGCCGGAGTGAATGGCTTGGCATTCCACCATGACCGTGAGAATTGTTCACGCTTGTTCTGTTTGATGTATTCGTTTGCGTCCTTCATCTCCATGTCCATGATCAAACACTTGTTTGGTTCAAAGACTTGAGCAACCTGACTTGCAGCTTTCTTACCATGCTCGTCACTGTCAAAGCACAGTACAATATTGTCAAAGCCATTTAGATATTCGTAGTTAGCTTTGACATCCTTCAGTGCAGACTGTGCTCCATTCTTGATGGACACAACAGGCCATTTGGAACCAAGCATTTCAAAGGCAGACATAGCATCGATCTCGCCTTCACAGACAGTGATGTACTTACCACCAGACTTGAACCTGTTAGCACCAAACAATGCGGCATCAGGCAAACGTCCTTCGACAAAGAAACCTTTGTTCTTTACTTCACGGATCTTGTTAGCAACGTGATGTGTTTCTTTATCGTGATAAGGATAGATATGTTTTATAATATCATTATTAGAAGACCATATAGTTTTTACACCATAGAACTTACATGTTTCTTCTTTGATGCCACGATCAGGGATCGCAGTGGTTGCACCATCAGTAAAGTGTTGCTTGTACACGCCCTGAATCGGTGCCTGTTGTTGTGCTTCCATCTTATCTCCTTTCGTATATGTCTGACATGAGAAACAATACTTGCTGTTATCTTCATACAGAACATTTGCATCGGACGAACCACACGCTGTGCATTCGCCACGGCTCACCACTTTTGAACTTTGATCTGTCATCATGCTTGCTTCCTTTCCTTTCAATTTCTGTAGTAGTATACACCAACCACTTCACTATCGTCAAGGACGTATAGAAGACGATCAGTCAGCTTGGTAGTAAATCCGATTGCGTTGGCAAGCAGGGAACGATCTTGCAACCATTCCACTGCTTCAACTTTACTGCTAACCTGATCCACTAACACACTGTCTTTATTGTGTTTCTCGTAGATCAGGTCAATCATATTTTTTATCCTTCACATGTTTATCATAATTGGACACACCATCATTGTCTTTTTCATTTAGCCAATCGTGATACAGTAAGAACGGCTTACTCTTTTCTTCTTCCACATCGAAACCATCATTCCATTCTACATCGTTCTTAAACACTGCTCCAAATTTACTAGAGTTGCATCTAAAAAACATTTCACCCATGTACGTATCGTATGCTTCAGGAACAAAGGAAAACTTTTCCTTTAGAAACATTAGTATCTTGTCGTCTAGTAAGTATTCAGAATCAACTGTAAGAAAAGATAGTGCAAGCTGAACTCTCATATAGTTTCTGGCATACAGTTCGTCTGCACTATGTTCATCGTCTTCATATTCCAGAACTTCTTCTTCCCACATTACTTGTTCATTTAATAAGCACGATACAACACCCTTATGTACCGCTGTGGCTAAGAACTGGTTAGGAATATAAACCATTTCACAATATTCAGACTCAGGATAACCGTCAATGAAACGAGTTTCTACTTCTGTATAAAGTATGTTTTCTTTTGTCATCTGTTATCTCCACTTCCACGCAGGGTTCCATTGCGCTGACGTTCAGCTAGCTTCCAGAGATTGTTCTTGGCAACGGATTCCAGATTCGTACCCATCACTTCGGCAACGGCGGCGACATACCACAACACATCACCAAGTTCGTCTGACACTTCGTCCTTCTTTGC
>Ga0196899_1000594_pt1 | contig 18574 bp, 29 predicted proteins | sample VirMetDEL_Sep_01_FD_169095 | JGI IMG/M metagenome (GOLD analysis project Ga0196899, IMG submission 169095) | Aqueous microbial communities from the Delaware River and Bay under freshwater to marine salinity gradient to study organic matter... | ecosystem: Environmental > Aquatic > Marine >... | reverse complement strand
AACGACTTCTACAGCATCTACCCATGAGCTATATCATAACCCTCCCCAACGACGAACTCACGTCGCAAGAGCGCGCCCAACTCATCACGCGCGAACTCTACAACATCACCGCACCCGAAGCGAAGCAACACGACTACCAAGCCGACGGAACCGTCTTCGGTGTCATCGCACACCCTGACAACCCCGAACCAGTCGTCACCCTCGACCCTGACACGGGCGAAGTCCTCGACACCACGACACCCGAAGGGGGTCAGTACGCCCTCCAAGTAGACCTCGACTTTGTCATCTACTGCTCGCCCGACGTGGACCTCACGCGCCTCGTGAGTGCGTTCCCCGAAGTGCCCGCCGAAGAGAAGGCAGGACTCGAAGCACTCATCGAGAACAACACGAGCATCACCTTCGGACAAATCATCCCGAGCACGGCCACCGTACGCGACTACCAATACATGGTCGACCACGGCTGGTTCCCTGAACCCGAAACCCTCTAATCTCCACACATGGAATTCTTCATCGAACATTGGGCCGAAATCGCCCTCGCCGTTATCACCGCCGCAGGTACCATCACGGCCATCACCGAAACGGAAGCTGACGACCGTATCGTCGACCTCCTCAAGCGCATCCTCAACGCCGTCATCCTCGGCAAATCAACCAAAAAATGAACTACTACCTCAACGGATCCTTCACCGTTCAAGCGACCGACGACTTCCAAGAGTTGCCCGTCGGGTCGTCCTACATCGCCTCCGCCGCTGATGTCGACGTGGAGGTCACCGTCGTACCTCCCGGCACCGAATACGCCGCGCCTTTGGTCGTGCTCTCTCCCCCCTCGCAAATTCCGGGTATTTCCAACGGCCTCCCCACGCACACCGGAGCGGCTGTGGGTAGCAATATTGCGGCCACCAACATCGACAGCGATGGAAGCGGAGCCACCTTTGCTTATGCCTTTGACGCGGGTGGCGTGTTGTCCATCTTGAACTGCGACGGTGCTGGTACGGGCTACAAGGTGGGCGACCACTTGAGCATCACCACGAACGAAGCCCACGTCATCAACTTCCGCTTGGTGGAAGGTTCAAACCGTGCCGAGGTCGTCGTCAACTTCGACGCGACGCAGCCTTGCCAGTTCCTCCCCTTCCCTGTGAAGGAGGTGAAGGTATCGGGCGCGACTGACCGCACTATCCTCTACGGCCGCGAACACTCGTGAACCTCTTCGAGCAGATACTGAAGGACTTTGCGGAGGATGTCAACAACGCCGCGAAACGTACCCTCGGATCCCGTACCATCGGGAAGAACCGAAGCTACGGCGTTGCTTCGCGTTCCCTTCAAAGATCGCTCGAATACAAGATAAGCGACGGCAAGGTCTCTTTCGGGAGTCCTCTGCCGTACGCGGCCTTTATCCATTGGGGGGTCAACGGCACTCGTAAGAAACGTCAGGCCCCGTTTTCCTTTAGGTACGAGAATCCTTCAAAAGAGCACCAAAAAGCGATCCGCAAGTGGATGTCTGACAAGAACATCCGCCCACGCGGAAAGAACGGCCAATTCATAGCTAAAATCGGCCCAAAAGGGGGTGATCGTGTAGGTAGTGCCGCGTACCTCATCGCACGCGCCATCAAGCGCAAGGGGATTGCCGGTTTGAGGTACTACGAAGTGGCTCTCGAAACCATGATACCCGAATACTCTCTCAAATTGGGTGAAGCGTTGGCCCGTGACCTTGCTCGCGACATGAGCTTCACCGTTGGTAGCTTCACTTTCAGACCAAAATAATGGCATCCTCTATCGACTCCGCTCCCGACCTCTTGCGACCCGCAGGGCAACCGCTTGTGTTCCAATTTAGCACCGACATAACGGTGACCTCGGGCTTTCGCTATGCTGTCGAGGTATATGAAAGCAACAACGCGACCGACGGTACACTTATCGGGACGTTTTATATCACGCCCAACGCTGACGACGAGGGTTACTTCGACCTGTCCGACGTAGCCGAAGGACGTGTGGCCGCTCCACAAACGTCTACGACGATTGGAACGGTCGAGGTGGTGCATACCAAGACGCAAGCCACCAACTATCCAAACGAAGCCGCTGTCCGCAAGTACACCGTCAAGGTTGGTGACTACACGGGTGGAACGCCTACGATGAACGACTCTTCTGTTGTCTACTTGCTTGGGGGTGCACAACAAATTTCGCAGGGACTACACCCGGACTTCTCGGCGTACTATCCTACAAGCAGCTCGTCGAAGGGTTGGCTGACCGACAGGCCTCTTGAAGTGCGTTCTATCTATATGACGATGGCCGAAGAGGACGAAGGGGTCGGTGTAATTTGCCACACCACCAATTTGGGTACGACAACCGATTGGGGACAAATCAAGTACGAGCTATACAAGGATGGTGTCGCGGTACAAACGGACACGGCCTCACCGTCAGCACAAACCGTCATCGACAACAACTACTACATCTTTCCTATTGGCCCGACCAATTTGAAGACAAGCGTTTTCGCAGGTGTGTGGGACGACGATTGGGACCAAATTAGGATCACCGGAAACAATACCGCCGTGCCTCCGGTGGCAAGAACGGGCCAACTTGTAATCAACCGCGACTGTCGACCTATCAAGCACGACCCCGTACAACTCGCATGGGCCAACACGGTAGGTGGGTTCGATTATCTACGCTTCGACGGTCGCAACCTGAAGACGCTCCAAACCGAATCCAAGGACTACCGCCAGAGTGTAGGGTTTGCGTTCAACAAGTGGGATAGGCAGACAACACCCTACCACAAGACGGGCAAGGAATCGTACCAACTACGCAACCAACTGTTCACGGCTGACGAACGCGACCTCTTGCAATACGCTTTTCGGTCAAAAGACGTCATGTTCCGCGTTGGAACGGGCGACTGGTTGCCTTGTACGATCGCCACGAACACGTATCAGGTCATCCCGGCGGCTTCCAAGACGTTTGATGTCACGTTCCGTATTGACCTCGCTCAAGACATCCGATGCTAAGGCTCTATCTCAACGGATCCGAAGTTGACCTCTACCAAGACGAGAGTGTCAACCTCACGGTGCAGTTCACCGACCTGCAAAGCATCAATGCGACCACAGGTAGCTACTCGCAGACATTCCGCATCCCTGCGACGCAGAACAATCTCGACATCTTGGGTCAGGTGCCCTCTCCCACGGCGGTGGGGGTGAACCTCAAAACGAAGATCCCGGCCGAACTCGTAAACAACACGATCCCTATCCTTCGCGGGTTTTGTCAAATCAAGCAGATGTACGTGCAGAAGGAAACGTACGCCGACATCGAACTCGTGTTCTTTGGTGGTGCTGTAGACCTCAAGACGGCCATCGGCGACGGGATGCTCTCCGAGTTGGATTTAAGCGCGGACAATCACGATTTGCTTTACGCCAAAGTGGTGGGGTCATGGATTGGTTCAGCCGGAAGCCCCGGCCCGGAGATTGTGTACGGCCTCATCGACAAGGGTGGCAACTGGACTTTCAATGCTCCCTACAACTACCCGTGGACAGCATCCGACGGCCTGTACCTGGGCGAGCTGACCCCTATGTTCCAAGCCAAATACGTCTTCGACCAAATTATGTCGGCCGCTGGCTTCACCTACTCTTCGGCGTTCCTTGAGGCCACCGGAAGCGAGACGTTCGAGAAAATCTACCTGCCCGGCCTCAATGGATCTCCCACGCCGTTGTCAAGCGAATCGGAAGAGGCCAACGCGCGGGCGGGTTTGACGGCGGATTTTACAGGGTCAACGTACACTACACTCGATCTCGAAGACGAAGCCACAGGCGGAAACGATGAGGGAAGCAACTGGAACAACACGACCAACAAATACACGGCCCCGTACACGGGATGGTACAGCATCAACCTGACCTACTCCTACGACCAAACGGGACACACCGAGCACGTCTTCATTGATGTGGTGAAGAATGGATCCACCGTTCTCCTTTCGGCCGCAAATATCATCCCCGTTGCAAGCAACCTCTCGACGGGCTTTCAGGACTTTGTTTTGGTCGCTGGCGATACCATTGAGGTCAAGGGCAACGTGACAGGAGGCCACGGGCACTCCATCATCGGCAACGACTCTACCGTCGACGGCATTCGCACGTCGCTCGAAATCATTGGCGGCTTCCCGTTTTCAGGCTTCGAGGTAGACGTGGCGCGCAATATGCCCGAGATGAAGCAAATCGACTTCGTCATCGGCTTGCAAAAGATGTTCAACCTCGTATTCATTCCCGACAAGAACATCCCGAATCATTTGCTGATTGAGCCGTTCATGGACTATATCGCCACGGGCACGGCAAAGGATTGGAGCGACAAGATCGACTACTCTATGGACGTGGTCATCTCACCCACCACCGACCTCCAAGCCAAGCGATACGAGTGGACACATTCGCCCGGCAAGGACTTCATCAGCGAAGCGGTCAACAGCAACCTCGACAGGGTGTACGGACGCTTCCGCATCAACGATCCGGCCAACGACTTCGCGACGGGAGAAAAGAAAGTCCAAACGCCGTTTGCTCCGTTTATTACCTCGCTGATTCCCGGTAGCTCGTTTCCTATCCATCGGAGCTTGAAACAAGACGGCACAGGCATCGACAACCCGCCGCCCATGCTGGCCTACTATCACGGCCTTGTGAACGAATACGGCACATGGTACCTGCGAAACGATACGGGTGTGGAGCAAACGCTCACCACGTTTCCGAGCTTCAGCAACTACTCGGTCAACGTGCCCGCCCTTACGTCGTATGATTTGAACTTCGGCATGGAGGCCGGATTCATTCCTATGACGGCCAACCCCGTCAACACCTTGTACTTCGAATATTGGGCACAGTATTCGACCGAGCTGTACTCGCCCGAAGCCCGACTTATGAGGTGTACGATGCGGCTTTCAAAGAATGACCTCGCCGATTTTGAGTTCTCCGACCGCATCTACATTCGAGATTCCTATTGGCGCGTTCTCAAGCTCTCCTACGACGCGAACGTCGAGGGTGTATGTACGGTGGAACTTATCAAAGAGCTGACCGACGTCGCTATCTGCGAGGACACACCTACCAGCATCGACGAACGCACCAACATCGTGCTCTTTAACGGGTCTTCATCGGCCTCTCCGGATCTTGGATCACAGACGTGCTGTGAACTCTACGGCTACCGTTGGGTGGCCAACACAGCGACCGTAGGATCCGTCACGCCCCTGTATGTGTGTCGTCCGTTAAACCAAACCAACCAACCATCATGAAAGACCCTCGGCACATAATGCCTGCAATCGACTTGCTTCAAACGTACAAGGTTAAAAAGACCCTGCCGTGGTACGTCGTGCCTTTGGACTACGCTCTCGCGTTGGCATATCTCGCGGCGTTTTTGGGTGTGTGTGTGTTTCTTATTAAAACGATCGTGTCATGGCTGTAAGTAAGCAAGAGGTCATACTCGAATTTCAGGCCGACACGGACGAGGTAGTCAAAGGTGTCGAAGCCCTTGACAATAACCTTGTCAAAGCATCAGGCGACGCAAACCTCCTTGCGGCCAAACTCAACGCGCTGACGGGGGGTGCTGTCGTTGGTTTGAAGAATGCCGTACAAAACACCAAACAATTCATCACGGGCCTCAAGCTAACGCGAGCGGCCGTAATTGGAACGGGCATTGGGGCGTTGGTTATTGCCATCGTTGAGCTGGTAAGGCAATTTGGCAAAACGGAAGAGGGAGCGCGTAAACTCAAAAAGGCATTCGCTCCCATTCAAGCCATCATCGACGTATTACAGGTCAAGGTATCGGCCTTGGGTGGCGCGTTCTTCAAACTCTTTTCGGGTGACTTTAGGGGGGCGGTGGACGACTTCAACCGTTCCCTCGGTGCTACGAACAACGAGTACCAAAACCAAATCAAACTCTACGACGAACTCATCGACCGAGAGTTCGCCCTGCAAGACGCTCGGATCAAACAAACCGTCGCCACGGCCCGAACGCGTGCGGAGATTAAAGAGCTGAACCTCGTAGCGGAAGACACGACGCGAAGCATCGAAGAACGTGAAGAGGCGGCAGAGAAGGCCGGAAACTTGGAACGTGCCCTGTTCGAGGAACGCAAAAGACAAGCCGAAGAGGAACTCGCAATCGCCCGTGCTCGTCTCGAATCGAGCCGCACTACGACTGAAGACCGAGAAAGAGTGGCCGAATTGGAGGCCAAAATCTTCGAGCTGTCATCGGAGTCGCTTGAACTTCAAACCACTCTCAACAACAAGCTGAACACGATCCGGGCCGAGGGCAATCGCCGTTTGGAAGAGGAGGCCGCCCTGCGAGAGAAAAACAGGCAGGAGGAACTTGCGGCCGCTTTGGAGCTGTTGGCCGCACGGCAAGAATTGGAAGATGAACTCTACACCTTGGGCCTGTCGGCACAAGAGAGGGAGGAACAAGCCCTCATGAAAGAGTACGACCGGCGTATCGCTATCGCGGGCGACGATGCGGGGTTGATCCAAGCGGCTACCGAGCAACTGTACAAAGACCTCGCAGAGCTTCGGAAAAAATACGCCGACGAAGAGCAATCGGAAGAGGACGAGCGTATCGACCGTATCATCGAAAGACAAAACGAGATCGACTCTTTGCTCCGCACGCAACGCGAAAACGAGCTATTCGACCTGCAACAATGGTACCAAACCAAACGCAAAGAGGCCGAAAAGGACGGTCAAACCCTCGTTGGGCTGACCGAGGCGTATGAAAAGCAACGCGCGGAGATCGAAGAGAAGTACAACCAAGAAACACTCGAAAATGACCGCGCGGTAGCGCAGTCCAAATACCAAATGGCGGCGCAAGCCCTTGGTGCTTTGCAAGCGTTGAACGAAGCATTCGCCAAGGACGGCGACATAGAAGCCAAAAAAGCATTTGAACGCAACAAAGCGTTGGCGTATGGTACGGCTGTGGTCAACACCGCCCTTGCTATATCGGATGCGTTGGCAAAAGACGCAACCTTTCCCGGATCCCGTTTCATTGCCGCCGCCGCCGCCGGGGTGACCGGTCTTGCACAAGTGGCGACCATTCAAAGAACCCAATTCAAGAGCGCGACCGCGGACGTTGGTCAGACCACGACACCTAATTTGTCGGGACGTGGCCCCGTGGGGGCACCTACCCTCGACCTTGGATTCTTTGGTGAGGGTGCCGGCCGTGGACCTATCCAAGCGTATGTCCTTGCTGAAAACGTAAGCAACGCACAACAAGCGAACCAAAAAATTCAAGACCAAATTCTTATAGGATGAGAATCGTAGAACTAATCATTGACGAAGAGGCGGAGCTGTACGGCATTGATGCCATCAGCATCGTCGACCGTCCCGCCATTGAGTTGGACTTTATTGCATTAAAGGAACAGAAGCTCGAATTTGCCGAGGCCGATACTGACAAGCGGATCCTACTCGGGCCTGCCCTTGTGCCTGACAAACCCATTTACCGACGCAACGGGGAGGACGAGTTCTACGTCTACTTTTCGAAGAGTACGGTACGCAAAGCGTCGGAGCTGTACCTCAAGCACGGCAACCAAGCCAACCACACCCTCGAACACGAGCACAAAATCAACGGCCTCACCGTTGTTGAATCGTGGATTGTTGAAGACAAGCAAAAGGACAAGTCGGCCCTCTACGGGTTGGACGTGCCTGTGGGGACGTGGATGGTGGCCGTCAAGGTAGACAACGATGCCATCTGGCAGGAGTGGGTCAAGGAGGGCAAGGTCAAGGGCTTCAGCATCGAAGGTTACTTCGCCGACAAAATGAAGAAAAACAAAGAGGACGAAATGCTGGCCGAGCTTGCCAAAGCGATTGTCGATCAAGACAAAATGTGGCAAAAGCTAAAAAAAGTACTCGACGAGCTTGAGGATTGACCCCTCTAAATACTTATACAAGAAAGCCCATTCTCATGACTATCACAGAACGCGTGCAAGAGGTCTTCAACAAGTTCAACGTCAATTTGACGGTGACTGAAGCCCCACGCACCGAAATGGCCGAGGCCGCCCTCGAAAACGGGACGGTCATTTACACCGACGCTGAGTCCTTTGCTGAAGGTGTAGAAGCGTACATCATCAACGACGAAGGCGAGAACATCCCATTGCCTCCCGGTGACTACATTTTGGCCGACGGTCGTGTGGTTGTTGTGGGTGAGGGTGGTGTGGTTTCTTCCGTAGGAGAAGCCCCCGCAGAGGAACCCGCTGAAGAGATGGAAGCAACGGAAGAGATTGAGTCAACCGACGAGGTCGAAGCTACCGAAGAGGTGACTGAAGAGGTCGAAGCAGAGGAGGACGACAAACCAATGTACGTCACCAAAGCAGAGGTCGAAGAGATGATCGCGGCCGCCCTCGACTCTATGAAGGACAAGAAAGAAATGTCTGCCGTCAACCCTGAAGCACCCAAAGCGGCAAAGGTTGAGGCCAAAGAGGACGCCGTAGAAGAGGTCGTGGAGGAAAAGGCAGAAACGGAAGCGGCCGTAGAATTGGCCGCCATCAAAGCAGAACTCGCAGACTTGAAGAAACAGGCCGCCGAAGCGGGCTTGAAGCACAAAGCACCAAGCGTCCGCCACGAGCCTCTCGACTTGTCTAAACTTACTCTCACGGAGCGCGTCGCCGCCCTCCACAATCAATTCTCATCAAAATGAGCCTTTACAAATTCGCCAACGCCTCTATCGGCGTAGGAAATTACGCAGGTGAAGCGGCTCGCCCATACGTGGCGGCGGCTATCCTGTCCGCTGACACTATCGCGAACAACTACGTGAGTGTCATGCAAAACGTCCACAGCCAAGCGCAGTTGCGCAAGTTCTCCGGCGTTTCTATCGCGGCACAAACTTGCACGTTCACGCCCGGCGCGTCTAACGAGTTGACGCTCGAAAGCGTTACGCTCACGACCAGCCCGTTGCAGGTTAACGAGCAAGTGTGCAACAAAGACCTCCGCGCCACTTGGGAGGGTATGCAGATGAACGGCCAAAACTCACCCGCTCCCGCGGACTTCACCACTTACGTCGCTCAATACGTGGCGGCGAAGACGGCTGAGGCCATCGAAATTAACTTGTGGGGTGGGAACTTTGATCCTACCGATTCTTCATTGACCGGTGGTGGCATCTTGGGTAGTTCTTTCGACGGCTTGTGGCACCACATCGTTGACGCTCAAGCCTCTCTCGGATACGACGCTGAAGTGGCTGGTGCATTCACCGCTGACGCTGACGCAACGACGGGCATCTTGACGCACTTGCAGGACGTGGTGAACAACGCTCCAAGCGAAATTCAGTCCGACGCCAACGCAGTCATCTACCTCTCTCGCAAGTCGTTGTTCTTGCTCCAGCGCGCTATGGCTGGCACGGCTATTGAGAATGTTTACGGCACCCCAAGTAACACAAGCTCTGCCGCCGCATACTCTCCAACGTTTGTTGGCGAGGCCCGTCCTTTGACGTACATGGGCTTCCCAATCGTGGCCGCTTCCGGATGTCCTAACGACACCGTGCTCTTCTGCAACCCCAACATGGTCTACTTCGGCACGGATTTGTTGACCGACCACATCAACGCAAGCATTTTGAACTTGCGTGACGTGACGGGTGACGACGTCACTCGTGTGATCATGCAGTTCTCTGGTGGAACGCAGATCGTGGACGCGGGTTCAATGGCTGTTGCTCGCCGTACTTCCTAATTGACAACCGAGTGACGGGGGGGCTTCGGCTCCCCCTAACCTCACAAACCCCTTGAATCATGGCTTGTAGCCTTACACTTACCGGTCGCTCGCTCCCATGCCGCGATGCCCTTGGAGGGGTCAAAAACGTGTGGATTGTCGACACGGCAGGCGGTTCCGCCAACACTTCGTTTGCGGATGATTTGTGGACGTACGACTCGGCCGTCGGTGACGTAGTTGCCAAGGCGGGAAGTATCGCACACGACTACGTGTCGCCCAAGAACTCCTCTTCGTTTACGCAAACGGTGAACGCTTCCGTAGAGAACGGCACCGTGTTCTACTCTCAAGTCCTTTCTCTTGTGTTGAACAAGCCCGTGGTAGCTGACATCGTCGAGCTTACGAACTTGGCAAAAGGCCGTCTCGGGATCCTCGTTCAAGACAACAACGACAACTACTTTGTCATGGGCCACACCCGTGGTGCTGAATTGACGGGAGGAACGATTGCGTCAGGCACCGCGCCCGGCGACCTCAATGGTTACACGTTGGAGTTTACGGCAGAAGAGGCCATTCCAGCCCCTTTCTGGGACACGACGGACACCAATTTGACGTTGACCGCTACAACGTAACGAATCACCGTTCAATCGTTATACAGGAGGGGGAGGGCACAGGCTCTCCCCTTTTTGGTTAAAACATGATACACCTCACGCCCAACTCCGGAACCAACGACATCTACGTCTCACCCTACCAGAGTCGTAAATTCCTCGCGTCGTTTAGTTACTACTTGTTTGTCCTTGAAAATCAAGCGACTTCAGCCATCTTTGCGTGCATCTTGAATACCTCCGTGGATAACGAACGATACACGCGAGCGTTGTTGCCTACCAACAACGACGATCCGGTGAACGGCGAATTGCTTATCACCGAGAGTGGACTGTACACCTACAAGATCTACGGCCAAACGTCCGATTTGAATGTCGATCCTACCGACGCATCGGTGGTAGGTATCTGCGAGGTGGGGGCGTGCAAGGTCAGCGACGAGCCTGCGTGGACAATCCCGTCGGTGTCAATTCCCGACAACGTCATATATTACGAGTGAAATGGAACTTCTCAAGCTCAAAGAATACGAAGAACGGTCGTACGCCGAGATCCCCTCTTACGAAGGGTGGGTGAAATACGGCGACGACAACCTCTTCCCCCAATATCTCGTCGATCTTTACAAGTCGAGCGCGACACACAACGCCCTTTGCACCTCTATTGCCATGATGATTTTCGGCGACGGCGTGCAAGCGGACTCGTTAGAAGCTCGCCTCAAGATTCAGGAGTGGGGATTGGAAGACGAAATTCGCAAGGCGTGCGTAGACCTTAAAATTCAAGGCGGCTTTGCTTTGGAGGTGGTGTACTCTATTGACCGCACGACCATCTCAAAGGTGCGGCATTGCCCGTTTGAGAACCTCCGTTCGGGTGAAGTAGACGATGACGAAAGAGTCCATTGGTACTACTACTCGAAAGATTGGTCGGACAAGCGTGAGGAGCCAATCCCGGTACACGCTTTTCATCCCGACATGAAGAACGAACACCCGACGCAAATCTTGTACGTCAAGCCATTTTCACCGGGGTCGTACTACTATCCAAAGCCCGACTACATTGGTTCTGTCGACTACATCGAGCTTGATAAGGAGATCGGCAAGTATCACATCAACAACATCAAGAACGGCCTCGCCCCTTCGTTCACCATTCACTTCAAAAACGGGGTGCCAGCGAACGAAGAGCGTCGCAAGATCCGCAACGACATCGAGCGTCAACTTGCAGGGGCCACCAATGCGGGCAAGTTCATCATCACCTACTCGGACTCACCGGATAGAAAGCCCGATTTTGAGCCGTTCCCCCTCTCCGATGCCGACAAGCAATACCAATTCCTCTCAACAGAGGTGTCGGACAAAATCATGATCGGTCACCGGGTAGTGTCTTCGGCTATGTTCGGAGTGAAGACGGCCGGACAACTGGGCAACACCCAAGAGCTCGAAATTGCATCGGAACTCTTCGATCGTCAGGTAGTCAAACCGTACCAACGCGTCGTCAAAAACGCCATCGAATCCATCTTGCAGGCGGCCGACGTAGGATCCGTTGTTACCATCAACGAACCCGAGGCGATACAAATTCAAGCCTCGGAGGAATGTCATCTCATCGACGATGTGGCCGACTGGCTTATTGAGCAGGGAGAGGTGTTGAATGAAGACGAATGGGTGCTCATCGACGAACGGGACTACGACCCCGAACAAGAACAAGTGCAGGACGCTCAATGGCATTTCGCCATGCGTGTTCCCGGTGGTTCTTCCGACACGGAGTCCGCACCTGAAAATCGTAGCCAAATCGACAACGACATCGTCAAAATCCGCTACAAGTACGACGGCGATTCACCGGGTCAACGGGATTTTTGTAGCAAGATGATGGCCTCTGGGCGCGTGTACCGCCGTGAGGACATCGTAGGGGCAAATTGGCCTGCCTCTTTAGGTGGTGCTTCAGCCCGTGCCGTCAATCCCGGCTTTGGACCTAATGGCACCGATACCTACGACCTCTTACTCTACAAAGGCGGCCCGAATTGCCGTCACCGATGGATTCGTCGGACGTATTTGAAGCGTGACAACAGACGTATCAGCGTAAGCCGCGCCCGTCAAATCATCAGCCAACTACCGGAGGCCGAACGGCGCGCAAATCAACTACCAACACAAGACCCGCGTATCTCTCAAATTCCGGCCACGATGCCAAATCATGGCTATTTGAACCCTCGATAACATGGCACTCACCGCAGAAGTCCTCTTTGTCAATCCTGACTACATCAAACGCATCACCCAAGTGAATGGGGGTGTAGAAGATTCGGTCATGGTTCCCGCCATCATCTTGGCGCAAGACAAGTACCTCCAACAATACCTTGGCACCGACCTTTTGAACAAGCTCAAGGCCGACATCAGCGCGGGAACAGTCGCCGGCGTGTACGCCACGCTCCTCGACTCGTACGTCCGCAAGGCGACGGTGTGGTGGTCTATGGTTGAGATGCTCCCCAACCTGTACGTCAAACTCGACAACGGGGGGCTGGTTATTCGCACCTCGGAGAACACGCAAGCCATTGGGCCTGACGACCTGCACCGCGAGATTGAGAACGCACGGCAAAACGCTCAATTCTACACAACGCGGTTGGTCGATTATTTGATTTTCAACTCGACGAGCTTTCCCGAATACACGTCGAACAGCAACGCTGACATGGTGCCTGAATCGACAGCGTACTATCAAAACGGCATGACTATTTCGGTGGGAGAGGACGGCTACGATCCCGATATAGCTCGCAAATTCCTTCGGGTTGCACAATGAGCCGAGAACAAAACATTGACAAACTCAAACAGTGGTTACATGAACAGCGAGGCGTTGATAACTCTAATTCCGTCAATTCTGGCGGCTCTCGGAGTGTGGGTAAACTTGAACAGCGAGGTAGCAAAGATCAAGGGTCGGGTGTACCGACTCGAAAGTGATCAAGGGGAGCTGAAGGCGATGCTCAAGGAGTGCGTCGAAGGTATCCACGAACTGAAGGTGCTCCTCGCTAAAAAGGGACTGTGATGTACAAATACTTCAAACTCTCCGAGTTCGACAGCCCCGACAGCCCCGGCTCCGGTGAGCTGATGGAACCCCAAGTGTTGGAAGCGTTGGACATCGCCCGCGACATTGCGGGCTTCCCTTTTATTATCACTTCGGGGGTGAGGACTGTAGCGCACAACAAGGCGGTCAACGGAAGTCCAAAATCGAGCCATCTACTCGGATGGGCGGTTGATTTGGCCGTTCCAAGTTCCCGCAAGCGATTCCTCATGATCGAGGCGTTGCTCGATGCGGATTTCAACCGCATTGGAATCGGTCAAGATTTCATACACGTCGACATGGATCCAAACAAGGAGAGCAATGTGACGTGGGTATATTAAAACGCGCATGGAATTAACCCGCAAAAGCAGGACGGTCCACACCGTCGATGTCAACCTTCCCAAGCGGGGAGCCTCTGACAACTTTCTCTTCATCTCGGACATTCACTACGACGCTGTCAAGTGTGACCGCTCCCTCCTCCATAGGCATCTCGACGAGGCGCAAAACTTGGGGGCGGGGGTTTTCATTTTTGGGGACTTGTTCGACTTGATGCAGGGCCGTTTCGACCCACGAGGCAACTACTCGGATCTTCGACCTGAATACGCCAAATGCACCTACATCGACGAGGTCATTCAAGACGTAGGCGAGAAGCTGTCGAAGTACGCCGACGTGATCAAGTTCATCTCGAAGGGCAACCACGAGACGAACATCGAAAAACGCATGATGGTCTCGCCTATTGACAGGGTGGCGCAAATCATCAACGCGGCGGGCGGCCATGTCGAGGTCGGCGGGTATGCCGGGTGGCTTGTCGTACAACCTCATAGGAACGGCTCAGGACGGCGTAGATTCAACGTTCACTACCACCACGGATACGGAGGAGGGGCCAAGCGTTCCAAGGGCATCCTCGGGGCTGATATTGACCAAAAAGATTTCCCCGACGCGGACTTCATCCTCCGTGGGCACGATCACCAGAAGTGGCACCTACCCGTTACCATCGACCGCATCAATCAAACCTACAAGGTTGAACAACGCACCGTCCATCATTTGCGGCTCGGATCCTACAAAAAGCTCGGAGACCGTTACGCGGGATGGGCGGTAGAGAAGAACTTCGCCACCCCACGGTTGGGTGGATGGTGGGCACGAGTACAAGAACGCCAAGACGAATACGTATGGGAAGTGCGGGAGGCGACCTGAACCCGTGGTTGCGGGCTATATCGGCTCTCGATATAACCCAAGCCTTCAAGACCAAGGGCGACATTCGTCGGTGGAGCGCAAAGCGTACCATCGGCGGCATGGTAGTGATGGAAGCCCTTTGGCAGATACATGAATTTGGACTATCTTGGCAGGGCATTGTTTTAGCTGGGGTCGGCGTGACCCCTCTCTGCCTCTCGTTCTTCGAGAAGGAATAGGTGCGCAAGTGTTATTTGGTTAAGCCCTCCGAAACGTCGGGGGGCTTTTTCGTTCCCTGAATTTTTTTTCGATTTTTCGTTGCAGGATCAAAATTCCTTGTGATCTTTAGGTCATGAATAACACCAAGAGCACATACAAGAAGGGCGATCGCGTGAGCTACACCAAAGAGATCATGTTCAAAGGCCCACAGCAAGTGACCGCTACAGTCGTAGGCATCTTTCCAATGCAAGGCCGCACCGTCATGATGATGGACAACGGCGATGAATTTTTGATCGCTTAATCATCTACCAATGGACGAATCATTCAACTACGGACAAGACGAGGCCTTTCGCCTCATCGTAGAACTCCGCAAAAACGTCTTTCCTAAGATGACCGACGAGGAGCTCCTCAGCTTTCGGAAGGACATGGCCTACTATCTCGACACTAAAAACCTATAACAATGGCAAAGTATAACGGCTGGCACAATTACGCCACATGGCGCATCAACCTCGAACTCTTCGACAACGACGAATATTGGAACGAGGTGTTGGAGGACATGGAAGGCGACGACCCCGATGACATTCAATATGTGATGACCGAGATGGTCGAAGAGTACGTCGATGAGTGTTTGAACAATCAATGTTGCGATAGTTCTTTGGTACGCAGTTACGCCGACGCTTTTATCGCGGACGTTAGCTACTACGAGATCGCCAAGCATCTCATCGAGGCCTATGAAATGGAAAAGAAATACCAAAACGCATGAGTACCCTGAAGCCCAATAGGATCGCACGGACGGTCTATCCCGATCAACCCTGTACCGATTACAACGAGTGGTCGGCACACATCACCCGCCAAGAAGTCGTCCGCGACGTGGATGAATTCAAGCGCAAATTCGACGCGCTGTGGGAGGAGTTCAAACAAGACGTCCGCTGGAACTCATGAACACGCCGGATCAACCATTGACACCACCTGACTACCCTGAACGCGATTGGTATGCTATCAAAGCAGGTGACGACGATTTCGACGACGCATTCTTCAGCCGCGTTGAGGGAATGCTCCAAAACTCCATCCTCGACGAGGACAGCTTTGAACGTTTGGGGGCTACGATGGACACCCTCTACTATGCGGACGAGTTGACTCACAACCAACTTGATGAGATTCGCATCTACCTGACACCGTTACAGCGTAGCGTGCCGTACTCGCAAGTAAAGAATCCAACCCAAAAGCAAATCAACGCCTTCATTCGGAAGGTGTGCAACCTTTAATCATTCCTCAATGGAACAAACCAAAATTCAAAACCTGACCCCGCAGGGCACTTTCGATGCGAACGGGAAAACGTTTCACAAGTTTGATTGCATCCTTGAGAACGGGATGGTGGGAGAGGTCAACGCCCTCACCCCGGACAAGTGGAGCATCGGTGATGAAGTGATCGTGAAGGATCACCAACAAACGAAGTGGGGGCCGCGCCTGAAGCTCGACAAGCCCGGATTCACACCGGGCGGAGGTGCTCGTCAGTCGGACCCTGATGCCACGAAAGGCATTATTGCTTCATGGGCTGTTGGAGTGGCTATGCAAGTCGTAGGAGACCCCACGCAAAACCACTACGAGGAGGCTGTACTCTTGGCCTCGCGTATTGCCCTTCGCTGTCGTGCAATTATCAAAAACGAGGTCACCCCATGATGGCTCGTGAGATGTGGGTCAAAGAGGATCCAAAAGCCCCCGGCACATATCTGTGTGCTTGGGAACAACAAGAGATACCCGGCCGCAAGCCTACCTACCTCTTCGAAGTCCATGTGTGGGACGAAGAATGGCGGACGGTAGCGATGCACCGAGGAAACCCGACGTGGTGGCGGGAATTTGTCACACCACATGAACAAGAATTAGAACTCGAACTCGAATACCAAACAACATGAAGCGATTGCATAAGCGGTGGTCAGCAAAAGAAATAAAGGCCGCCAAGACGATGAAAACCAACGGCGTGTCACTCACAAACATTGCCGATGTGTTAGAACGTAGCCCGAAGGCCGTGGGTCAAAAGCTGTGGGAAATGAAACAACAAGCCCCACGACAAACCCCACAAACGAAACTCAAATTCACACAGGAAAACAAACCCGTAGAAGCAAAGTACACGCGCTACCTTGAACCGAAGCGCGAGGTGTCGATTTTGTGGGGTCTAATCAAGTACACGAAATGAGGGACTTCATTAAAAAACATTGGGGCACAAATAAAAAATGCGCCGAAGAATTAGGGGTGGATCCGAACACGGTGACCAACTGGATCAAGCGCAACCCGCGCGGCATCCTGAAACACGCTCCTGAAATCGTAGCGACCAAAAACATCACTCATCTGCAACTGCATGGTGAAGTAGAATGGCGGGAGCACGAAATCAAGAATCTCGAACCAATAAGAGAGGGGGAGGTTTGACCCCCTCTCCTTATGTTTCCCTCATGGAAAGGCAATTCAAAGGGGTGTGGATCCCCGCAGAGATTTGGTTGGACAAACGGCTGACCCTTGTCGAGAAAGCCCTGTACGCAGAGATCGACAGCTTTTCGGGCAACGGTCGAAGTTTCCACAAGTCGAACGAAACGATACAGGCCGAATACCGGGTTAGTCGTCCTACGATCTCAAAAGCGATGAAGCACCTGTCCGATCTTGGATTGATCGACATGGTGTTTGATGGACGATTGAGGTTCATTACGACGCAGGCAGAAGGAAAAAATTTTACCGGCAGGGTGAAAGAATCTTTCCGGCAGCAGGAAAATAATTTACCGGCAGAAGGAAAAAATAGTACCTCTACTAATACAAGAGAAAGAACAAAGGAGAATACATCTAAAAGTAAGGCACGCCCCAAAGACTTGGAAGAGGTCATTGAAGCATTCACGGAGGTCGGAGCGGAAGAGGTAGATGCAATGGCTTTCTACGACTACTATTCGGCCAACGGCTGGACGCAAGGGCGCAACAAAGCAATCAAGGATTGGAAGGCCGCCGCACGCGGTTGGATCCGTCGAACCCCACAATTCAAGAACAATGCAAACAAACGATTTGGCCCGTCAGACGGCTCACTCATTGCAGACCATCTCCGGCGGCTCGCCGCTCAATCCGGAGAGAGCTTGGCGTGAAGGAACGAACGTCCTTCTCGCATATCGAGAGGCACCTGCACGCACAGAAGCGGCTCTCATCCTTATGTTAAAGGACTGTCTCACCTACCTCGACTACAACAAGACCATCACAGGTGACCAAGACCTCCTCGATGCGGTTCACCATCTCATGAAGGAATTTCCGGTCATGAAGCTCGAAGAGTGGCGACTAATTACCCATCGCCTCAAGACAGGGGTGTATCGCCCCGGGTACGAGCGTTTGAAACTTCCGGAGCTTTGCGATATATTTCAGCGGTACGAAGGCGAGCGGGCTGAGATGCGCGAGGGTAATTGGAACGAATTAAAGAAACACACCCCCAACAAACTCTCGGACGAAGGCCTCGAACAGCTCTACGCCAAATACAAGAAAGAACGTGAAGCCCAGCAGAAAGAACTCCAAGAGACCCAACAAATTAAGCGGGTCAAGACGGACAGCCGGGGGCGGTGGGAGCACATCCCGTACCCAAACACGGTCAGCGATGGTGAAGAAAGTGGACACGGTGTTCAGCCAGTTCATTCGCCTCCGAGCGAGCGACCACCGGGGGATGGGTGAGTGCTTTACCTGTGGATCTATGCGCCACTATACCGAAGTCGACGCAGGCCATTTCATGAGCCGCGCATGCATGAAAACACGATGGGATGAGAAGAACGTCCAATTTCAATGCAAGCGGTGCAACGGCTTTCGAAGCGGCGAACAGTACAAGTTCTCCATACGACTGGACGAATTGTACGGTGAAGGCACGGCCGAAGCTCTTTTGATAGCTTCCAAGATGACGGCGCGGTGGAGTCGGGAAGAACTCGACAGCATGT
>Ga0196899_1000593_pt1 | contig 18578 bp, 31 predicted proteins | sample VirMetDEL_Sep_01_FD_169095 | JGI IMG/M metagenome (GOLD analysis project Ga0196899, IMG submission 169095) | Aqueous microbial communities from the Delaware River and Bay under freshwater to marine salinity gradient to study organic matter... | ecosystem: Environmental > Aquatic > Marine >... | reverse complement strand
GCGATGCGTCGCGATCGAGGCTGGTTCGCAACATGGAGCCAATCAGGCAAACAGCGCAACTATCAAGCTGCGATTGATCTGACGAAAAGCTTTGAAGGCTTCCATCATGATGCATACCTCTGCCCTGCTGGGGTGTGGTCGATTGGGTGGGGGAACACGACAAAGGCTGACGGTTCACCGGTGATCCCTGGCGACCGGATCAGCCAAGAGGCCGGGGACGCCCTTTTGCAGCAAACGATTGATGGCATTGTTACGGCTTTGGCTGGTTCAATCCCCTACTGGTCAGCCATGAAGGAGCATCAGCAATCGGCGCTGATCAGTTTCGCGTACAACCTGGGGAGCTATTTTTACGGCCAAGGCGGCTTCGAGACAATTAGCCGCTGCTTGCGTGAGCGGACTTACAAAAGCGTGCCGGCGGCATTGCTGCTCTACTGCAATCCGGGCAGTTCATTCGAGGCGGGCCTTACTCGCAGGCGGAAAGCTGAGGGCATGCTGTGGGCTGGGGAACAGGCTGCAGCGCCAGAGCCTGCAAAGATCCGGCCAGAGTCACCATTTAGCACCCGGCTAACGCCACACATCACGCTAGGTGAATTTGCGCTCGGTCAAGAGGCACGCAGGTTTGACGAGCAGTACCAGCTAGATATGGCCGCTGAGCTGGCTGCATTCCTTGAGCGTGTTCGCGTCAGATTTGGCGGCAAGCCAATCATCATCACGTCTGGCTACAGGCCACCAGCTATCAATCGCTCAGTCGGCGGAGCAAGCGGATCCGAGCACCTGTATCGGTACGGGGAAGGCGCTGTGGACTTTTACGTGCAAGGTGTTGATATTTACGACGTACAAGATTGGTGTGATCAAAACTGGCTTCATAGCCTAGGGTATGGTGCGGATAAAGGTTTCGTTCATCTTGGAATTAGAAAAGGCAGCCCAAGAATACGCTGGGATTATTAAATGACTGTTCTTTGTGACTGGGAAATTAAATCGCTTTGCTACGGCGGAGCGATGGAAGATTGGTCTGAAGATCTAATCAACCCGGCCTCGCTTGATGTAAGGCTGGGCAGTGGATTGATGATTGAAGTCGCAGGGCAGAAAGACCTGCTCCATGTTGACATCTCCAGCCGGACAGAAAAGAACCCTTATCGCTTGACCCCAGGAGAATTTGTCCTGGCCGAAACGCATGAAACTTTCAAGCAAATACCTGATTACATTTGCGCTCAGTTTGCACTGAAATCGAGCAGGGCCAGGGAGGGGTACGAAAATCTTCTTGCCGGATGGATTGATCCAGGCTTTTGCAACAGTAAGCTTACGCTTGAGCTAGTAAACGTAAGGCGACATTATGACCTTCCGCTATACCCTGGCTTAAAAATAGGGCAAATTGTGTTCATGAGGATGAGCGAAATTCCTCTAAACAGTTACTCAAAGACGGGGCGCTATAACGGTGACACAAGGGTCCAAAGCAGCAAAGGCTAGGTGGTTTGTTTTTACTCATACCGAGACAGCCGCGAAGACGACCTAGCTTTTTTCTTTTTAAGATTCCAGTCATAAAAAAACTGGGCATCCTCTACCAAACGGTGGAGGAGCCCATTAGGCAAGCGTTCTGCAAGCTGGTTTAGCCGTTTCAACAACCGAGCTCGGAGTTCACTTGCACTATTCATGCGGGGACTGTGCAGGCTTCATCGGAAGCCGTTGCTGGCTCAACGGGTGCCGGCATCAGACGAATGCAATCTTCGTCGACCGCAATGCGCAGCTTATCACCGGGCTCCATCCCGAACTGCTGCACGTAGGTTTTGCCTAGTAGAACACCTCCAGTGCTATGCACCGTAGTCAGATACTTCGCAGTTTTACCGGGCTTTGCGCCACTTTTGAGCGTCAAGCCTTGAGCTTCTAACAAAGCTCTCATGAACTTGGTAATAAGCACACGTTCCCCTTTTCCTACGGTTGAGCGCGAGTAGCCAGTAGCACGCGCCATGTCGTAGTGATTCATATCTTTGTTAGCTTCCACGAAAGAAAGCAACTCTTGACCTGTCAACATTAGCTAAAAAGCAGTGCACTCATACAACATACCACGCATTAAGCTATTTGGCATCCGCCCATGTGTAACCAAAAGACGCGTCGGCCTCAATAGGAGCCTTATGGCAGACTTGTAAACCAGCACGTTGCATAACGCCGGCTAATGAAGCCATCCAACGGCCTTCTGTACCTTCTCTGACCTCGAGGACGATCTCGTCATGCACCATGGCGATGAGAAAGGCTTCGGTGGCTTTGGCCGCCCGTAGGCAATCCCAGATCATGGCAATAGCAATTTTGGCGATGTCACCAGCTGTACCTTGAACTTGTGTGTTAATTCTAGTAGTGTATTTGTCGTTAAACCCTACCAAAACTCTACGTCTACCATATTTAGTAAATACAGATGTCGTTGTTTTTGTACCTTCTTCTTGTTGCCACTCATGCAACCGTGGATATGCCGAACGGAACCCAGTGACAAGCTGCTGAGCTTCTTCTAATGCCATGTCAATACCGTACTGTGCAACAGCTTGCTTACGCAAAGTAGCAGCACCTGCCCCATACAAAAGCCCAAAATTACAGATTTTCGATGAGGTACGTTCTTCCTTAGTAACACTGTCAGCATCTTTACCAGTTATCAAAGCAGCAGTCTCCGTGTGTAAATCCCTACCTGCCCGGTAAGCATCCAACATCTTTTCTTCTCCAGACAATTCAGCAGCTACCCGCAACTCCACTTGGCTGAAATCGGCCACAACCAGTTTGTACCCCTCCCGAGCTCGAAATAGCTGTCGAAACTCCTTTCCCCGAGGCACTTGCTGTAGGTTTGGACCCGCACAGCTGAGACGACCAGTCTCCGTACCCATCTGCCGGTAGCTCGCATGAATACGTCCATCAGGCCCTACTGAATCAAGGAGCTTTTCTACATGTGACACACGAGTCACAGCATTTTTCCACTCGAGGTACATAGCAATTAACTCGTACTCCGCTTTTAAAAATGCGAGCAAGTTCTGATCCAGACTTGGTAAGCCTTTTTTATCCGGTGGCAATAAAATACCAGCTTGCTCAAACCTAAGCGCCATTTGTTTAGGCGAGCGCGGATTGAACCCTTTGTAACGCTTTGTCCCTAATCGAACAGCTCCTGAATCTTTTTCACGGGTGTTAAAAGAATTGTCTTTGTCACGGGGTAACCAAACAGTGGGGTCATCTGGGTTCTCTTTTTTAATCGCTGTATCTAACGATTGCAAGAATGACAGTTTAAGTGTTTCAGCCTCCTCAGACAGCGAAGTGTACAACGTACTAGCCGCCGTGGCGTCAAACCCGAACCCGTTCCGCCACATGCTGGCAATGGGTCTGAGTGCTTTCATCTCAAGCTCAAAGACGGCCCACAACTTCCCTGGGCTCGGAGTGTCAGCTTCTTTGAGCGCGGTAACCAAAGGCGGGGTCAGCCTCGGGAGGCAGAGCGCGTCGCGCGCCGCGTAGCGGGCCATTTCGTCAGAAATGGCTCCTGACCAATCAGCTTTCTGTAGCTCCTTGGAAAGCGGTGTTTTGAGCACACGGTTCACAATGCTACCCAGATCGTTTTTGGCGCCTGTACCGTTATTCACGATCTTGGCAGCAATCATGGTGTCAAAAAGAGAACCACCCAGTTCAACACCTTCTGCAGCTAAGAAGTTCAAGTCAAAAGCGGCGTTCTGTAGTACTTTCGGCTTAGAACTTTCCAGCAGCGCTTTAAGCTGCACGAGACCGGGTGAGGCCCAAGGAATGTCACGCTTACCCTCCTCTCGCCAGCCATCCAGATCCACAATCAAAGCGTAATCCTTACTCGCCACTTGCACCAGGCGCACTTGATTGACTAATGGATCAAGGCCCGTGGTCTCTGTATCAATACCTAGCGGACCCTCAGCTTCCCCGAGCTCGGTGAGACGCAGCTTTAGCAGAGCTACCGATTGTCCACTACGTATAAAGTCGAAATCAACATTCTGTAGTGCTTTGATGTGGTCGAGGGTAGCTAGCGACGGCATACTAAGATAAACGCAGTTTTGAGATGAACGATTTTACACGTAGCTTTGCTAAAGAAGCTGCTTTTAGGCAAATCGATAACTGCACCAATATAGACGAGCTAAAAAATTTAGCAAAAATGCTTGCAGCTTCTCACTTTCAAGCCCGTGACTTCATAGGGAAGTTAATTCTGCCGTCACTGCATAAAGACGGCACGCTCCGCGATAGCTGGTCTTCGTCGAGCTGATCGGCAAGAGCGCCGACCAGGCTAGAAGGCTCCTCAATCCATCCAGTGAAAAGCTAGGCGGATTGCTCCCGACCTCGGGGGGTAGCAAACCAAGGGCGCAGAGGGTGGCCTCTTTGCCCTTGGCGACTGGGGCTTGACCGGAAAGTCGGAAGTTGGTGTTTTTGGACTTGTAAGCGAGGGGTTAGAGAGTCAGATGCAAGGGAGCTAGGCCCCCCAGCACTCAGAGTCCCAATCTCCGTAGTCCTCCATAGAAGGGGGGTCTCCCTTAATGCCTGAGGAATTGTCCAAAACCTCCGGCTCGTTCGTGGGAACTGCTGTGCTGGAGAGGGTTTCAGGCTCAGAGGTTTTGGACAACTCCTCTGATTTGTCCGAAATGTCCAAAACCTCAGAGCCGCTTTGAGGGGTGGTTTTCCCCAAGTTTTCCCCAACTGGATCATTCTCACGCGTCTCAGTTGCGACGGTGCCCTCTTGAACCAATTCGTCCTCGGGGGTTTTGGACACTTCGAGGTTTTGGACACTTTTTTCCAAACCCTGTCCAAAACTCAAAGTCCCTCCGGCAGAAGGACTCTCAAAGAAAGAGGGGAGGTTTTGGACATTTTTAGGCTCGTATATAGGGTTTTTGATGGTGAATACCTTTTTAGGGCGCCCCCCTTTAGATCCCGGCTGTCTCACAGATGCTTCCTCCACGAGGCCGGCCACCACCCACCTGTTGGCCCATCGCTTTACGGTCTTTTCACTGACCAGGACTCCCGGCCCCCGAAGCCCCGCCAGCTTCGCGTTAAGGGCATAGCGGAGATCCTGGGCTGTCATCGGAGCCTCTGCAGCCTTGAGGATCCCGAGAACGAGCGTGCGGGGGGTTTCATCGCCCTGGCCGTGGTTCTCCCGCGTCACTGTTGGTGTGAGGTCTTCGATGCTCAGTGCTTCCTCGATGTCCTCCTGCACCAGGAAGCGGTCACCACCTCTCATGCCGCGGCTTTTGTCGATTTCGAGAACCATGGCTGTGTCGCCGTACTGCGCCCGTTCCTCATCACTGAGCTCTTTAAGCTCCCAGGTTTCATGCACTGCATTTCTGAGGGTGTCTGTGCCTCTGAACTTGCTGCCGTCTTTGGTGTTGTGGTGGATCCACAAGAAGGTTGTCGGTGGGAACGCGGTCCCGTTCTCCCTCGCCAGGCGGTAGAGCGTGTTGGAGTATTCCTTCTCGTACTCCTTCGCCGCGATCATGGTGCTCACCGATGTCAAGGAGTCCACGACAACGAGTACCGGCTTAATCTCCTGAAGCCACCGCAGTAGCACGCGATATTGACTCTGCTGCCATTGTGGTTTGAACCGGAACCACTTATCAACTCCTGTGGTGTCGATGCCTTGCTGATCTAGATACTCGGCGTAATCGGTCATTGACATGTCGTTGCCAATGAACAGGACATTCCCCGAGATCGTCGGCTCAACGGTCAAACCCCTTACTTTCATTGGGAGTTTCTGCCCCACGATCTTGCTGAGGAGCACAGCAATACGTGTTTTGCCCATGCCGCCCCGAGCATGCATAAGGATCGAGCTTGGCGCCGACATGAAGTCTGGGATCAGAAAATCTCGTTGATTCCGAACTTTCTCTTGCCACTTCGGATCCTCTTCCACCTGCTCTTGGTGCAGCAAGTACCTCTCGAGCGCTGATTCGACCTGAGGCCCCGACTTGTATACGTGCGTCAGCCCGGCATCCCGCACCAGCTCCATGAGGTGGTAGTGCGCTAGCTCAGCGTTGTCGTAACCATTGACGATTTTCTCGACTGAATTGAAGAAGTCACCGCCACTCAGGCGTTTTAAAGGTGCATCTTTATTTGTGACCTCAGTGGCTGTAGCGCACGCTGGGTAGTCATAGCCGAGCTGCCCCGCTATCTCAGCGACGTAGGTTTCCAGATCCAACCCGGTCGGCCGCCCTGCGTGCATATCGTTCGTGCGGACTTTGTGCACGAAATCGAGGACGTCACCACCTACCCCGCACGCTTTGCAGTCCCAACACCCTGTTTCGGCTGCGTATTGAAACGTGGTTCCACTTTGGCCTCCGTGCCATGGACACCCACTCATTCTTTGAGGCTTTTCCCCGCCTCTTTCCTTCCAGCCGTATTCGTCGAATACTTCATGTTTAAAGATGAGATCAGCTAACCGTGGTTGTAATAGCCGCTGAACTTCATCTTTAAAAAACCAGCCACGAATCTGACGTGGAGGTACAACAGTTTGCCCTCCAAGTTCTTCAATAATTTCACGTTGCTGCGCTTCTGATAACCACTGAACAGGCTTACGGTGTTCTCTAAGAACGTCCAATATCCAGGAAGGTATTGGTGCAACCTTTCCTGCGTTGTAATTTAAAAAACGGTAAGGGAGCTTTGTATCTGGATGTGGTGAGCCTGGAACAACGCTTTGACACGCATTGAACCGCAGCACGACTTCTTCATAAGCACCATTGCCGGCTGCAGCGACTTCACCACCTGCTCCACGATTCTTGTCCCCATGTCCCAAATGCCACTTGCCGTCCTCCGTCCGAAGGATCAAGGTCTTCACATGCTCGAGCTCTAGGACTAAGTGAGGGGGAACTTGATAAAAGATCTGGCGGCGTCCCGGCTTACCGGAAGTCCAGGCAATGGTGGTTTCATTGCCGTGAGCTTCGTATGCTTCGCCCGCTACATCCATGTAGCGAGAATCGGCCTGAAAGCCATCAATATCGAGCGCGATTAGCCCACCCGAGAATGCCCCCGTGACAACACCCAAGCCGACGTAGTCTTTTCTTAGTTGATAAGCCGTCATGCACTCAACACGAGTGAGAGGCTTAGTTGTCCACTCTTTGATGTAGGTGGCTTTTCCTGCTACGGGCACGAAAGCCCAAGTGTCAGGAAAGACATCCCGTCTTAGGAGTTCAATGGCGCTTCCTTCAAGTAAGGCAATAGGCTTGCCTTTTTCTTGATCTTTCATTAAGCTAGTTTCGTGTGAATGCGCTCCCCCTGCCCATGGCAGGGTTTTTTTTTGTCTGGAGCGTTCTGTAAGCCTAGCGAAAGCCGCCTGAAAGTACAAGCGGTGCATCAAGATTGCGCGAACCTAGTCCTATCTAGGACAGATTCACAGACATGCTTGACATATGCACTTTTATCCCATACACTGGACCTTAGGCCAGGTAACTTCCTGGTCTTCAGCACATCCTTCACTTTTTTTCCCCTAAGTACCACCCCATGAGCCCTTTTCTTCTCCTAGACGACGTAGAAGCAATCCAGAAAGAGTCTCAAAGCAACTACATTAATCCGGCTAAAATTACAGAAGAAGTTCGTCTTCGTATTCTCGGTGCCGGTGTTACTGGCTTCGAGGGTTGGACTGACGAAAATCTGCCCGTTCGTTGGCAAACTAAGCCAGAAAAGCTGCCTGCAAACATTAAAGTGCAAGAGGGCTATACGCCTATTAAGCGTTTTTTAGCTGCTCTTGTCTATAGCTACGAATCTGATAGTTTTAAGATTCTTCAGATGACTCAAAAAACTCTGATGGATCAGTTGTTTAAGTACTACAAAGACACCGATTACGGAGATCCAGCCAATTACGATATTAAAATTAGCAAAACAGGTGTTAAAAAAGACACTACATATACACTTATTGCTTCACCGCCTAAAGCCCTGCCCGCAACAATAGTATATCGCTATGAAAAGTTTTATTGCAACCTAGATAATTTGTTTGACGGGACAGACCCTTTCACTCCGCCGACTGTCTGATCTAGTTACTAAAAGGGAAGCATACGCTTCCCTCTTTTTTTTTTTTACTAATGCTATGGACACTACTAAACTACTAGGCCGCAACATTCGTTTTCATTTGTTTCGTTTGAATCTGTCTTTAACATCTGTGGCTAAGCAGACAGGAGCTTCTGCTTATTCGCTTGGCCGAGTTGCTAGCGGTAAAACTAGACTGATCGACCCCAACTTAATCAGTGATTTAATGCGCGTCTTTAACTGCGATGCTAACGCATTGCTAATGCCGATCGAAGGCGTGCCTTACGAGGAAGAAAGTCAAGCCGCATGAAAATTAAAGGACTGCCTAAGTACGAGCCCGTGCGTGCCCAAGTCGACGGAGAACGCACTTACACAACTCCCCTGGGAGCGTGCCGCTCTGTTACGACAATCCTCGGTGCTACCCGAGATAACACTGAGCTTCAACTATGGCGTGAAGCGGTAGGTGAAGCCCGCGCTGATGATATTTGTAGTCTCGCCGTCTTCCGTGGTGAACGACATCATGATGCAATTGAGCGCTATCTCTTAGACGGTACAGAGCCTAAGTTTGACTTTTTAAACACGCCCTATTGGAACAGTAGCCGGGCGTTTCTGGATCGAATACGCAAAACGCTTTTAACAGAAGGCGCGGTGTATCACCCCCTGCGATACGCCGGGGCGTTTGATTGCATTGCTTACTTGGACGACGACGAAGATCAGCCCTCGTTACTGGATTGGAAAACGGCTGACCGCCTGCGCAATCCCGCCAAAATGTACGAGTACTCCTTGCAAGTAGCTGCCTATGTTGCTGCGGCCAACTATGTCTACAAACCTCAAGGGTTGAACATAACCAGAGCTTTCATTGTGGTTGCGATCCCTGATGAAGCCCCCCAGATAGAAGAGCTCAACCGTAAGCAGCTCACTCAGTACATGCTGCACTTCAAGGCACGAGTAGAACGATTCACCCGAGCGCGTGCATGACTCACATCAGTCCTATTCACGGCTACGTGGCTAACACGTTGCATGGAGCGTTCCTAGAGGCTTACATGCGCCACCTAGTTTTAGATCCTGCAGACTTATTAGAGTCAGACCACTTACAAGTCTTAGCGATGGAAGTAACCGATGTGCTGCGTGACACGCTAGGTATTAGCTGGAACGAATTAGCTTATTATGCTTTAATGAGTATTTGCCAATTAATGTCTGATGAATCTGTACTAAACACCAGTTTAGACAATATAGCTATGTCACTTTGGCTTAGCTTAGGTGATCCCGAAAGAGGCGGACCTACACCTCCGCAAGCGTACAAAGACGCGGCTTCTTCAGTGTACGCAATCTTTCTACTTATGCTTAATCCCAAAGGCTTTCCCACGTCTACCCCTTAATCATGCTCATTGGTATTTATTCTCCTGCTCCTAGTTGTGGTAAGACTACTGTAGCTCAGTATTTAACCCAGCGTGGCTTCAAGATACATAGTTTCGCTACTCCTATTAAGCACATGATGACTACATTTCTTGTGTCTCTTGGGTACGATCTTGAAGAAGCTAAAGAAGCTTTAATGCATAAAACAGACGCTGTTAGAGGTATTTATCCTCCCATAAGCGTTAGAGATTTGTTACGCACTCTCGGTACTGAATGGGGCCGTGATCATGTGCACCCCGATGTGTGGCTTAAATGCTGGCTTGCCAGATACCACGAAATAAAAAGCGCCACGGCTCTTCCTGTCGTAGTTGACGATGTGCGTTTTCCTAATGAAGCTAAACTAATAACTGAACAAGGAGGTGAGCTTTGGGAAGTTAGACGTGCTGACGTTGAGGCTACGCATAAGAGCACACACCGTTCTGACAAAGGTTTAGTAGGTTTCAACTTCAATAAAACCATACACAATAATGGCTCTATAGTAGATTTACACGCCCAGCTGCGCTGAACTACGCATGGCATCTGAGCTAGACGCGTATATGCGCAGTATTACGCGGTTCCCTGTACTAACAAAAGAAGCACAGCTCCACCACTGTCGACGTATCCGTGATTATGTCGACTACCCCGGGGGCCGTGAGCATGCGCCACACAGTGTCAAGCTGCGTGGTCAGCGCTCTATGCGACTTATGGTAGAAACCAACGCTCGTTTAGTCATAAGCATTGCAAAGAAGTACACGCAACGTGGATTGGATTTAGGTGATTTAATTCAAGAAGGTAACTTAGGTTTAATGCGTAGTCTAGAGTTATTTGACCCTGCACGCGGTTACAGCTTTAGCACTTATAGCTATTGGTGGATCCGCCAATCAATATCTCGCGCTATCTATAACACAGCTCAAACAATTCGGATACCTATAAATGTCCAGGATGATATGCGCGCGATTCAACGAGCAGTAGTAGCACACAACGCTAAGACGAAGACACACCCGACCGTGCAAGACTTAGCAAAAGCGACAAAATTATCAGTTGCTCGCATCCAAGACGTGCTGGGTAACTGTGATGCTGCCTATTGTTTGTCCCTTGACGCGCTGTCTCGCTTTAGTGACAACTCAATAGACCAAGTGTTGACGTCGCCCGATCCGAGCGGTTTCGAGTCCCCGGAGCTAGCAGCTCTGATCACCGAGCGCGACGAGAAACTCGAGGTCGCACTCGACACCTTGGAGCCCATCGAGTGCGCTTTGGTGACCGGTTATTTCTTTGATGGCAAATCCCTTAAAGAATTAGCTATTGAATTCGGGCTCACTCGCCACAAAGCCTCCGCTGTACATGCTAAGGCAATCCGCAAGTTGCGGATAAGGCTATGTGATGATAGCAATCTTGTTCAAGAATAAGGACGACATATATATACATTTTTATAGGACCTGGTAGTGATATGCACAGGTGTACCCCCCTTCGGGTTTGTCTCAGTGTGAGACTCACCTGAGACTCGTGACCCTCACATGAGTCTCATGAGACTCAGCCAATGGGCTTGCGCTTTCGCCCGAGCTGTGCAATACTGGGTTAGGCACACCCGCGCGCGCGCGGTTCCTTTCTACTACGAGAGGTTCTCCAGCGTGCTGGTGAGTCTCAAGAGACTCAACAGATTTAGAGTTGAATTGTTGACAGGTGGCTGAGCCTGTGCCACTATTCATTCAGCCGGAGGTATGGGTCATGCGACGCTTAGACGTCCCACCTAACACTCCCGGCCAATGGATTGACAAGCCAGTCAATCCATGCAACACTTATTTCATCCACACGAGGCACTCACCTATGCATTAAGCCCCCACGGCCGATAGTAGAGAAACAAGCTTGCGGCTGGCGATGCCAGCAACGGAACGTAAGCGCGGATAAAGATCCAAGGGCGGCGATGCCTGCGGTTCTGCCGGACGATGGTCCCCAAGCGTGGCTCTGCGGAGCTCGTGTAATCAAGGGACGCGGTCACTTGACCGTTACGGGAAAGCGCCCAAGTTCTGTCCACCAGAGGGACAAGCCACGTTGCGTGTAGCAGGTGCTGAGGGATCAGCACGGTGGCCCTGACCGACCTGGGAGTAAGTGGGAAGGAGATTGCGGCCTGACAAGGCAGCACGGGTGATTCATCCAATGATCCCGGTTCTCTGAGTGTGCGGTCCTTAAACGACCTAGCTCTTGAACACGCTGCCCTTGGTGTAAACCGTTGGTTTCCTGTGAATAACGCAACCCGGATTGTCATCCGGCTCTGCAACTTAAAAGCCCTGACTGGCAGTCAGGCAAGAATTTAGCGGCTACCGCTCCGGCGGCAAGGCGCAGTCTGCCCGTCTCCTGGTGGAGGCGGGCTTTCTGTATGGGGGTTCAAGTCCCCCTAGCTGCTATCGCCCGGCATTTCACCGGGCACCCATCCCCTAGCTGAGGTATTAGCAATGCAGTTTGATTCCCGCCGCGCAGATGCGGACGGATACCTGGAGTTCATCTGGCGCACAGATGTTCCCCGCCCAGAGGGCGTCCGCCCCCAGGCCATCGCTCTGATCACCGATGAGTTCGACCTCTCCACTGGAGAGAGGCACTTTTACGGCATATACGGCCTCCACACAGTTGTGGCGGCTACCGTCGCCGACTGCAAGGCGGAGCTGTTCGCCTTGATTGAGGCAGGCCAATGATCCAGCAGCACGCCACATCCGAGCACTTCGATAGGTGGGAGTGCCATGCCAAGACGCTGGACTCCTATTCCCTCCGCTACATCGTGTCCGACTGCCATAAGGCAGCTGACGCCATGCGCGGCTGGAATCCTGCCCGTGAGGGCTTCTACCTAGATCAAGCCTCCACCTACGGGATGGAGCTCACCCGCCGTAACCGCACCCTTCCCCCCGCCCTACGCAACCGCTGAAATGTCCGCCCGCAACGTCCGTATCCGCGAGACGGGGTACTGCTGATGGACCGCTATTCAAAAGCACTCGAAGTGTGGTACCTGCTCCACAAAGCGGAGCAGCTTGTCATAAACGACAAGGATTATCACCCAAATGCTTAACAACTGCATGGACATTGTAGAAACACTCCAACACACCATTGAGGTATCAGGCGAATGACTTTCAGTATCACATGGACTACCGAGTCCGGCCTATTTGGCTGGACCGAGATCAGTGAGTGCATCGATATAGACGATGCAATTGAACACTTTGCTAATCATGTCCGGGGTGTAGACGCACCTGCTGACGCAGCTATTGACGTGATCAAACGCGTTTGAGTCATGACTGTTATCAGTCAATGAAATGTGGACCCTTTACTAATCCCTTCTGGCATGAATACAAACGGCCTAATCATGTGGGAGGGTTCCTCCCCCATCGACGGTGCTCCCATCGTCTGCATCGTGACTGGTTTAGCGCAGTCATCTGCCAACGACAAGACTGGCGCAATGCTCCAAACCTGGATCCTGCGCCAGGACGTTGCCCCTAACGTCGGCTACCGCGACGGCTCAAACGTCTCTGTCTGCGGTGGCTGTGCCCATTTCGTGCAGAAGACCTGCTATGTCAAGTGGCATCAAGCGCCGCTGTCTGTCTGGCAGTGCTACAAGCGTGGCAACTATGCCCGACTGCCAGACTACTCGGTCCTGGATGGACACGACCTGCGCATCGGCTCTGCCGGTGACCCGTTCTGCATCCCTGAGACCGTCTGGCGTGAGTGCCTGGCCCATGCCCGCAACCACACCGGTTACACCGCGCAGTGGCGGCGCAAGGCAGCCGAGCCTTACCGCGATTTCCTGCAAGCGTCATGCCACGGCATGCGCGACTATTTGGATGCCACTGCTCACGGCTGGCATCCGTATCTAGTAGTAGAGCCAGGCCAGTCCGCCCCGGCTGGCTTAACACTGTGCCCCGCCTCTGCCGAGGCCGGGCATAAGACCACCTGCGCCGCTTGTCACTCCTGCGACGGAAGCACTGGTGGCTACTACATCCCGGCTCACGGTAACCGCCGCAAAGCTTTCACCGCCATCAACTGATCATGCGTCGTCCTGTTCACCCGGCTGCCTTGCTGGCAGCTGGCGTCTTTCTTGGCTGGGCCTTGGCTCAGCCTTTTCCTACACCTGTTCCTAATGAATCTAAACCAGCCCATAGAGCCCTGGTGGTGGGCCGACCCTGAGGACGAGCACGAGCTCGATCCCGAATTGGACGATGAGTTTGTCGTCGACCTTCAACCTGACTATTGCCACCATGAACTTAACTGAAACCATCGACTACATCGAGGCCGAATGGCCGGACATCCTCGACGCCAACAGCTGCGCCCGCTGGGTGATCAAACGCACTGGCGATGGCATGTATGCCACTCAAGACACCCAACAAATCGACCAACTCTGCTGTTTCTGGATGCGCCATGAACATTGAAAAACTCCCGACGGGGTGCGTCAAGCGCATCCATGTCAACCAGCACCTGCTGCGCAAAGCCGTAGCGGGCGAAGACGTCTGCCCTTACACCGTCCAGTTCAAAGGCAAGTCCCACCCCTGCAAGAGCGCCATTGCTCACGAGGGCGTGGAGTTCGTCAATGCAATTCACAAACCGCTCTCATGCGGTGCCCGTTTGTACGGGCAAACCACTGGCCCTGTCACTTTGCACCTATGAAGTACAACTTCGACCGTCCCTACGAGCAACGGATAGCCCGCTACAAAGAGCTTTCCGACAAACAAGTCACCCAAGGTGAAGGCAAGTGGGTTGTCATCACCTCTCGTCTTGCCTACTACGGCGACTTTCGTCACAGGGTTGAAAGCGACCGCCACTACTTCACCAACAAGCGCACGGCGCTGGCCTATGCCCAGCACTACACCGACGTTCACGATCACTGCGCTGGGGTGTTCCGCATGCCCCAGTTCATCTGCGGCGTTGCCTGCCGTTAGTTGCACAATTCTGTGATCCCCTGCTATTCTCCGCACACAACGCACAATTCCATGCAAAAAACCACACGAACCCGCACCTACGCCCCTGAGGGCGCCATAGGACGCCGCCTAAGTGCGGCGCATCAGCTTCAGCTTCAGGCTCAGCGACTCACCGCCGAGCTGATCGGTCACAGACAGTGGCTGACAGAACGGATGGAGCGGCTCAACCTCGATTGCATTGAACACGGCGATCTGGTGGTAAGCCGCAAGGTGCGTCACAACTGGACATACTCCCCCGAGCTCGAAGCCGAGATGAAACGCATCAAGCAGCTGCAGCGCCGCGAGCAGGAAGAGGGCATTGCTACCGATGCACCCACTGTTTACGTTGCCCTTTCGACCAAGTGGGGGAAACGATGACCCCCCGTCAACTGGAATGCACCTTCGCGACCATGCGCCGCTGCGGCGGCAGTTTCTGCAGGTCGCTGGCGCAGACCTGGCAATGCGCCGACACGCGCAACCGAGCTCGCATTGAGCAGGCTTTTCCTGAGTATCTGCTGAAGTACGGGCCTGACGGCATTCACTACACCGAGGACATTTATGACTGAACCCACCGTTTTTCCCACCGTTCACCTCAACGGGACAAGCGCCACGATGCTTTCCGAGGGCTACTTCGCTGCATGGAACCGGTTGAATGAGGCCATCACGGCGTTCAATGCTATCGAGTTCAACCAGCGCGACTACTACGTGCAACCCGACGGCGCCTGGCAGCAGGCCACCACTGAACGCAGCGAAGCTGCGCACAAACTTCACGAGGTTCACAAGTACCTCGAAACCCACCTGATTCACTTAGGCGAATGACTGAACTTCCAATTCCTCCAGGCAAAATCACTGAGATTGTTGAACAAGCCTGCCAGCACTACACAAAAGGACTAGGGGGCGTAGGGGACCCTCTCCACCAAGACACCGAACATTTGCGCTACCTGCTGCATACCGGGCAGCAACTTGATGTCGAGCTCAGCTATGTCTCGATGTGCAGTCCCACAGGCTTTCCCTTTCACAGGATTAACACCACGATGCGCCTAGATGGTGAGCGCATTACAAAACCTCAACTTAATTACTACTAAGTAAGCAACACCCAGGAGGGCTGCGTCTCCTTTATCAACGCGGATGGTTACACCTACCCCTATTCCCATGCAGAAAAGCCTTAACGCCGTTTCGACTGCCTACGCCGCCAACGGCACCGGCCCCATGGTCTACGGCAAGTACCGCGAGCACGGCTACGCGGTGAACCCACTGACCGCCCAGCTCGGCACCTTCGTGCCCGAGCGTGCTTCCGCCGCTGAAGCCTTCGAGATCGCCGGGCTCAACTGGACCGCAGAGCGTCGACCGGTCACCTTCATGGGTGCCGATGGCCCGCTTCAGTCCCCTGACCACGTCGCCATTGTCCGCAGCGACAACGACGGGCTACTCGGTATCCACGGCACTGGTTACACCCCTGTTCAGAACAACGCCCTGGTGAACCTCCTCGATTATCTTCGAGAGGACATTCAACTTGAGACTGTCCTGTCGATCCGCAACGGGCGACGCGTCTACGCCACCGCCGCCATCAACACCGAGAGCGAAGTGCTCCCCGGTGATCGCGTCCGTCGTTACTTGCACATCTTCAATTCTCACGACGGATCAAGTGGCTTTGGCGTTTTCTTCAGTGACGTCCGCCTCGCTTGCGCCAACCAGCTCAACTTCCTGACTGGCCGTGCGGCGAGCAGCGCCACAAAGGAGGGCGCCGGTCTACGTCGCCGCCACACCAGCAGCGTTACGGACTTCACCCAGAAGCTGCCGCAGCTGATCGACATTGAGCGGCGCACCTTCGCCCAATCCGTTGACGAGTTGCGTGAGCTTACGAAGGTCAAGCTCACTCCTGAGATCGCCATCCGGGTTCTGCAGCAAACCTACGCCGACAAGCTCGGCACCCCAATCCGTGACAAGCGGACTGGCGACAAGCGCCCCCGTGAGCTGAGCGACCTCACCGAGATCGGCACCATCCGCAGCCACTACTCCGGCAACACCGGGCTGGGGATAAACGACATCCCCGGCGTTCGTGGGACTGCGTATGCCCTGTTCAACGCCATCACCCAGCATGCCACCCACGACGGAGGCCGTGCAAAGGACTCCACCGAGCGTGCGCGTGCTCGCCTCGAATCTCTTTGGGGCGGCACATCAGCGAAACGCATTGACCGAGCTCGGGAGGCTTGCCTGGCGCTGGTGTGAGCATGCACCCAAGTGGCCGGCACCCCCGGCCTTTTCCTTATTCTTTTTCCCTAATGAACATCCCTGATACTCCTGAGCAGCTCTTTGAGCAGCTCGGGGACGAAACAATCCGAGAGCTGTTTCCAAACTTCGATAGCCTTTCACCTACTCAAAGAAAAATCGTACAGGTTTTTCACACTGAGTTGACAAAAGGTCAGCTAAACGATGAGACATTCATGGACACAATAAGTCTATCGACGTATCTGTGGGGCTACTGTAATCGCGCAGCTTGCCTGCAATTATCAGATTTAATTGAGAGCAATACCAACCACAGGAAGGAAGTCTCTATAGAGTTGATAGCTAGCCATTTAGATGCAGCGCGTGTCAATCAATTCATTGATGCGTGCTTAAATCTATATGATGCTGCCCCTGAGTGTATCTTACACAAAGAAGGCGGTAGTACTTATCACTTTAGCACGCACAGCTCCCCTTGAGCTTGGCAGACTGAGCGTACGGGGCGGAGCGAGACTCTCCGAGCCCGCCGCTTTTATCGACTACGGAATTGCCGTTGCTTTTTGCATGTCTTTGTCTGCATTTGAGCTTTACGAGCTTTGCAATACCATTACAGGCACAGTGCTTTACTGCACATGTGCTTCAGCCACTGAGATTCTTCACGCTAATGCCAGACTTCGCACTCTTGGATTCACTAGCCGTTACTACCCAGCAGGAACCTTCAAAGCGCCTTGCTTACACGATCCACGCTAAGGGTGGCTACATCGCAGCAAATCACGGGCCTAAAGGCCCTCCGATTGCTTTAGTCAAAGACGTCACCCGAGCCACACGTTTTACCGAGTCCATTACCGCACATCGCCGTGCCGCCGCTTTGGAAGATCTGGGGTGGAGCGGCTTGACTGTTGTCACTATTGAACTTCCGTCTTTATTTCATACGCATGCCTAAACCACTTCTTGCTGATCGTTACACCGAACTCATCGAACGAGCCGAAGCCCAGTACCAACGTCGCGGCTTCGCTAAGTGGGCCGATCTCGCCCACGAGCTTGGTGTATCTCGACAGTGCGTGCAACAGATGATGCAGCGAGCTGTCGAACACAGGCTCATCACAACCGAGGATCTTGATCGTTATCGCTCCCCTGACTCCCGCCGAGCACTAGCTCGTACTAATGAGGCCTTGCGCCGAGAGCAGGAGAAGCACCGCATCACGCTGACGCTTCTTCCTGACAATCACGCCTGGCTCGAGTGCAAGCTTGCTGCCAGTTCACAAGGCACCACTCGCAGCGATTTGATCAACGCCGCTTTGACCCACTACCGCAACAACATCAATGCCTAAAACCGAAAACATCTGGACTTCCGTTGCACGCTATTGCAGCGAGTTAGCTCCTGTTGTCGGCCCGCTGCTCAGCGCTGCCGCCGAGACCGCCGACGCCATAGACCGCGCTTCAAGTGGCGAGCAGCGAGCCTCCCGCACGGTGCTCCCCATCACTTACGAGGACGACTAAGCAGCTCTTTTGAAGAATCACACTGATCCACTCACTTTGGGTGACGATCAATTCCTTGAGCGTGCCCGCATGATGTGTGCGTCCAAAATACCGCACGTTAATCGTCAATCTGCCACGGCGCACTTACGTCGGGGTAGTTATCCGGGCACGCCTTATCACTGTCCTTTATGTGCTAACTGGCATGTTACTAAGTACAACAAGTTACAGATTAAAAAGTTCGCACGAAGATTGTCTCGTCTGCTTCGATCAAGCTGAGCATTTGTTTGGCACCGCCCTCTTCGTTTCTGTATTTCTTCATGCGACTTCTCAGATTTATTCGGCTTTTACCGATCAAGCTCCCATTATTCAAGCCCACGCAACTGGAGAATTTACAGGCCCCTGAGCAGCATCTTGGGGCTTCGGCCCCTCTCCCCCCTCCCAGCCCAGCAACCCTCGATCGATTAAACGATGACATCCCCAACCATCTCGACGGCTACAAAGACCACCTCTCCCGCTGCTACGCGGCTCATTTTGATTGCTGATCTCAAGCAAGAAATCAAAGAGCTA
>Ga0196899_1000585_pt1 | contig 18666 bp, 25 predicted proteins | sample VirMetDEL_Sep_01_FD_169095 | JGI IMG/M metagenome (GOLD analysis project Ga0196899, IMG submission 169095) | Aqueous microbial communities from the Delaware River and Bay under freshwater to marine salinity gradient to study organic matter... | ecosystem: Environmental > Aquatic > Marine >... | reverse complement strand
AGCTGATAAGGAAGCTGAGGAAACTCAAAAGGAAGCCGATGCTGAAACAGCAGAAAAAGAAGAGATAGCTGCCGAAGAAGCCCAAAAGGAAGCCGAAGCTGAAACAGCAGAGAAAGAAGCTGAGGACGACGCTAAGGACGCTGAAGAGGCTGAGAAGGAAGCAGCTGCTGAGACTCAAGAAAAAGAAGAGGCTGCTGCAGAAAGATCAGAGAAGGAAGCAGCCGCAGAGACTCAGGAAAAGGAAGAAGCTGAGCAGGCACGTAAGGAAGAAGCTGAACAGGCACGTAAGGAAGAAGCTGAGCAAACTCGTAAGGAAGAACAAGCGGCTGAAGAAGCCGTAAAGGAACAAGCTGCTGAAGAGCAAGCTAAAGAGCAACAGGCAGCTGAAGAAGCCGCTAAGGAACAACAGGCTGCTGAAGAAGCTACTAAGGACGAGAACGCTCAGAAAGACACTGGTGCTGAGGTTGGAGCTAAGGACGCTGAACAAGCAACTAAAGATGCTGCTGATGAACAGCTAGAGAAAGATCTACAGTCTTCTGAAGAAGTACGGAAGGACGCAGAAACACAAGGTAAGGACACTACTGGTACTGGAGATGGTACTGGAGACGGAACTGGTGCTGGAACCGGTGTAGGTGACGGTACTGGAACTGGAGGTGGTTCAGGTGCTGGAACAGGGACTGGTACTGGTGACGGCGTTGGACCTGGTGTTGGAAGTGGTACAGGAATGATGACTACTGCTCCTAAGAAGACTGACTTTAGTCCTTTTATGTCAGGCATTAATTACGAGTTACCTACTTTGGAAGAAATAGGTCAAGCACCTCAAGTTGACTATACGGCGTCTCTACAGGACATACCAGGTTCAATAACAAGCAGTTTGTTTAAGGAATATATTGGATGACATATTTAAACCTTATGAACAGTGTGCTACGTAGACTACGTGAAGAAGAAACCACGTCGGTTACTAGTACTACTTATAACAAGATGGTTGGTGACTTTATTAACGACGCTAAGAAGTTAGTAGAGGAATCCAACGACTGGTCTGCCTTGAGAAGCACTATTACTGTTTCTACTACAGCTGACGACAACACGTACTCATTGACTGACTGTGGTGACAACGTAAAGGTTATGTGTGTACTTAATGACACTAGTAACGTCTTTATGCAGTACCAAAGTAAAGACTGGTTTAATGAGCAGTTGTACATAAACAACGCTTCTACAGGCGCACCTATGTACTACACGTACAACGGTTTAGACGCTAGTAGTGACACGCAAGTACTCGTAGGACCAACACCAGACGGTGTATACAGCTTGCGGTTTGACGTTATTAAACGACAAGGTGACTTGAGTGCTAATACTGACACGTTGCTAGTACCTTCGCAACCTGTAGTACACCTTGCTGTTGCTTTGTTAGCTCGTGAACGTGGTGAGACAGGAGGAACTTCTACTGCTGAGTACTTTGGTATTGCTGATAGGTATCTGTCTGATGCTATTGCAATAGACGCAGCCAAGCATCCAGAAGAGATGTACTTTAGGACTATCTGATATGGCTCAAGAACTAAAGAGTATTAATCTTGTAGCGCCAGCGTTCAAAGGTATTAACACTGAAGATTCACCGCTGGCTCAAGACCCGTCGTTTGCTGAAATAGCAGACAACGCTGTGATTGACAAGCGTGGTCGTATTGCGGCACGTAAAGGTCATAGTGTTATTACAACCGACAAGACAGCACTAGGCTCTGGAACAATCAGGGCATTACATGAGTTTGAAAAGAGTAGTGGTAGTAACGTTGTTTTGTCTGCCGGTAACAATAAGGTATTTACAGGCACTACTACTCTTACAGATGCTACACCTGGTGGCTATACAATCACCGCTGACAACTGGAAGATTGTTAACTTTAATGAGAAGGCTTACTTGTTTCAAGCTTCTCACGCACCCTTAGTATACGACGGTACTTCTGTAGTAACACTAAGCAGTGTTTCTGGTGCTGCTGGTGTTGTACAAGGTAACGAGGTGTTAGCCGCCTATGGACGACTTTGGGTAACTGGCTTAAGCACTAACCCTTCTGTTGTTTACTGGTCTGATTTGTTAATAGGTCATGACTACTCAGGCGGCACTAGCGGATCTATTGATATTTCTAAGGTATGGCCTGACGGCTATGACGAGATTGTAGCGTTAGCAGCGCACAATGGCTTCTTAATTATTTTTGGTAAGCGTAGCATTGTTGTTTACCAAGGTGCAGAAGCACCCGCAACTATGTCACTGGCTGACACTGTAGCTGGCGTTGGTTGTGTAGACAGAGACACTGTGCAGTATACAGGTACTGACGTGCTGTTTTTGTCACACACGGGTTTAAAGAGCTTTGGACGCACAATACAACAAAAGTCTATGCCTGTTAGCAGTCTGTCAGGAAACATTACTAAGGACATAATTAACGCACTGCAGACAGAGACTTCATTCTTTAGATCTGCTTATAGCCCTGAAGAAGGTTTCTACTTACTAACTTTTGTAGGTCAGGACAACACTTACTGTTTTGACGTACGAGGAACAACAGAGAATGGTTCCTATCGTGTTACACGGTGGCCTTCTACAGGCTTTGCTTGTTACACACGTTTAGACAACGGTGATTTTAACATAGGTACTTCTTCCGGTATCAGTCAGTACACTGGCTATCAAGATAATGGATTAGGCTACCGCTTTAAGTACTACAGCCCAAGTTTGACATTTGGTGACGCCTCTAGAATAAAAATTCTTAAGAAGCTTAAGCCAACGTTAGTAGGTGCTAACAACGCAACAGTATTTATGAAGTGGGCTTATGACTTTAAGGGTACTTACTCAACAGCAGAATTTACAGTAGGAGACCAAGTTACTGGTTTCTTCGGTGAGAGTGAGTACACCGTTGTTGAATTTACAGGTGGTGCTTTGACCAACCAAAGAAGTTTAAACGCAACAGGCTATGGAACTAGTGTTGTTGTAGGTTTAGAAGCGGAGATTGACGGCTCACAGCTGTCACTACAGGAGATTAACGTAATGGCTTTAATGGGTAAATTACTATGAGGAGAATTAAATCATGCTGAGCTTACCGCAATTATTAGGTTTAGGTAGTCTTGGCGCTGGTGGTTTACTTACAGGTAAAGCTTATCAGCGTCTTGGAGATATAGGTGAACAAGCACGTAGGGAATCTAGTGAGCTTGCTGAGACAGGAATGGAGCAGTCACGCTTCCGTCCCTTTACAGTAACGACAGGAACAGGAGGAGCATTAACTACTACTCCTGAAGGCGGTCTTACTGTAGGTTTGTCTCCTCAAGAACAAGCGTTCCAACAACAGATGTTTGGTGGCGCTGGTCAGTTCTTTGGTCAAGCCATGCAACCTACGCAGGAACGTGAGCAAGCCGTGTTTGAACGCATTAGGCAAGCACAGCGTCCTGAAGAGGAGCGTCAGCGACTTGCTACTGAAGAGCGTTTAGCTTCACAAGGACGCTTAGGTTTGCGTACAGCGCAGTTCGGAGGCGCACCTGAGCAATTTGCTTTGGCTAAGGCTCAAGAAGAGTCACGTAACCAGGCTATGCTCAGTGCTATGCAGCAGGCACAGCAAGAGCAGATGCAACAGGCGCAATTAGGCGGTCAGTTCATGGGTGCTGGTTATACACCTCAAGCGCAAGCATTGAACGCCCTACAAGCAGGTCTACCAGCTGCACAGATGGCACAACGTGGTCAGCTGTACGGCGCTGGTTTGTTTGGTGAAGCAGAAATGGGTGGACTTGAGGCACTGCTTGGTTCAGGTCTTGGACAAGCTAATCTCTATGGTCAACTTGGTACAGGTCTCTTGTCAGGGCTGTTAACACCACAATCAGTCGGTATGGGTGGCGGTGTAACTGAGATTGTTAACCCCTTCTTTGAATTACTAGGTATAGGAGGTTAAGATGGCTAGGTTTTCACAAGGATTACTACAGGGTCTTATGCAACCTGCATTTGGTCAAAACCTGTATCAAGTAGGTAGAGCAGCAGCAGCTGGTCCTGCTATGACAAGTGCGTCACAGCGTATGAAGGAGCAGCGTGAGCAAACTCAACGTGGTATTACTGGTGGTCTGTTTGGTATGGAACAGGCAGTAGCTGAAGGTGCTGACACGCAAGACGCTATTGGTTCTCTTGTTGGCTTAGGTGCTACACCTGAGCAAATAGCGGCTGCACAAGAGCGTGGTAGAGCCACTAAGGCACGAACAACACCAATAACTAGAGCGTCTTACTTTGCTAGCAACCCTCAAGAAGAAGCTGAACTTTACAAAAATTTTAAGTCTAGCTCTGTTGAAAATTACATAAGCGGAACAGGGGTTTTAGCTCCTTTAGACAAGCAAGACAAACCTAAAATTTCAGAACATGCTGTTAGACTACGAGAAGAGGGTTATGTTCCTGGTTCTGATGAGTTTAAACTAGCAATGAAGAACTATAATGAGTCTATAGTAAGCGGACGTGCTAAAGGGATGTCTTACAAAGGACCTTTAGAGCAGACTTCTTTTTTAAATGACGAACTTAGAAAACATCCTCTTTATGAATCTACAGTTAACATAACAGAAAAAGTTAATAAAGCAGAAAGTTTAAAGCAAGGTGTTAACGAAGGAGACTCAGAGCAGATTCGTTTGATGGAACGAACCGTTTCAGAATTGTATAACTCTGATTCAAGAGCAGCTTCTGAAATTGATAGATTGCTTGAAGGAAGAGGAATAAGTGAAAGATTTTCTAACTGGGCTGTACAGTCTTTAACTGGTGACGTAACTCAAAAAACAAAAGATACTTTGTTTGCTGTTATAGATACATCTAAAAGACTAGCCCGTCGCCAACAAGCTATGGCTGTTAAGTCCGTTTCTGATTCTTTTGCAGATTACGTTAATTCAGATGTGGCTAGTAACTGGTCTGAAAGAAATAAAGATGCGCCTGTTATTGAAGCAATGACTGAAGAAGCCGCTATACAGATGTACCTTAATCAATAAGGAATAGTAGCATGACAACTACTTTGAAATACGGTTATGAAGAAGCAGTAACTGCAATGACCAATGCACACAACGCTGGTGATTATGATTCTGCTAAGAAAATAGCCGGTTATATAAAGCAAAATAACCTGCAACCAGTAGAGGCCGAAAGCCAACCTACTCCAGAAGCCGTTGAAAGTTCGTCTAATTACTATGTTGACAAAGCAAAGTCAGGAGCGGCTGATCTTGTTTTTTCTGCTTTACCTCAGCAAGTATTAGACAATCTTATAGGCGTAGATCAGTTTAGCCCTGAGTATTGGTTAGAAGACGGTGGTTTTGACAAAAGTCGGTTTGATAGAGACAAACAAATTGCTATAGAAAACGCAAAGGAAGAATTCTTTGGTTACGAAGGAATTAAGGCCGCCTCTGAATGGGAAAGGTATTTAGGAGCAGGAGTTGAAGGCGTAGCTGCTGAAGGACCATTAGCTTTCTTAGGTGCTAAAAAAGTATCAGGGGCTATTACTGAGGTTTTACACTCTTATGCAGCTAATGTTTTGGGTCAAGCAGGTGCAGAAACTGGAGCCACGATTGCAGCAGAATTAGGCGGCGGTCAGCTTACTCAAGAATTAACAGCCGGTCTTGGAGGTATTATTGGCGGAGGAGCTACAATACCAGGCAGAGCAATAGGTGCGTTTGCAATTGAGGCAGGAAAGAAAGCTGTCTCTGAACGAAAGCGAGTAAACCAAAGTATTAATACGGCTACTGAATACGCTGCGTCCTCTGAAGTAAAACAGTTAATAGATAATGCAACTAAGATTCAGCCCGATCTTGATGACGTTCTAAAGGCAACTGTCGATCTTCAAAGTGAAGTTCCTGATTTAATTGTTCCTCCTGTTGCTGCTTTAGCAGACAACCCTATTTACAGAAAAAACACAGAGTACTTACTACGCACTAATCCTGAGTTTTATGCTAAAGCTAAAGAGTCATTGTCCGACGCTAAGGTGGCAATTGATGCTAGAAAAGAGGCTTTGTTTGGAACAGCTGGCCCACAGGCAGACGCTAAGTTAAAAGCTGCTTTGCCTACAAACTATGATACGGACATTCGTGTAGCTAAGAAAAGAATAAATGCTATAGATACTCAACTAGAAAAAGTTACTCATTCTGTTAGAACTTCCGTTGATTATATAGACGTAGGTACGAGAACAGATAACTTAATGAAGGCCAAAGAAGCTGGTGTTCGTGCTAAGTTAGGACCTAAGTACGATAAAGTTCTTAAGGACGCAGACACAGCTGGTGTTGTATTTCCTGCTTCTTCCGTAGCTAAAGTACATCAAATGTACAAAGGTTTACGTTCTGAAGACCTCTTTGCGTCTTTCCCTAATCTTGCAGGAAAACTTAATAAAAAATGGTCTCCAAAGAAGGTAGAACCAAGTGCTATAATTATTCCTGGTGTTACACCGCCTAAGATGAAGAAGAAATATAAGAGTGTACCACTAACTGAAATGGACTCGTTAAAAAGAGAGCTTAACAAAGCAATTAGAAAGGTAAAGGACTCTACTCAAAAAAGAGTACTAACTAATCTTAAAGCAAGCTTGGGTGGCGAAATAGCCAAACTTCCTGAAGAATTTTCAGGGGCTTATAGAGCAATAGATTTAGAGTTTTATAAAGAACTAGGCATACCTAAAAATAAAGCTGAAATAGATCAATTGGATTCAGCTAAGTTCATGAGCCAAACAGGTGCTTATCTTTCTAAACCTGAGCAAGCTCAAGAGTTCTTAAGTTTTGTTGGCGACGCTGGAATTCCTGTTGTTAAGGACGCTATCTTAATAAAAATGCAAGGTGCTGGTTTAGTAGGTGGTGGTGTATATACTAATGGTTTATTAGATCCTAGAAAGCTTGCTGGTTTTGTTACTCAAAATAGAACTTTAATAAACACTGTTCCTGGTTTACAGGATGAGCTTTTAGACACTAGAAAACTTGTTGATAATTTAACATCTGTTAAAGGCAGGTTAGAAAGTGAGTATAACGTTAAAGCTAAAGAATTAGGTGAAGGTTTTTACAAGGCTTTCCATAAAAAGGGGATTAGTACAGTCACTTCAGAAATACTAGGGTCTGCTGCAGATAGCCAAAAATATCTTAAAGACATTAAGAACTTTGATCCTGAAACAGCAAAGATGGCTAAACAAGCTGTCAGAGCAGGTCTTATAGAAAAAGCAATGGGTTCAAACGTATCAACTATTGATTTTATTAAAGAGAATAAACGAGCATTTGCTGAATGGTTTGGACCAACGTACGCAAAAGACGTAGATTCCATAGCTCAAGCCTCCGATCTAATTAATAAAATTGATATTGATAAAATGAAATTTGCTATTGACTATAAAGATCAGGACATTCTTTTAGAAAGAGTAGGAATAAGCGGTTCTCAATTACAGTCTGTTTTAAGAGACCGTATCAGTAACGGACTAACGAAACTTGCTATTATTGGTTCTAAGATTAGTACATCTTCAGTGTCAGCAAAGCGGGACTCTAAGGTAATGGAACTGTTGTTAAATCCAGAGTCTTTAAAAACTATTAGAGAGTCTGTACAACAAGAAAAAATAAAAGTACTAGATCCAAAAACTGTTGCGAAGATAGGGCAAGCAGTAAACAACGCAGTTTATCGTGGTCTATACTTTGGAGGAGCAGCTGCAGGTCCAGCCTTAGAAGAGGTTCAGGAAGAAAGGTAATAAAAAAGGGGGACCGAAGTCCCCTATAGTTTACAACTCACAGTTATTACCAGTGCAGGCTAACTGTTGAGACCCTTCCGTCATGTCGGAGTTCTCAGAGATGTTCCACTCGATTGTCTCTGGGAATTCCTCCTTCAGCTTCTCATAGGTCTCTAAGTCTATGGGTTCATAAGGCGCTTGTTGGTACGTATGTTCGGAATAAGGGAGGAAACTAACTCCGCTTATCTTATCGAACTTGTTGTACAACCATTGACCTACTTCCAGGAACTCATCGTCACGGTAGTAACAGGTCATAGACGGCTTATGTTCACACCAGAAGTCCTGGTATATTTCCCATAGCTCAAGTTGCTCCATTGCACCCATCTCAGAGGCCACTACAGCTCCTTCAGGCGACTTTATCGGGAAGGAGAATACCTTAGTAGTAGGTGACATTACGTCGTCTTCTACAGGCACTCCTGCCGATTCTAAGACTTGACAGAGTGGGTCTCTTGCGTCTGCTCTAACTCGTCTAATGTACTGATCTGAGTATCTAGGGTGGATACCACTAGCAGAATCAACCAACTGACTAACAGTACCGGAAGGTTTAACAGCAGTAATGGCAGTAGAAACATTGATACCAAGATTGTTAGCCCACTCTGCGTTAGTTTTAATAGCTTCTTCTTTAAGCTCTGTGAGCCAAGTCTTGAGAACACCTTTGTCCCTCCTTCCTGATAACGTAGGGTGATCCATGATACCCGTTAGGCTAACACCAAGCAGTGCTTCTTCTTCAGTGTTGTTCTTCCATATCTTACGTAGGTAACGGAAGTCAGTTAACGTAGCCTGTAAGCTTCCAAGGATAGCCGCAGTACGTACTTTTCGTTTAAGGTCTGACAAACTATCGGACGACCTGACAACAACTTCTGATAGATTACAGAATTGGTTAGGTCTGAGGATGATTTCGCTACATGGATTAGTTCCAAAATCATAGGTAGCATCTCGTCGCTCGTTCTTTGCAGCTTGTTTTTGACTTGCGACTCTAGAGAACATACCTCGTTCTCCTGAACGGGACTCGTATAAACTTTTCCACTCATTTAAAAATGCCTCAAAGTCTGGCTTCTCTGTATAACACGCACTGTTGTTAGCTAGGCCACGCTGTGGATTATCTACCCACCACTGTCCTGACTTACACCGTCGTAGTCTATCGTCAGTGAGGTTACTGAGACTGATGAGAGCGGACCTTCTAACTCCACCGACGACGACGATTTGTGCAATCTTACAGCAGATATCGTGACACTCGATGGAGGAAAGTTTACGTCCAGCAGCCTCCCTAAAGACCTCTGTGGTAAATTTAAAGAGGTCAACAAGAGGATCCGCACCAGACGCTCTACCTCCGAAGGTTTTAAGGGCTGACCCTGCAGGTCGTACTCCACTGACGTCCCACTTTGGAAGCTGACCCGAATAGAGCAAGCTAATAAGTTCTCTGTAGGCTTTAGCCCATCCAATTTTGCTGTCAGCGACGTGTATAACGGTATCTGTGTCATGAAACTCCTCTGCTACGTCTGGTAGCTTGCTTACGTATTGTCGTTCAACAGAGTAGCCTACTCCTGTACCGCACATGAGTACGTACATCATTTCGTCAAACGCTTTAGGGTGGTCAATAGGTAGGTAGCTACAGTTAAAGCCAGCTACGTTGTCACGGTCAAGAGCTTCTCCTGCAGTCATTAAAGCCCTCATAGAAGGCATAACACCCATGTCATGAATGTCTGCAAAGATACCATTAGCTTGTTCTAGTGTTAACTTACCCTTCTCAATCCAGAAGTTTAAGTACCTGTCGATTGTTTCTTCCCAAGTCTCACGCCTTTGTTCGTTAGGTAAGTAACGAGCGTAGCGGGACTTATGTATGTACTGTTGATATGCGTCCATTAATTCATTTCCTTGATTAGTCGTTCAATGTACCACTTACACTTACGTAAATCCTCTACTGGTTTACCTTTGTAGTCATAACGCCAGAGGTACTTTAGTGCGTTACCCTTGAGATAACCGTTAAACTCGTTATCAGGCATGGACGCTTTGATAGCTTCAATGGCTTCTATTGCACCCTTGTTGTAGTGGTCGGGTTGTTCAACAGGGTCTGGTGTTTTCCTAATCGATAGTTTATTCAGTGCTGTTAAGGTATCCCAATCACCTGGTGTTGCGTCGTCAATGCTCATAAACTTCTTCCTCTTTAAACTCCTCATCAAAAGCGTCAAATCTGTTTATTAACTTGTCTTCAAACCTATCAATAAGTTCTTCTGAAGTAATCTCTAATGCCTCCAGTAAGTCGTCAGGATCGTAGAACTTCAAAAGCTTTTCTTTAATTTCCTCCAGAGTTAGCGACATAGTCAGTAAGCTCCTGTAGTGTGTTGAGGCTGTACCAAAGTATTCCTTCTTTGTCACACCACTCAGACATAGTCATCTTAGCACCTTTACGTATCTTTTTGTTAGGCTGCATGAGAACAAAGATTAGCTCTTGTTCTTTTGGGAGGCTGTCTCTGATGCTGGTGTATTTTTTGGTGTCTCCATCTCTGAAATATCCTTTGCACTCAATAAGATATAAACCGCTAGCATCAACGAAGTCAGGACGGTAGCTCCTAGAGATAGTGTAAGGAATAGTGAAAGGCTCATAGTTAAACTCCTGTAGTATTTTACTAACGTCTTCTTCAAAAGTACTTCTAAATTTGGATCTCTTGGACCTTCGGTTCATTAAATACCTCTACTAAATAGCGTGGTCCTGAAGAGTAAGCAAAAGCTCTTACATCAGGCCAACAATTCTTCTTATAGGAACAGTAGGAACACCCTATGTCCAACTTCATGTTACCACTCTTGCCGTCTGCTTTAGGCTGGTAACAGTGTTCAGGTGGTTCCGGTTGCAACACCATCTGCTTAACGTGGTTAACGTGTTCACCGATGTCATAACCAATCTTCTCATGTACAGGCGCTTGAGTGTCCTCTTCGTCGTACATGAGGTACGTCAAATGCCCGTTCTGTTTGTCCATTGCTAACCATCCGAACTTAGTAGCGCCTTCTGCATTCGCATATCCCTTAATTTGCGCCACGTAGCCAAACGGGTCGTCATAAGCCATAGAGCCGTCTTTGAATTTCCTAAACCCAAATGTTGAAACAGACTTGACGTCCGTGACAACACCATCAATCTTGCAGTCCATAGAGCCAGTAATACCGTTAACTTCACATTTCTTCTGTTCATCTGTAACCTCATGTCCTGCTGCACGTGAAAGGAAAAGTAACATCTCTTCGATCAAATGTCCGTAAAGAAACTTAACGTAAGTACTAGGTTGCATGTCGTCCAGCTTCTCTACGTCGTTGTAAACATTCCATAAGAAGCGGTCACTGCGTCCTATGTTGGACATGCGTAACTTACGAGAGGCATCTCGCTTTTGTGTGAACTCTTGACGCATAAGGTTCTTAACGCCTTCACCAAACTCCTCAATACAGTGTTCAATGTCAACACCTTCAGATACTTCCTTAGTCTCAACCAGTTTGTAGATGTCGCTTATCAATGTATGAATATTTTTCATGTCTTTACCTTAGTGGGTTTCTGCCCATGTTGTTCCGACTTGGTACTCTCCGTCGAGTGGACATCGGAGTTTAAAGTGTACGCCTGACGCCTTGAGACATTCGATTGCAAGCCAACCGAATTTCTCTGCTTGTTCTTCAACCACTTCCGACTGTACTTCATCATGTACGTTACCTATAAACTTATAGTCTAGTTTCCACTGTTGTGCATAGTCGTCTAGGATAACCAAAGCCTTCTTCATAACTATAGCACCAGCAGCCTGTAACAGCGTGTTTAATGCAGCATGTTCAGATCGAACTCTGAGATGTCTACCATCAAGTCCTCTGAGATAGCCTCGTTGAGACGCTCTAATAGTTCGTTCTCGTAAGCTTTCAAGAGCAGGTGTATTTGATAGAAATCGTTGTTTAAGCTCTGCGCCATCATGTGAGCTTCCTCCGACGATACTTCCAATTTTTGCGTCTCCTGCTCCGTAGAGGAAAGCATAAATGAAAGTCTTTGCTTGAGGTCTTGTTTCCAGCCCTGCAGCCATTTGGTTTCTTGTATGTATGTCTTCGGTGAGGAGGACATTGGTAAACTCCTTGTCGTTCATGTAGTGGGCTAACATGCGTAGTTCAAGGCCACTAGCGTCAAAACCTACGAGTTTTTTACCTTCTGGTACAGTCCAACAGGAGCGACACTCTTTACCATAAGGACTATGTCCAGCTGGTACTTGAGCCATATTAGGATTCTGGTGTGTCATCCTTCCAGTAACAGCACCGTTGCTAATGACTCTTCCGTGTACTCTACCGTCCTCCTTGACAGCTTCCAACCAGGAGAGTACCTGAGCATGTCTCTTCTGAAGCAACAGATATTCCAAAACTTTTGCCGCTTCTGGGACATGACTGTTTTGCTTAAGCGTCTTCTCATCGACAACAGGCTTTCCACTTGGCGTGACTTCTGTCCACACAGCGCCTTTTGTTTTAAGTCTCTCTGCAACTTGTTGCCGTGACCCAACGTTAAAAACCGTAACTTTATCTTTAAGGCGCTTCTTGGTTTTCTCAGAGAACCTTTCTTCGATAATGGGTGGAAACATCTCTTGTAATTCGGCTTGTATGTCATTCATACCTTCCTTGAACGTAGCGCATAGTTCGTTGGCTAACCGTTGGTCCAGAGTCCAGCCGTTAGTTTCCTGCTGTTGTACGATCCACTGAACCTTATGTTCCAAGTCAAGAGACTCAGGTAAAAATGCAGCCATGCTTTTGACTAACTTCTGGTGTACTGCTTCTGTGACTGCTACGTCCTGTATACAGTAGTCAATCATCTCTTGTGACAGACAAGAAAAGTCAGAATGGTCACCTTTGGGAAAGCCCAACTCATTCCCCCAATTTCTCAAAGAGTGACCACCTGACTTGCTAGGGTCAAAAAGACGTGAAAGTACTAAAGTATCGACTATACGCTCAGAGGCCACAGAAACGCTCCAGAGACGTTTTAGCACTGGCAGGTCATAACCTATTAGGTTGTGTCCACAAACGCTCACAGAGCCTTCTAGAGCCTTACAGAGGCTATCTGGAGTAGTATGCACGGTACTAACACCATTTTCCCTGGTTACTACGCACCAGATGGTTGTTGGGTTAAAACCGTCAGCTTCAAGATCCAAATAAATCATACTGTAGTTCTTCAGGCTCCACGTAGTCGGTTTCTAAGTAGTCTTTTTCTTCCGTTGTCTTTTTTCTATGGCAGTTAGAGCAGAGGACAACACAGTTTTCTAGTTCTTTATGTATTCTTTCCCATGAATAACAATGTCCCTTTGACATCTTAAAGTTTTTCTTTGTTCTGTCGACGTGGTCCAGTTCTAAAGCTTCAGGTAATTCATTAAAACCACATTCTTGGCATCCTTTGTCTGTTTTATATTTTCTTATAAAATTTCTTTTTTCTATGATGTCTGGTCTTTTACCAAAAGGCAACAAACTTTTTTGAACCATTAGAAGTCCTCGCCAACATTAGGATTTGCAACTTCCTGTAACCTCCCTGTTTGTTTCTCGTACTGCAGCCAACAAGCGGGTCCAGTTTCACCTGTATACCTATTTTTGAGGACTCGTACAGTAGTAGTGTTTCTAATGTCTTCGTTTTCGTTCTGCTGGTCACGTTCCATACCGATGACGATGTCAGACAGTTGTGCAATAGCCTGTGAACCACGTAGTTCACCAAGGCTAATCTGCGCTCCGTCCTCGTGTGCCTTACCTTGTGACCTGCGTAAGTGTGACACGAGGAACAAGCAGATGCCCGTTTCTGCCACAAGCGTACGAAGACGCGTCATAATCTCGTCAATGGCTTTTCTCTCGTCTCCGGACTCTTGGGAAGAGACGACGATAGACAAGTGGTCCAATACGACGTACCTGCAGTCAAGTGCTTTTGCCATGTAGCGAACACGGGCGAGCAGGTTATCTGCTGAAGTCGACCCCCAATGGTCAAAAAGGTAGTAACGTCCTGTTCCCAATGTGGCTTCCCAAAAGGGCCGAAGCTCGTCCACTGGCGTGTCCTCTTCCAGGTGTAAGGGCCTATTTGCCGCCACCGACATGATACCAAGCGATGTTCGGGCCAAATCTTCCTCAAGCGCCAAGACTCCAATATTGCCTTCGCATCGGCGTAGAAGATCATATTCGATTTCTCTGATAAATTGGGACTTTCCCATACCACTGCCGCTTGTAATCGTGACCAACTCATAAGGCCGATGTCCTCTTGTTAACTCATTGAGGCCGTTCCAAGGATAAGGTATGGACTTCACCTGGCGCTTTTGTACCAGTGTGTCCCATGTGTCAGTCCCTGCTACAATGCCGTCAGGACGGTAAACCTTTGCGTTCCACCATGCCTGAGTAAAGTCCTTAACCCTGTTCGCCATAAGCATGTCACTGGCATCTTTTAGGGGTAACTTACAGATCTTCAACTTGTTAGGACTAAAGAGGTCTTTGACTTGTTCCAAAGCAGCGTCACCAGCCTTGTCGTTATCAAAGCAAAGTACCACTTGGTCGTAACCTTCGAGCCACTCTAGCTGGTCTTTAATTTCCTTTGTAGCGCCTGACGCGCCTGTTCGTAAGGAAACCACGTCGTACTGCTTATTAAACATCTCGTACACTGCTAAGGCGTCAAGCTCACCTTCAGTGATGGTTATGAATTTGTTAGTAGTACACTGTTGTTGACCGAAGAACCCTGCGTTCTTTGGGTCTCCGTTACTGAAGAAGTTTTTAGTTTTTACTTCCCTAACTTTAGCTGCACACACTTCACCAGTGTTGACGTCATAAAGAGGGTAGTAATGTTTCTCAATTTCACCGGTAGAGCCGTACTCAACGGTTACACCAAAGCGCATACAGGTTTCTTTAGAAATTCTTCTGTTGGGTATTGCTGCCACTGTACCAAACATCTGTAGTGGCTTTGCTTTTGCTATAGGGATAACTTCAGGCATGTCACCGTCACCGTGCGTATGGTAATCACAAACGGCACTAAAGCAATGCGTAGAACCGTCGTCGTAAATAGCAAGAGCATCCGAAGAATTGCACTTCGGACACCCTTCATGTTTTAGGAAGTTAGCCATGTTTAGAAGTCAGCAATTTCACCAAGTTCCATCTCTGCTTCTTCTAAAACTTTCACTGCTTCTAAGTAAGTTGCCACACCATGAACAGGATGTGGTTGACCTAGCTTGTACTTCAGGCGCACCTTAGAGTTGTAAGGAATTTCACCTGCATAAGGATTACCTTCAGCGTCAAAAGTCTTTACGTCATAACGACTCTTGAACTTACGTTGCTTTGCGCCTTGGTAGTCCTTAATCTTAACACCGTGTGCTGCTAACTCACTGGCGTCACTTTCGTCCATCGTAATGGTCATAGAGAATTGACCAGTGTCTTGCCCGTTGAACACGTCATGCTGTGTAATGTTGCTAAAGTTACAAATACCTTCAATTACTGCCATTGGAATAGTCTCCGTTTACTTGGGTTGCAACTAGATTATGTCTAGTCATACTAATATTATACCACACTACTATTTTTACAGTCAAATCATATTTACATATTCGTCATTGATAATTGTCTGCACATGTACGTAACCTTCAGGCCAGTACGTGTAGGACTCTTTAAGTGCCTTCGCTGTCCTATGTACTGACGCCTCGAAGTTCTCATAAAGACCTAGCTCGTCCTTACAGTACCAAAACGGTATACGTAGGACTGGTTCCGCTGGTCCGTTGTATTCGTAGTAAACAACAATCTCAGCATCATTACCTATAGGACCATCATTACCAAATATTTTTACCTGTTTGTTATCTGGTTGTTTCATCTAGTCGTCCTCTGGTGTTGGAAAAGGATCACTAGTTTTCTCCAGGAACAGTTCAAAGTCAGACCTACTCAGTCTCACACTGTCGTTAGGAGCCTCTCTAGTGTCCATCTCAAGCTTTAAAACAAAAGGTATACCACCGTAAGGGTCAGCCTTTATAATCTCGTTAGCGACGTCTCTAGCCTCACTGTAGCCAAGGCGGTAAATGGAGTAGTCACCTCCGGTTATTTCGTACACACTAAACTCGTCTCTAATCATACTTAAGTTATCTCCTGGTGTACTACAGAAGTACTACAGGAGTACTTATGTAGTTTACTACTATGTTTTACTACTTTAGTTTACTACTTCTGTTTACTACTTAGTTAATACTTATGTATTACTTTAGTAGAGGGTATCAGAATCATCATCATTTGTCAAGAACAAATCTTCGGTAATAGTACCAAAACTATCAACATTAACATCGATAGAAGAAAATAAACAGTAATTGCATAGGTCTAGAAACTCTCCGTGGTTGTCTTTTTTTAACATTTCTTTTTCTTCCAAGATTCTGTCACATGCTTTGCATCTCATAAGTTCTTCCAGTCGTCCCCGTAAATGTCGAGCATGTTACGCTCCAGTTCGGCTCTGTTTAACTCTTTTAGCCGCTGTTTAACCTGAAGTCTAAACATTTCAACTTCATAGTCCTCAATCATTGCCATCATGTAGTCTGCCTCAGCTTCACTAAAGTAGTCTAAAGGATTCGCTGGTAACATTTGTTCAACCATTTTTTATACCTCTCGTTAAGTACTTCCAGTGGTTTAGTGCTTCGCCTAGTTGCTCCATGCGTTGCTTCTTCAGCTGCTCCTGGTGGTTTAGGTCTACCAATGTAAAGGCCATCTTTTCCATTATGTCGTTCATACGTCCATAGTCAGGCTCAACGTCAGGCTCTACGTACTCCCTGTAAATGCCTTTACCTTCAACCATGTCATCGTAATCGTCCTGCCAGATGTCTATTTGATCTCTTGCCACGTTGTGTCTCCTTTGTCGTCTTTAGCACCTAAGAACCTTTCAAGCTTACCAGATTGCTTTAGCTTTTTCAATGCTATGTATTCCGTGTGTTGTACTTCTGCACGTGTCATATTTAACACTTTTGCAATCTCTGTTTGTGACATGTGGTAATCACTGTACTGTCTACGCTTTTTCACTGTCTAACACTCCCATTGACTGAGCGAATTCCTTACGTGTGTTGAAGTCCTCTAAGGCGTCTTCAGCGTCACTGTATATGAGTGTATTAGTGGTAAAGTCTCCGTCCTGTCTCCACACTATGTGTGCATTGTTAATACCTGAGAAGCCGCAGAATACTTTGGTTTTACCCTTGTTCATGTCAAAGCTAGTGTAGCAATCAACTACGTCCTTCATTGTATAAACCTCCCTTGCTTCTCTAGTGTCTTTTGCAGCTCCTTACGTCGTGCCTTACGTTGTCGCCTACGTCGTGCCTTTGGATCATTCCAACGCTCGTAAGCGTCAAAGATAAGAAACCATATAGGAACAAAGCTAAATAAGATAAGTATGTCTACTAATGTTGGGTTCATTGTTTCTGCTCCTTAATTAAGCCAAGTGTTTTTTCTATCCAGTCAATCAAACCTTCCGGTGTGTACTCCCTTTGCTTTTGGGTGCAACGTGTAGTCCCTGCAACATTACCCGCAATGCTCCGTCTCTTACCCTTCTCGCAGTAATGTACTGTTTCGTCTTTTGGCGGTAGTGGTGGCAGATCTTCAGGCGCTACGCCTACAATATAAAGTTTTGTTTTCTTGTGTGCGACATGACCGAAATCATATTGGTCAATCTCAACGACATAACCACCGTAAAAATCTGTCTCACCTATCGCTGGTAAATGATTGAACAGTTTTGATCCTGACGGATGTTCAAGTATCCCGCCAACGCGTCTTATTCTATCGACAGACCACGGCGCAAGCCCCTTTTCTTTTGCTATCTGAGACGCTGACATGCTACCTGAGCGACCTGCCATGTGCCCTAAGCGTCCCCAAAATCTACAAGGTGGGTGACAAACTACCGGACCTTTACCGTCGTACGTTAGCGCGTCCCTATCAGCATCGTAAACGTCCCAATGCTGCCTACGCTTGTAGTCTGAATCACGTCTACAAAAGAGCGCTGTGTATGTCATGCTGTTACCTCTCCTCGTAAAATTGTAACCTCACAAACGTCCCAATCGGTTACTGTTTGACCTAAAAACTCATGTTCTGAAACGTACCGCGTCTTAACTAACTCACCGTTTTTGTTGTACGTCTTAAGTACATCAACGACAGTGCAAAGCTTCGGATGTTTTCTTCCTCGCGGCTTGTATTGCTTACCTAATAAACATTCGTTGTTCATGCTGTCACCTCTCTTAAGTCAATTATTTGCTCTGCTGTATTCTCTAGGTTGTAGCTCTGACTAACAAAACCACCACCAAAGTTTTTACCTCTGTAGACACTGAAGCCAATAGAGTTAGCCATACGCTTTGCCGTATTATAATCACTATCAAAGGCTAGGAAGTGGATAACGTAACGCGGGTTTCCATTGTAATCATTGTTGACCCTAAAGAAGTCATAGCCTAGTTGATCCGCTGTTTTATAATCTAAGTGGCACTTGTTCATGTCGTGTTTCTCCGCTGTGGTTGTTGTTGACTTCATTAGGCCCGAATCTGTTACCCGTGTCAACACATCATTTATGGTATTATTTCACATTGACAACACCTGGTAACTATTGTATTCGCACACGCGCACATAAACAAAGGTAGGTCTAGAGGGACCAACATAAGTCCACACACTTGTCAACCCATGCAAACTCCATGCCAGGTTGCCTAATGTTGCACCTCATGCAAGAACCGTGCCAACTCCAGTGGTTAACATGAGTTGTAACCCGTGTCAACTGTGAAAACTACCGCTTGACTTCTTTGGTTTTCTGTTGTAAACTCGAGGCGGGGGCCCGTGTTGCGCTATGATTATTATAGTAGTACCTACCCGTGTACAAAATAGGTCAAAATTAGAAAAAAGAAGGGTAATTACTGCTCATGTAACCTCTTGTTTACACTAGTAAAACTACTACTTTGTAAATTAACTAAAAAATAACTTGACTTTTAAGTAA
>Ga0196899_1000579_pt1 | contig 18769 bp, 21 predicted proteins | sample VirMetDEL_Sep_01_FD_169095 | JGI IMG/M metagenome (GOLD analysis project Ga0196899, IMG submission 169095) | Aqueous microbial communities from the Delaware River and Bay under freshwater to marine salinity gradient to study organic matter... | ecosystem: Environmental > Aquatic > Marine >... | reverse complement strand
GATCAATGCAATGAACGCGCAAATCGCAAGTGCCGCGGAAGAGCAAACCGCGGTGGCTGAAGAGATCAACCGCGGAGTGCATCAGATCGCACGAGCCATCGACGCGGTTGCCAACCAGACGCAGCAGGGCGTCCAGACCGTCGATGAGTTGTATGCGATCGGCAGCCGCCTGCAAGGCTTGCTGGGGCAATTCAAAATATGAGGCTGCCCTGCAGGGGGCGATAGGGTGGCCTGCATCGACATCATGCAGGTTGAGGGGCAGCGCGAGACTCACCCGCTCTTTCCACATCACAAGTAGTCGCAATCGGCACACAGAACGCCGGCGGTGGCGCGGCATCGTCTGCGGTCGTTGCATCCCACCCGAACCTGGACCTGCCGGCGCAAGCCACTGACCACGGCAGCACCGTGGTCGTGAACGCTCCGTCGATTCCCGGTGTGACCCCAGTGGCCCCGGCCGCAACCACCGGCGACAAACCGTCCCCGGTGGCCAGCCAGAGCATTGCTCGTGTGCAGGGCCTGCCGGGCACGCAGCCCGTGTCGCAGCCGCAGAAATACCTGATCGAAACCAACCCGGTGCTCACCGACCTCAAGCAGTTCATGAGCTCGGACTATCTACTCTCCGGCCTCGGCTACAACCCTGACGACAGCGCCAAGCGCCTCGGCGACGGCCTCTATGAGCAACGTCTGGTCGAACAAGCCGTGGTGGCCCGCACCGGCCAACGCTTCATCGACGGCCAGAACACCGACTCGGGCATGCTCAAGTACCTGATGGACAACGCCATCAGGAGCAAACAGCAACTCGGCCTGAGCGTGGGTGTGAGCCTCACCTCAGCCCAAGTCGCGGCGCTGACCCACGACATCGTCTGGCTTGAAGAAGAGCAAGTAAACGGCGAAAACGTCCTGGTACCCGTGGTGTACCTGGCCCAGGCGAATAACCGCCTGGCCCCGGACGGCGCGTTGATCGCCGGTAACGACGTCAACCTGATCGCCGGCCAGAACCTGGACAACGTCGGCACCTTGCGGGCTAGCAATAACCTGTCGGCCCAGGCCGGCAACGACCTGACCAACAGCGGCCTGATCCAGGCCGGTAACCGCCTCAATCTGCTGGCCGGTAACACCATCGTCAACACCGCCGGCGGCATCATCGCCGGTCGCGACGTGAACCTGACCGTCACCCAAGGCGACATCCTCAACGAGCGCAGCGTCACCAGCCACGACAGCAGCAGCGGCTACCGCACCGAGCACACCGACTCCGTGGACAGTGCAGCGCGCATCGAAGCTGCGAACAACCTGAGCCTGCAAGCCGGCCGCGACGTAAACAGCGTGGGCGGCGTGATGAGCAGCGGCGCCGACACCACGCTCAAGGCCGGACGCGACGTCAACCTGATCTCTGCCGAAGGGACCAACAGCAATACGGTGAGCGGGCTGTTCAAGAACAGCAGCGCGACCCAGTACGGCAGCCGCGTGGATGCCGGCGGTGATTTAAAGGTACAGGCGGGCCGGGACATCAGCGCGGTGGCGAGTGAGATCGATGCCAAGCGTGATGTGACGATGTCGGCGGTGGGCGATTTGTCACTGTCGTCGGCAGCAGACGAGTCCCATGCCTCGTTTACGTCGAAGAAGGTCAAGAGCAAAGAGGACCATGTGAGCCAGGTCTCCACCACGGTTAAAGCCGGTGGTGACGTGGCGCTGAGCGCCGGACAGGACCTGGCGTTGACGGCGAGCCGGGTGACGGCGGGGGATGAGGCGTATTTGTATGCCGGTAAAGACCTGAACCTGGCGGCGGCTGAAGACAGCGATTACTCGTATTACTCGAAAACGAAGAAGGGGTCGTGGGGTAAGAAAAGCTCGAAGATGAGCGAGAGCGAAAATGATGTGGCTGTTGGCTCTTCAATTCAGGCGCAGGGTAAAACAACGGTTGTCGCCGCCAACGACATCAACCTCACTGGATCAACCATCAACAGCGACAAAGGCGCATTGGCGGTTTTGGCGGGTCACGACGTCAATCTGACTGGCGCAGAGAACCGTGAATCCAGTGCTTCCGCCAAATCAAAATCCGGCGGGTTTGGACTTTCCAGTACCAGCAAGATGAGCAGTGATTCACAAAGCAGCACGTCGTTGACCGGTTCGACACTGAGTGGGGATACGACGTTGGTACAGGCCGGTCATGATATTGCGGTTTCCGCCAGCAACGTAGTCTCGACTGAAGAAACGAACATTCAGGCTCGCAACAGCGTTCGCATAGAGAGTGATGCGGAGTCGTTCAGTGCACAACACAGCCAGTCGACTAAAAAGTCTGGCTTGTTAAGCACAGGGGGGATCGGCGTCACCTTGGGCTCCTCCCAGAATACCTACAAGCAGGGCACGGAGAGCGCCAGCCAGAAAGGCAGCACCGTCGGCAGCGTCATGGGCGATGTGAATATCACCGCCGGTAAAGACCTGACCGTCAAGGCGTCGGACGTGGTTGCAGGGAAGGACATCAAGCTGGTTGGACAAAACGTCAATATTCTCGACGCGGCCAACGACAGTACGACGCGTACCTCTCAGGAGAGCAAGAAGAGCGGTCTGACGTTGGCGTTGTCCGGTGTGGTGGGGGAAGCGGTCAACACGGCAGTGCAAACCGCTCAAGATGCCATTCATGAAAACGACACGCGTTTGTCGGCATTACAGGGGGTCAAGGCCGGGCTTTCCGGCTATCAGGCTTATCAGGGCGCCCAGGCACTTAAGTCCGGTGCGCAGGCAGGCGAGTTCGTCGGTATCTCGATTTCGCTGGGAGGACAGAAGTCCAGCTCCAAGCAAATACAGGAACAAAGCGTCAGCCAAGGCAGCAATCTGACGGCAGGCGGTAACCTTAGCCTGGTTGCTACCGGGAATGGACAGCCGGGTGCTACGGGTGGCGACATCACGGTACAGGGCAGCAAACTTCAGGCCGGCACCGACTTGCTGTTGTCTGCCGCACAGGACATCAATCTGCGCTCCGGCACCAATACGCAAAGCCTCGACGGCTCTAACAAGAGTGCAGGCGGTGCAATCGGCGTAAGCCTGGGAGTCAGTGACAGCGGTGCGGGTCTTAGTATCTTCGCCAACGGCAACGCCGGGGCGGGCAAGGAAAAGGGTAATGGCACCACATGGACTGAAACCACCGTCAATGCCGGTAACAAGCTCACGCTCGACAGTGGTCGGGATGCAACCTTGGTGGGAGCGCAGGCGAATGCCCAGCAGATCGTCGCGGACATAGGGCGCAACCTGACGCTGAGCAGTCAGCAAGACACTGATCGTTACGACTCCAAGCAAACCAACGTCAGCGGAGGCGCCAGCTTCACATTTGGCTCTATGAGCGGGAGTGCGTCGCTTAGCGTCAGCCAAGACAAGCTCAAGTCTAACTTTGACAGCGTGAAAGAGCAGACCGGGTTGTTCGCTGGGAAGGACGGCTACCAAATAAGCGTTGGCGAACATACCCAACTGGATGCCAGCGTAATCGGCAGCACCGCGAGCGCCGACAAAAACAAACTCACGACCGGGAGCCTGGGCTGGACCGGACTGGACAACAAAGCCGATTTCAGCAGCCAGCACCAGAGCGTGAGTGGAGGGACGGGCGGGGATGCCAGTACTCAGTTCCTCGGCAATATGGGCAGTATGTTGCTGGTGGGTGCGAACCACGACGGGCATGAAAGCAGTACGACTTACGCAGCCATATCTGATGGCCAGCTGACTATTCGCGACAAGGATAAGCAGCAACAAGACGTCAACACGCTGAGTCATGACGTTGAGCATGCCAATAACGCACTGAGCCCTATCTTCGACAAGGAGAAGGAGCAGCAACGGCTTCGCCAGGCGCAGTTGATTGGTGATATCGCTAACCAGTCCATGGACATTATTCGTACCCAGGGAACGATTGAAGCTGCGAAGGCCGCGCAAGCACACCTGACAGATGAACAGAAGAACATGCCGGGGGCTAATCCAGACGCCTCTTACAAAGATCGCAAGGCCTACGTGGACATGTTGCAGGGCACCGATGCCTATAAAAGCACCATGGCTGCCTACGGTACGGGAAGTGACCTTCAGCGTGCTGCGCAAGCCGTAACGGCAGCGGTTCAAGGGCTGGCTGGAGGCAACCTCGCCCAGGCGGTCGTGGGGGCTTCGGCGCCGTATCTGGCGGGTATCATCAAGGACAACACAGGCGATAACCTTGAAGCCAGAATAATGGCTCATGCTGTATTGGGCGCGGTGCTTGCAAAATCCCAGCAAAACTCTGCGCTTGCTGGAGCCACGGGGGCGAGTATCGGTGAACTGGTCGCTTACGAGCTGTACCCGAACAAGCCCATCGATCAACTGAGCGAAGCTGAAAAACAAAAGGTCTCCGCACTATCGACACTTGCTGGAGGCCTCGCTGCAGGCATTGTGGCAGGGAACTCGTCAGATGCAGTGGCGGGAGGCATCGCAGCAAAAAATGCGGTCGAAAATAACCAGCTCAGGGGCAGTGAGGGCATAACACTTGCGCAAGAGCAGGCCGAGTATAAGAAAAGGAACTGCGGGGGAACGTCCTCATCCCGTTGTGACGAACTATCGAAAAATATAAAGGAACTGTTGGCAAGAGACAGCTCCGTACTCAAAGATATGCCAGCCGTAGAAGGGGACATAGGAACCGATCCGGGCTCCAGACCTCAGCCAGGGCAACTGGTCAGCTGTGCGCTCTCGGGTAACGGTGTATGTGTCGTATCTGACAGAACGGTCAAAACCGATTTGGGAGATGAGTGGGCCCTGGAACCCGCCAGCGACGCACAGTCGATTACTCATAAAGCAGAGGTTGCAACAACGGTAGCTGCACAGAAAGCGTATCTGGACGAGTTTTCGAAGGAAACGTTTGCTGCCGGATGCGGTGGTATGGGGCTCGCGGGGATTGCGTGCCAGACCTACATGGCTTCAGGTGGGAAAAATCCCATCACCGGTGAAGTAGCGACGACAACCGAAAGGTTCGGGTTCGGGCTCCAAGCTGTCCTGAACAGTGCGGGATTGTTTGGGGCAGTTTATGATGGTGCAGCTGCTAGTATTGATTTAGCGCCAGTTAAGGGTGCAAAAGCTACTGTCTCTAAAAATCCCAATGCAACTAGTGCGCTGACTGACTCAGAGGCAGGCACGCTGGTTGAAAGGAATGTTTTGGAGACGAGCCCCAAAGTAATAAATCAGGCCGAGCCAGAAGTTCTTGCAAAGGTTAATAACGGACGCAGCCCATATTCTGAGTTAAACGGTGCAATTGGGGAGGCTCGTGGCTGGAGTCAGGCTATTGAATCGGGGCAAACACCAATTTCCGGACCTGGGAAAGCGTCACTCCCAGGTGCAGATTACATTACGTATGATCCATCATCGCGATCTGTGATCGTCTGGGACGCCAAGTATCGTGCTCCTGGCGGAAGCTATCCGACGTCCTTGCCAGATTCAAAGTTACAGGCCTGGCAGTCAGAGATCATAAACTCTGTTAAAAATATGCCGGAGGGATCGGCCAAAGCAGCCGCAGAGAGTGCGCTTAAGGCTGGCAGGGTCGAAGGCCGAATATTCAAATGGCCACAATAGGCTTGAGGTATTTAAGATGAAAGAATGGTCATCGCTGTGCAAGTCAACGGTTGGGGACGCCGTTGATGTACGGGAGCAATGCGTTATCGCTATGGACGACGGCGCATACAAAATTTCAGACGATCAGTATTTTTTAGCTGACGCTTTTTCTGATGAGGGAGAGGAAAAACTTCGTTTGCTATCCCTCTACTGGGCTTGCAGTGAGCCTGCATTTAGAAGAGCCTACTACAGGGATGTTGAAAATGATGACATGGCCGTATGCCGGCCGCCGCCTGAGTTGCTTCCGGTTGGGGCGGGGGGGACCTATAGTCAGATTAAAAAAGCTCTTAGCTCTCTTGGTTCTGAGAAGTTTATGGAGTACGCGTCTTATCGTGTTATGTCTGATGGTGCATTTGTTCATAAGGGCTTAGAAAGTCCATTGGCTGTTTATTATTTTCGCTTGCATGATATTGTTGATGATGAGCTGCCTTACGCGATACTGTGGAAGCTTTCTAGTGGGTGATTTATAAGAGGCAACGTCCTGTTGCTGGGTTGAAGCGGTGCAAAAGCGACAGGAGAATTAGCTAGTTCTGGCGGGAAACCCACCGTTGAGTTATTTGGTGGGAAGAATGCTCAAACTCCTGGTGCTATAAACGTGGATATCCGAGCAGATATTCAGTCTGGTATTCGAGCGGACGCAACGAAACTTCCTTTCAAGGATAGTTCGGTGGGAGAGATTGTTGCTAGTAACCCATTCATTCCCAAGAGTGCAGGTGGTACTAACTCAATGATGGATTTTCTTTCGGAAGCTACTCGCGTGGTTGAACCTGGTGGAAAGATATTTGTCAACGCAAATGCTGCGAACCCTTACGGAAAAATACCAAGTACATCTGGATTAGAGTCTCTAGGGTTGCGAGTTATACAAAATGGCCCTCTTGACTCTCGATTCGCAGGGCAAACATTCCTTCGTACAGATGGAAGTATAATTACGAATCTAGATAGCATGAAAACTATTGTTCTGGAGAAGCTCAAGTGATAGTTTTTGTTGGCTTTGATGACCTTGATACATTTAATTGCACATATGGGTTTTCAGAAGAGAAGCTTGGAGTGCTTAGGGTTTTTGTTGAGGGAGGGCTAGCACTTCCATATGGTTTTCTTTTAAAAGAAGCAAGTGGGGTTCATTTTGTTAAGTGTGATAAAGACAACGGCGGTGGTATAGAAGATATATTTCCGAGGCACTATATTTACGATCCGTCAAGGCAGACTGAATATGTTGAATGGGAGTTAAGTGATGGGCTTTTGAGAGCCCGCACTGACTCTGGTGAGTGGGTTCAATATGGAAGCAAGGCTGATAGCCAATATGCCATGCATGAGTTTGTAGGTGGCTGTTGGTTTGTTTTTGAAGGTGTTTCCTTTTCAAAAAGGACAATTACTGAATACGCAGCGGATCGTAAAAAATCAACTGGCAATGAAACAGTGGAAGAGTTTGGCTCTCGTGCTTATATTGAGCAGTCTTCTAGAGAGTATTTATTAGAGGGAGTTCTAAATGTTTCGCCAGGGCCGGGCTGGATGTCTTGGGAAATTCATTCAGAGTTATTTTATATTGAGGTCCCGGAAAAGTCGGGGGTAGGCCACGATTAACTAGATTTTCAGCTTTTACGTTGTGATATTTATCCTGTTGTGATTGCTTGGTGCAGAAGCAATTCCAAATGGCACAGTTGATCTCAATGCACAGGCCTCACTATCTGTAAGCAAAGTTAATGCCCCGATTGATTTTGATGGTCATATACTGAGCGCTGAAGTAAAACCAAATGGTAATGTTGTTGGTGGGCACTCAACAGTGATGGGGGATGTTCAAGTGATCCCTGGGACAGCTTCGATACCGAATGCGCAAGGTGTTTATAGCGCTAGGATTCAGGTGGCAGATCCAGCCAATCCAGGGCAATTCTTGCCCAAGACGAATAATGGAGGCATCTCTACACTGTTTCCCGATTCTTGGACCGCAGATCGAATAAAAGTTGAAGTGGATGGAGCCTTCCAAAATAGAACAGTTGTCGGAAATAAGTGGACCGGAACAACCCCTAGCGGTGTCCAAGTCGAGGGATATATGAGTCCGAAAACTACCGTCTATCCAAAGCTTTAGGTGGATAAAATGAAATTGCATTTTTCATGGGAAGAGTCAGCAGGAACTCTTTCGCCGGGTTGTAGTTCAAACATGGTCAACAGAGATGGCGTTAGCCCGCTAGCGTGCCTCTTAACTGATGATGGTGGGCAATTATTTTTAGATACTGTGCCGTGGTTGGATGAGGGGCTGGATAGAACAAGATTAGTTAAGGAGGATAAGGTTGATTTTGTAGACTGGAGTCGCGATGCCTGGGGGGCTGAATTGACTAAAGAACATGTAAAAATCTATTCGCTCCATGATGAAGGTTACTTCGAGCTAATTGCTATCGACTCATTTGAAATGGCACTATTAGCGTGGTTGGACTTTATTAAGCTGAAACCAACGGTGGGAGTAATTCAGGAGGTTGAAATCTAAACTGCTATTTGGCAGTTGGAATTGGTGCAAAAGCAACCTTGCCTGTGGCGACCGATCTTGGGAAGGTTTCATTTGATGCTGCTAACGGGGTCGGAACCATATACTCCCCGAAAGTGACGATGAAGGCCGGTGAGGTTATATTTGACGACTTTGCTGTAGGTACATCGAAAGGTTTTATGGGCTATGGTCCGGACGGGGCTTCAGAATTAGTGGGGCCGCTTAAAAAACTCCTAGAATACACTCAGTCTCAAGGAGCCAAGACAGTCACCCTTAAAGGTTATTACGCGTCAGAGGAAGGCGCAGCATTAGGGGCCGGGAAAGTGGGCGAGAAATTCTCTTTTAGTTTTCCGGCTACCAAAGAAGGACTTAGAGATTTTTTGAAGGGGCTAAAGTAGTGAGCCATCCAAATTCAGTGAGCAAGCATCTGAAAAGCCTCAATGTGTCTGGTTATGGAGGCTATATACCTCTCAGTAGTGACCCCGAACTGGGTCAGGGGGTATATGAAATTTATTTAGATGGCTGTACCTTAAAGATTTTTGAAAAAGGCGTAGCTATAAAGTTTAAGGGAAAAAATGTTGGTGCTCTTTATTCTGATATATTAAAGATTACTAGTCATCTATCTGCGGCGGTGTTTTCGCAGGCTTCGGCGAACCAGAATGTGAATATTTCAATTCCTTTGGAAATTCATCTTTCGGAGAGTGTTGTGGTTTTTGAAGTTCAGTTGCTGATTTATTCTAGGGTGTTAATTGTTTTAAATGATATGTGGCGAGGTTATAAAAAATAAAGGGTCAGTCAGCTTGGTGCAAAAGCAACTGGCGGGGCGGTAGACCGTGCTACTACTGGGATTGAGTGGGGTAAGGGTATCCAAGGACAGGACATGCCTTGGGAGGATTACCTTGGGACGCAACTGCCAGCAGGCTCTCGACTACCGCCTAACTTCAAGACGTTTGACTTTTTTGACGAAACCACTGGTATAGCGACCAGCGCCAAAACACTTGATACGACGACTGCTGCCAAACTTGCTAATCCGAGCCAAGTATATTTATCGCTCAAAGGAAATATTGATGCCGCTGCTAATTTTTCTGAATCTGGCTTGAAGGGTGTGACAGTTACTTCAAGTCAAATTACCGCTCGCGAATTACAAGTTGCCATTCCTGAAGCCACGACTAGCGCTCAATGGGAACAAATCAATAGAGCCATTGAATATGGTCAGAGCAAAGGCATTACGGTAAAAATTACCAAGGTGAATTAAGATGAACGATGTCGTGAAAACAGCCTGGGCGGATGCAGGAGTCAATAAGGAATTTATTTACGTTAAAACTTATTCTGGCTATCGGAGTAGTCGAGCTGATCCACAGGGTGTCGAGCATCACGCCAGCCCTGAAATCAGTGATCAAGAGTTAGGTGTTGTGGTATTGGATGCGTTGGCCCATAGCCGATTTGTGCTTCCCGAGCCGCGTAAGGATGCAGCTCACTGAAAGCGTGCGCCTCAAGGATGATAGCGTTATTCCAAAGGGCAGTATTGTCACGGTTAGTGATGATGCGATGAAGGTTGTTTACCCAGATGGGACGAGTGAGCTAGTCTCCTACTCGAAGGTAACCACAAAACCTTTGGAACTGCCTGGTGCAAAAGATGTGGTGCCGAATCCAGGTAAGACTGCTGTTTATTCTTCGACGGCGGAAGATGGTACTGTGCAGTATGTTGGTATTACCGATAATCTTGACGCGCGGTCAGCAGCACACTTATCCCAGAAAGGCATTGAGATTGATGCAATACCAGGTCTTCAGAATATATCTCGTAGTGATGCGAGAGCAGTTGAGCAAGTGTTGATCGAATACAACGGTTTAGGTAAAGATGGTGGCTCGTTGATTAACAAGATTAATAGCATCTCTACAGCTAATCCGATTTATGCGGAGTCTCTAGCTAGAGGTGCGGCTCTTTTGAAAGCAGTTGGATATCCAGGGTTTAAATAATGATCAAGATTGGAGATGTATTTGCCATCGCAACTACGAGTGGAAAAGCGTATTTCCAGTTTGTAAAAAAAATCCCTCCTATGGGTTCATTAATTCGAGTCTTGCCAGGTACGTATGATGGCGAGCCGGATTTGGATAGTTTGGTGGAGGAAAAAACAAATTTCTGGGTTTTTTTTCCTGTCTCGGCAGCTCTGAAACAAGGAATTATCCAAAAAGCTAAGGGTTGTGCTATTCCCGCGCACTCCAAGGAGACCCCTACCTTCCGTGCTGGAGTAGTGGACCCTTCAACTGGGCGTGTTGATACTTGGTGGTTTTGGAATGGGGAGAAAGAATGGAAAATTGGCGAAATCACCGAAGAACAACGGAAGTTTCCTATACGTGGATCATGGAACGACACGTTATTGGTCCAGCGAATTGAAGAGGGCTGGCTGCCGGAAAAGGATAGGCGTTAACTCTATCGGTTCTAGTCGCATGTTGGTGCAAAAGCAATTCCAGAAAGCAGGGATCCCTCAGGGTCTGACCCCTATTTCCTTGGTTGCTCTCTAAAGCCGGTGTCGAGGTCACCAGCAGCGGAATCAAAGAGATCGCTGCTGGTGTCAAAGCGACTGGGGGAATCGAGGCGAAGCTGGCTAAACTTGAGAAGATTGGGCCGGATCCAGATGTGCCATCTGTCGCTCCAGTAGAATCACCGAATCATGTGTTGGTGGACAGCGCTAAATACGTTAAGAGTTCCACTATTGAAGCCAACACTACGGTGCAGCTCACTGAAAGCGTGCGCCTCAAGGATGATAGCGTTATTCCAAAAGGCAGTATTGTCACGGTTAGTGATGATGCGATGAAGGTTGTTTACCCAGATGGGACGAGTGAGCTAGTCTCCTACTCGAAGGTAACCACAAAACCTTTGGAACTGCCTGGTCCAAAAGCTACTGGTGGCGCTGCCGGAAAGGGAGACGAGTTTATCCCTCCAGGAATGGATCGCCCATTCCGTCCTGTTAACCCAGAGTTTCCGCCGAGCAAGTCTGTTGTCGATGCAATGGAGAGCCCGCAAATTTAAAACATGGTGGGTTGTTCAGGAGCAGATTGTTCAGATATTGCAAGCAAATTGTTTGATGCTTCTGGTGGTAAAGGAAAGATTATTGAAGTTCGTCCGTCGAAAGCTGGCGATTTAAATGTTTATGAGAATGGAATTAAAGAGCCGGGTCAGTTTTATCACCAAGTCTATACTGATGGTCGATATGTTTATGACCCACGGCTATCGTCCAACCCTATCCCCAAAGGGGACTGGGAGCAGCATATTAAAAATATCAACCCAGGTGGGATATCGATCTCTGATAAGCTGAAGGGGTTAAAGTAATGGGTGTGACTAGGGTTTTAGATTCGGAAGGTGAGCTGCTAAATATTCTTCATGACTTGAGTGCACTTGAGTGGAGGAAATACAGGCAACGCAATCCAGAGGTCTGGATGGGTGATCATTTTGAAAGAGAGGATCGCTCAAGATTCCCTCCATATATAGCTTTTCGATTTAAAAAAGAAAATGAATATGTTATCTCTACTTTGAAGGAGGTGGTTGGTTCTTATATAGGCTTGATTTCTTGGGTGCTGATAGGTTGTGAGCGTTATGCGTCCTCTGGCATGAATTGGGTAGTTGAGCCTGTATATATTAAGGAGGTAGAGGCTAAAGCCCAGTCTTTAGGGCTCTCTTCTGAAAGCTATCTTGCTAAGTATGAACCTGAGTTTGGCTCTATTGCCTTTGAAGACTTGGCTGGGTTGACTGAATATATTCGTAAAAAATTCTCAGAGTTGAATATCTCCAGCCAATAAACTGTAGAGGTCTTGGCTTGATTTGGCACTTTCGACACCGGCCTTGCGCCGGTATTTTTGCATACTATCTGAATACTATCTGCAGTCAAGCAACGGCGAAAAATACAGGCACGCTATGGATGTATACATCCGGTGCCAAAGGGGAGCCCTTTGAATCCCGAAAAGCCGCCTCTACGAGTCGAGTGATAAATCTGAGTGAACCGTCGGACAGGAAATGTTTTGTGGCCACCGCCTGGATCCCTCAGGGTCTGACCCCTATTTCCTAGATAAGAAGTGAGAAGTCTTATGGATGGCGCTTGGTTTAATGAAAGCGTAAAACCACTTTTGAAGGGTTTTTCTCTAGAGTACTCATCATTTGCTGATGGAGATTTTGGTGACCTTGAAAGGATAGAGTTGGACGGTTTTAACAAGCTAGGAACTGTAGAATTTTGGTCTAAAAAGTGGTAGTTTGGTAAAGGGTGTAGCGGGTGTTGATCGCAGTTCAGGTCAACTAATAATTGCTAAGTTGAAGTGAGAGTGATCAAGTGATTTCTTGGAGTCGATACGGCAAGCTCGAAATTAACGCGACATCTAGAATTGAACACGTAAAAAGCCACCTAGATGGCGGATTTAACTTGGCTGGCTACATTGCCAATATAAAAAACTGGGCAAGGTGATCCTGTCGCTTGTTTGGATCGCTTGTCTTCTCATGCGTATGCTCAAGCTATAGAGGAGTGGTTTGGCAATTCATCATTGGAAAAAATGAAAGCTTGGTTTTTTATAGCAGACAGTCTTCGCCAGTATCGGTATTCACTGAAAACCGACAAAATGAACTTCATGCTGAAGACATTTGATTTTTTGGCTAGCTTGGTTTCTGATAATGAATCCCTGATTAGTTGGTTCTGTAATAACGACGACATCGTTGATACTAAAAGAATTCAGGCCACTACTACCGCAGATTTTGTAGCCTATCAAATTAGATTGGCTGTTAAAGGAGACTTTACTCAGTTGCGCGACCGTTGTGCCAGGATGATTGCGCACCCACCTTCAGGACCGAAGAAGAGATTTATGCTGGACAATGAGTTCTTCATTGCGCTGGCAGAGGGCGATAAATCAAAAATGGAATCTGTTTTGCGCGAGCTGACAACACCAGCCTCAATAAAGAGAAGGTTTGATAGTGAGAACGGTTATTCTGAAGGTCTGATTTCAACTTTTGGTGTCATCTACGCAAAAATTGCCTGGAGACATGGTTATGAAGTCGTCGTCGATACACCATACATCCCATCAGAGTGGTTACCTGTGAAACCCCTAGCTCATTATGATGCTCATTATGAGTTTTTAAAGAGAGAAGTTTGATGGGATATGAATGGATAAAAGGGGACAGAGTCTGAGGAATCCCCACAAACCTACTCCAGTCTCTGAGATTGCCGGCGCACTTCATCGCGCAGCAATAGCTCCATATCCGCCAATTTCGAGCAGGACAATCCGGTGGTGGAGCATCTCAAGTATTCGAGGCCGAGACGCCAGAGTGAGAGCACCAGTTTATGCCTGATGCTGTTGCTCTGGAAGTGACGTGACCGACCTGTCGTTCGAGCAGAGGTTATCCATACATGGAGACCTCAATAAAAATAGGTGCTCACGTGACGAATGTCCTACGACACGGCGCCAGGTCCTATGTGCGCAAGCCGATGGCCATGAAACGCTGATGGTAGAAACGAAAAAATGCGCCCTTCGCGTATATGGGTAAAGCAGATCCGGTCACCACTTCGCCTTTTCAGGCTTCGGCCCGCCTTGCGCGAGCACCCTTTCGGGCCAGGGGACGTTCAAATCTCAACCGGTTAGTCGTCCCCTTTTTTCATTAAAGGCTAAACAATGATTATGCGTTTAGAAATGGTTGAAAAAAGCCTTGTGGAAAAGCTGAAAGTGGCTAGTAAAGAGCAGCGGAGAAGTGCGGTTAAAGTTGCTTGTGAACTTGCTTTTCAGACAAGCTCAGTAGGCGTGCCTGTTGTTGCTGAGTCCCTTGCGCAACTACGATTTGGTAATAAGCTTACGACTGAGCAACTCTCTGAGCTAGATGCTTTGGCTGAAAAGTTAGATGAGCAATATTTTGATTTGCAAGACAGTCTGGATGAGGGGCAGGAATTAGGTATGGAGGCCCTTCAGCTGTTTAGTCAAGCGCGGGCTGTATCGGCGCTGTCCTTAGCTGGTGGAGAAGATTCGCTTATGGCAACGACCGAAGCAATATACGAGGCATCATCAGCCGTTGATGATGGAAGTTGTATTTTTAAAGCCGTACTTTCAATCTTGTCAGAGTCTTAAATGGGAGATTTTTTGCTTCAGCTGATACCCGGCGCATGCTTGCGCCGGCACTTTCAGTGATTGTTGAGCCCTATATGCCCCCTTGTTGTACCCATGGAGAAGGGGACAGATTTATTTATAGTGAACTGATCGCACGCGCCATCGACGCGGTTGCCAACCAGACGCAGCAGGGCGTCCAGACCGTCGATGAGTTGTATGCGATCGGCAGTCGCCCGCAAGGCTTGCTGGGGCAATTCAGAATCTGAGGCCTCCCTGCAGGGGTACCGCGCTTATCAGGCGTTGACCGTCACCGCGTTTTGCTTGCGATACAAGATCGTCGTCGCCGTGAACCCGCACAACGCCGCAAACATCAGCCAGTAGGCCGGTGATGCCTTATCGCCGGTTACTTGCACCAAAAGGGTGGATACGGCGGGTGTAAAGCCGCCAAACACTGCAGTCGCCAAGCTGAACGCCAGGGAGAACCCGACGACCCTGACGTTCTGCGGCATCACCTCAGTCAGCGCGGCAACCATTGCGCCGTTGTAAATGCCAAAGAAGAACGAGAAGTACAGCAGCACGCTGAGGAGTCGTTCGAAGCTGGCCGCGGCGGCCAGCCAATGCATGGCGGGGTAAGCGGTGCATAGGCACAACAAAGAGATCGCCAGCAATAACGGGCGCCGGCCGATACGGTCGGAGAGTGTGCCGCCGATGGGCAACCAAATGAAGTTGCTCAGGCCGACGAAGAGCGTGACCACCAGGCTGTCGGTGGTGCTCAGGTTCAGTACCGAACGGCCGAAAGTCGGGGTGTAGACGGTGATCAGGTAGAACGTGGTGGTGGTCATCGACGCCAACAGACCGCCAGCCAGTACCGTGCGCCAGTTGTCGCGCATTGAGCGGAACACTTCATTGGCCGTTGGGTGATGCTTGCGTGCTTTGAACGCCTCGGTTTCCTGCAACGAACGGCGAATGATGAAGATGAACGGGATGATCACGCAGCCGATAAAGAACGGGATGCGCCAGCCCCAGGCAGCTACCTCGGCGGCTGCCATGGACGCGTTGATCGTGTAACCCAGCGCTGCCGCAAGAATGATCGCCACTTGTTGGCTGGCCGATTGCCAACTGGTATAGAACCCGCAGCGGCCCGGCGTGGCGATTTCAGCCAGGTACACCGAAACGCCCCCCATCTCCGCCCCGGCGGAGAAGCCCTGCAACAGTCGTCCCATCAACACCAATACCGGTGCTGCCACCCCGATGCTGGCGTAGCCGGGCACGAGTGCAATCAATACCGTCCCGGCCGCCATGATCGACAGCGTTACGATCAGGCCCTTGCGCCGTCCCACCTTGTCGATGTACGCCCCCAGCACGATAGCGCCCAGCGGACGCATCAGGAACCCGGAGCCGAATACGGCGAAGGTCATCATCAGCGAAGCGAAGTCGCTGGTGGCAGGAAAGAACGTCTGGGAGATGTAGGTCGCGTAGAACCCGAACAGAAAGAAGTCGAACTGTTCGAGAAAGTTGCCGCTGGTGACCCGCAGGATGGCGCCCAGTTTTGAACCCTTGGACGGGGTGTTTTGTGTTGTTGTTTTCATTATGGCTACCGTGGTGATCAATCTTGTTTTTGGAATGACGGTCTTGACGATCAGTCGCTTGCGGCGTTGATGGGGTTGGGTTGACGTTTTTCGATGGAGTATTTGAGCAGCGCGGCGCTGCGGAAGATGCCGTGGGCGAATTTGCTGTAGGGCATGGTCAGGAAAAAAGCCATGACCAGGCCGAGATGGATCGCCAGCAACAGGCCCAGGGCCATGCTTTCGCGAAACGCCAGGAGTGCCAGGCCGCTGGCGCTGACGAGAAACAACAGCGCGATGAAGCCGCGATCCATGGGCTTCTGCTGTTCATCGCCGTGTTCGGCGTTGCGCCGCAGGTTTAACCACAAGAGCCCCGCCGGGCCGACCAGCAACCCGAACCCGCCGACGATGCCGAGCATCACCGGCACGCTCAAGACGGGGTAGGGCGCCGACCAGCCCAGCAGGAAATGGTAGAGCGTGGCCACGCCGGTGGCGGCGAAGCACAGCATGAAGCCGTAGAAGGTGAAGTGATGGAAGCGCCGCCGCCACAAGGTGAATCGATCATCGGCGTTATTGCAGCCCTCGCCGTGGCCACCATCCAGGTACTTGAGCGTGGCCACATTGGCGCTCGCTTCCAGGGCCGCCGATGTTGTTTGCTCGCGGGAGGCCTCGACCGGCGAGACATTGCGCCAAAAGCGCCGCACGCCGATCGCCAATGCAAGCACCGCGAAACCAAACACTGCGCCGAACATCAGGGCCAGGGTGTTATGCGGGAAGATTCCGTAGAAATTCCCCCCGGGCATTGCCGTGAACAGATTGCCCATCATCATCAACGTCAGGCAGAGGAACAGCGCCAGCCCCGCGCCGGATGCCAGCGCCAGGGTCAGCCCGTTGCGCCGGTATAACGTGCCCATCGCCTGCGGCCAGGCGTACTCGGCATACGTGTCGAGGCGGACTTTGGCCATGGCCTTGGGCACATTGATCGCAAATTCATGCGGTGCGGCGTACTGGCAGGCGTGCAGGCACGCACCGCAGTTATGGCAAAGGTTCGCCAGGTAATGGATGTCCGCCTGAGAAAATTCCAGGCGTCGGGTCATGGCCGGGAATACCGCGCAGAAGCCCTCGCAATAACGGCAGGCATTGCAGACCGTCATTTGTCGCTGGACTTCGCTTTCATCAAGGTTGAGGACGGGAATCAGCGTGCCCGGCGCCTTGGGATCAAACAGCTGCATGTTGCGGCTCCTGGGATGAACGGGTGATGAAACCGGCCGCGGCGGCGGCTTGCACGCCGGCAATGCGACCGAATGCGGTGCCGATGGCCATGCCGATGCCGGCGGTGTAGCCCTTGCCCAATACGTTGCCAGCCATCATTTCTCCGGCGACGAACAGGTTCGGGCTCGCCTGGCCGTTGAAGCGAACGGCGGCGGTAGCGTCGGTGGCGAGGCCTAAATAGGTGAAGGTCACGCCCGGCTTGAGCGGGTAGGCGCAGAAGGGGGGCTTGACCAATGGGCGGGCCCAATGGGTTTTGGCGGGCGTCAAACCTTCGGTGCGGCAATCGTCCAGGGCGGTGTGGTCGAACGTACCGACGCGGCAGGCCGCGTTGTAGGCCTGGATGGTGCTGACAAATGGCGCCACCGGGAGCTTCAGCTGGCGCGCCAGGTCTTCCAGCGAGTTGGCTTTGGTGCCCGGAAACACCGGCGGCATGAACCGACCGATGGCTTGTTGGTCGATGATCGAATAGGCCTGTTGACCGGGCTGCCCCGCGACCAGGCGCCCCCAGATCGCATAGCGCTTGGGCCAGAAATCCTCGCCCTCGTCATAGAAGCGCTCGCCGTCGCGATTGACCACCACGCCCAGCGATACACAATCGATACGCGTGCAGATGCCGCCGTCATACAGCGGTGCGCGGGCGTCGATGGCCACCATGTGCGCCTGGGTCGGGTCGCCGATAAAATCGGCGCCCAGTTGCTGCATGCGCCGCAGCAGTACGCCGGTATTGAAGCGCGTGCCGCGAATCAGAAAGTTGTCCGAAGGCCACTCGCCGCGCTCGTTTTGCCCCCACGCTTCACGCAGCCATTCGCGGTTGGATTCGAACCCGCCCGCCGCCAGCACGCACGTCCTGGCCTGGATACGTTCGGCGGGCAGACGTTGCCCTTCGGCATCGCGCGCGCTCAGGTGGGCCGCGACAAATGTTCCCCCGTTCAATTCGATGTCGGTCACTTGCGCGTTGTAGCGGATGTTCACGCCCAACCGCTCGGCGCTGCGGTAATACGCGTTCACCAACGCCTTGCCGCCGCCCATGAAAAACGCATTGGTGCGCGCGACATGCAGCGCGCCGGACAACGACGGCTGAAAATGCACGCCATGGGCGCGCATCCAGTCACGGCAGTTCGATGAGGCGCGGATGACCAGACGAGCGAGCTTCTCGTTGGTCATCCCGCCGGTGACTTTCAGCAGATCCTGCCAATACTCCTCTTCGGGGTAGGCCTCGACCAATACATCCTGGGGCGCGTCGTGCATGCAGCGCAGGTTGCGGGTGTGTTGCGAGTTGCCGCCGCGCCAGGCTTTGGGCGCGCCTTCAAGCAACATCACGCTGGCGCCGGCCTCTCGGGCCATTAACGCCGCGCACAAGGCGGCATTGCCGCCGCCAATGACTAATACGTCGATCATCATCACTCCTCGATCGCGAGGAGGCGTGAACGAAGGGCTCCTCGCGAGTGGCGAGACCTTAGGGCAGCGAGCGTTGGGTCGAAAGGCGCGTTAGCGGTTGGGGTGTTTAGTTTTCGTAAAGGCTTTGCGGGTTGCCGCTGGCCCTGAAGCGCGGGCGAGGGCGGCTGGAGATCAGGGCGTGATGTCTTCGATCCACGAGGCGCCCGGCCATTGATGATCGATCACCAGCTGCCGCGCCACATCGGTGATGACCAGCCGCGCCGCGAGTGCCGCGGGCGCCAGCTCATCATCCGGCAGTGTCGCCAACAGGTTTCGCCGGCCGACATGAGCATCGGCGATTTCCACCACCGAAAGCCCCGACTCGCCTTTGAGC
>Ga0196899_1000576_pt1 | contig 18804 bp, 32 predicted proteins | sample VirMetDEL_Sep_01_FD_169095 | JGI IMG/M metagenome (GOLD analysis project Ga0196899, IMG submission 169095) | Aqueous microbial communities from the Delaware River and Bay under freshwater to marine salinity gradient to study organic matter... | ecosystem: Environmental > Aquatic > Marine >... | reverse complement strand
ACCCTACAGACGATACTGGTGAGCCTTTATATTATGCTTTTAATGGTAGTGATAGTTCTAATAATTTAAAAATAGATTTTTCACCAGTTCCTACTGAGGCACATACTATTTCATTTGATATAGTTAAATATCAAGATAAATTAACAGATGCAACAACTGTGCTTAAAGTTCCTGCTCAACCAGTTATTCTTGGAGCATGGGCTAGGGCAATATCAGAAAGAGGTGAAGATGGTGGAACGCAATCTAGTTTAATGGCTCAAGAAGCTAATGAAGCACTTAAACAGGCAATCATATTAGATAGTGGTAATACAAAATACGAATCAGATTGGTTTGTAAATGAAAACCATAGTAGTCAATACGCAACAGGATTAAATTTTAGATAATGGCAAAACAAATATCATATCAATCTTTAACTGATATTGGGTTAAATGGGTTAAATACACAAAGTAACCCTGCTTCTTTAGACTTATCTTATTTAGTTAAAGCTGAAAATGTAGTAATTAGAGAGTCTGGTCGTATTGCTTTTAGAAAAGGTTTAAAACAAAAAGTAGCACCATCAGGCACATCTATAGCATCCATACATGAGCATGACGATCAAGGTACAAATAAAATTGTTGTTAGTTATGGCACAAGTATTTATGTTGTTGATTTTACTTCACCAGCATCAGCGTTTCCTAGTAGTGGTGCTGATGTTAAACATACTGTATCAGGTAGTTCTGGTAACTGGCAGTTTGTAAATTTTAACGACAGATTACATTGTTTTCATGCTGGTATAGAACCACAAAGATACGATGGTAGTTTAAGTTCTGGGTCTAGGTGGACAGCACATGCAACTAAACCATCAACTGTTTCTTCTAATCAATTTAAACCTACTTGTGGAATGGGTTATTACGGAAGAATATGGGCAGGTGGTGTAGCAGAATCACCAGATGTTGTTTATTATTCAAACTTGTTAGATGGTGATGACTGGACAGGTGGAGATGCAGGTTTAATAGATTTGTCTAAAGTTTGGGGTATTGATGATGTTATTGCTATTGCACCTTTTTATGGCAAGTTAGTTATATTTGGTAAAAACAACATTGTTATATATGACAGGCCAGAAACAGTAGGATCACTTGCACTTAATGAAGTTATTAGAGGTGTTGGTCTTGTATCAAGAGATACAGTTCAAGCCATTGGTGATGATCTTGTATTTTTATCTAATACAGGTCTTAGGTCGCTAGGAAGAACAACTGAAAAAGATAAACTGCCTTTAACTGATCTAAGTGTAAACATTAAAGATACTTTAATTAGAAATATTGGACAAAGTTCAAATGTTAAAAGTGTTTATGTTGAAAACGAAGGTATTTACATAATGTCATTTGTTGATAAAAACATTACTTATGTGTTTGATTTTAAACATTTCACACCTAATAATGCACCAAGAATAACAACTTGGACTTTTGATAATAACAGAGAGCCAACAAGTTTATCTTATACAGAAACATATGGTTTGCTTGTCGGTCAGAAAGATGGTGGTTTAGCAGGTTATGAGGGATATTATGATACTGATCTAGCAGGAGCATCAACTTATAGTTATAGTTCTTATACAAGTAGTATAGCAACAACATGGATTAATTTAGGTGAGTCTATAGCAGCTTCATTTTTAAAAAGATTGTTTTTAGTTTTAGAAGGTGGTTCTGGAGCAACATTAGGATTAAAATGGTATAAAGATTATAGTCCAAGTCCATCTGAAACTACTTCTATAACTTTAAATCCTACAACTACAGGTAGTACAGCTTTGTGGGGTGCGAGTACATCTTTGTATGGTAAATCTGGTGTAACTTACAAACCTATATATGGATTACATGAATACAAAACACCGTTAACTGGTTCGGCAAAAAACCTTAAACTAGAGATAGATATTGAATCAAACGGATTTGATGCTTCTTTACAAGATTTAACTTTATTACATAAACAAGGAAAGATAAGATAATGGCAAACTATACTATAGCTGTCGGATGGTCTGGCAAAGATGCACTAGCAGATTCCGATGCAGGAAAAGTAATATCTGGTGCAGATTTTAATACTGAGTTTACAGCAGTACAAACAGCAGTTAATACTAAGGCTGATCTAGCAGGTAGTGCCTCACAAGCATTTAGTGCAACAACAGCAAGTACAGGAACTAATACAACTCAAGTAGCAACTACAGCTTTTGTGCAAAACACAGTTACAGCAGCAACAATTAATAATTTAGTTTATCCAGTAGGTTCTGTATATGTTAATGCAGAAGTTGCAACAAACCCAGCTACGCTGTTAGGTGTAGGAACTTGGGAAGCATATGGAGAAGGTAGAGTTCCAGTAGGTAAAGCATCAAGTGGTACATTTGATACGCTTAACGCTACAGGTGGTTCTGAAACTCAAGCTTTGACAGAAGCTAATTTACCTGCACATAGTCACTCTATGGGTACACAAAACCAAACAAATATTTCAATAGACGATAGACAAATAACTTTTTTAGACCCGTTTTGGAGTGGTTTTGGTGGTGGTAGTGCAAGAAGCACAGGAAATACTGGTAGTGGCACAGCACACAATAACTTACAACCATATATAGTAGTCTATATGTGGAAACGCACAGCATAGGAGATTAAGATGGCAATTAATGCAAATGAAAGATTTAACAGAGTTGCAGTTGGTAGTGGCAGGTCTGCAAATCGAAATAGAACTAGGGGTTCTGGAAATGCTGCTGGTGGTATGAACTCAAAGTTTCTTACAAATTTAAATAGGCAAAATGGCATTACTCCTAGAGGTGGTAGTCAGTTTTTATCAAATTTAGGAAATATGGTTGGTGCTAACAGAGATCCTGGAAAATATGGTCAAGCTGATTTAAATTATCAAGAAGGTCTTAGAGAAGATATATTTAAAAAAACAACACCAGATGTTAATTTTGTTGGTGGAACTACTAGATATAGGCAAAACCCAGATGGTACATATTCTTATACCTCTGAGGCTGATGCTGCTAATACACAAATCAGAGAAGATGCTATAAGAAGGCAAGGTATGTTTGGGCAACAAGCAGAAGATTTAGCAGCTGGTGGTTGGAGAGATGCACAAAAATCAAGATACGGTGATTTAATGAGCATATATGAAGAAGAGTTAGCAGTAGCTAATCAATTAAGAAAAGCAAGGGAATTAAACACAGGTGCTTCATCTACACAACAAATGCTTAATCAAATGAATACTGATGCTTCTACTAATAGACTTAAATTAGCTGCCATGAATCAAGCTTTTGATCAATCACAATCACTTATTGATAGTAATTTAGCTAGGTCAACTGGCCAATATAATATGCTTACAGGTGTAGAAGATAAAACCAATCGTTATCTTAACATTCCTGCAATAAATGCAACAGGTAATTTAGGCAATGTTTCAGATGCAAGTACAAGATTAAATGATCAATTAGCTTATGCTGATCAACAACAAGCAAAAGGTAAAAGTGATTTTTGGGGAAGTATATTTGGTGCAGTAGGAAACACAGTTGCACCAGGAATTGGTGGAGTAGCTGGTAAATTTTTAGGAAATCTAATAGGATAAAGGAATAACTATGGCATACAGTAACGATATGTTTGGTCTGCAACAATTAATGGCAGATGAACAAGCGGCACAACAACAGTCAAATATAAACAATGCTGTCAATTTAGCTAGTACAAAAGGTGCTGGAATGATGTATCGTGCTGGTGGTATTGGTGATCAAAGAAGTGATGCTTATGCTTCTCTAGGAAGAATGTTAACAGGTGAAACAGAGCCAGTTGACCCTAGAATGGCTAGAATGCAAAAACTTGAAGAAATTAGAAAACAAGTTCCTGCTCCAGAAACTGCTGAAGATTTTAAAAGACTTGCTAGATTATTAGATGGTGCTGGTTTATATGATGAAGCTAGAAAAGCTATGGAAATGTCTACTAATATTACTGCTGCTGTACCTAAACCTACATTAGATACTGTAAAAATACCTACTATGAAGGATGGTGTTCGTTACACGCAAACATGGAGTACTGTTAATGGAGTTCCAACAGATATGTTGGGTGAACAAGCTACTGATGCACCAACTACGGACACAAAAAGTTATAAAGAAATTAAAAAAACAAATGCTTTAGGACAAAATGTAATTGAAACTTATGAAACTGTAAACGGAGTTATTGTTCCTGGATCTCAACCTATTAGCACACAAATTACAAGTGAGCCAGATACTTCTGTAGATTTAGAAACTGAAGCATATGAAGCTAATTTAGCACCATATGTGGATAGTGCTTTAGCAAAAATTCAAAGTGCAACTTCTACTACAAGAATTATGTCTGAAGAAGCTATGAATGCACAAGCAAGAGCAGATGGTATTCGTGCATACACTAAAGTACAAGATCTTGCTGGAAAACAAATTGATGGTACTGCATTTACTAAAAATGTAGATTATTTCTTAGGATTAAAAGATGCAGACGGCAATAATCTTTATACATTAGATCAAGCTATAGCACAATCAACAAGTCTTGACCATAAAACTGTAGCAGAAGAAGATCAAATTTTACAAAACAAAGCTATACTTGAAGATGAACAACTTATGGCAGTTTTAGAATCTCAAGCTGCTACCAACAGAAGATTAAATGCTCAAATGTTATCTATACTCAATAGAATAGAAACTGGAAAATGGGAAAATGTTGGATTTGCTGCAGCACAATGGCTTGGTGATTTTGATGGTACTTTGGCAGATAAAGAAATGTTCTTTTCTTTGTCAACAGCTAAAGTTATGGAATACACTAGTATGACTAAAGGTGCTATTTCAGATGCTGAAATGAGTTTATTTATACAAGCCGCCACAGGATTGGGCAAAACAACAGAAGGCAATCGAATGTTGTTAGAGTTTGCACAACAAGGTGCTTTGGCAGTAGAAAGAATGGCTAAACATATGAGGGCCTGGAAAGCTGAACAAAAAGCAAAAAACATTACAATCAGTTATTCTGATTATAAGGCTGAAGAAGAAAGATATAGAAATTCAGAAGAAAATGCTGCTTTCTTTAAACCAATTGTTAATAGTGAAGAATGGAAAAATGCAACTATGATAGGCAACACTATGGAAACTGTTGGTGGTATAAAGGCTGCAGCTCAAGACCAAAGTTCAGCTATGGGTCAATTTTGTGCTAATCCTGCCAATAAAAATCTTAGTACTTATAAACAATTCTGTCAATAGGAGATATAAATGGCTAAATTAGAAGGAGCCGCAGCTAGTAACAGATATTTTGAGAATGAGAAAGTCAGAGAGGCTATTAGAAATGACATTTATCAAGAAGCTCTTAATGCAGATGCAGAAGGTAGAGAAATAAATATTGCTCTTACAGAAGAATTGTCTTCAGTATACGAGTCTATACCGTACACATATGCAGAACAAGGATACAATCAAAAATATGTGCAATTACTAAAAGAAAAATATAAATTTGAAACTGGCAAAGAGTTTAAAGGTGCAGGTGATGAGATTAAACATCTAATAGATGAAGATTTTGCAGATTGGAATTTTGTTATGAACAATCTTTCTTTAGGTATGGGTAGTGAGTTGCTACAAAATTTAGCATTTGCGACAGATGAAGAAAGGGCTAATGCTTTAGAGCGTTGGAATATCTTTAACGCTACCCCTAACTTTGACTCTCCAGATGTAGATGATTCTAGACCATTTATAGAATTAAAATATGCGGGTGAGGTAGATCCAAATGATGAAGCTGCAGTACAAAGAGCAAAAGATTTAGGGCAATTTACTTTCTTTGGAAATGAAGTTGGTGGATTTGAACTTACTGGACAGCTTGGTGATTTCATAAAGGGTGCAGGAACTGATCCACTAGCATGGCTTATGTTTGGAACTGGTGCTGGGTTTATGGGTAAAAAACTTATAGAGAAAGGGGTAAAAGAATGGTTAGCTCCTTACGCAGCTGTAGCCACGGCAGGTGCAGGTTACTCTGGTATTCACGATATAGGTAGACAAGCAGTAGGTATTACAGCAGGTAGTGGTGAACAATATGACCCTGGACAGACACTTAAATCTATGGGTTTAGGTTTTGCAGTAACTCCTGCATTAAGTGCTGTAGGTTCTGTAGTTGGCCCAGTAGGTAGAGCAGTAACACATCCTATACAAAGCCTTAATAAAGGAATAGCTTTATTTGCAGGTAGTAAATCTGAAATGGCAGCGGCACAAGGAGCAATTAAAAATGTTCAAGATAAGATGGGTCAAACTGCTTCTGGCAAAGGAACTTTAGAAAGTGCTAAAGAAGTACAAGGATTTTTATCACAAGGCTACAACCAAGTAGACAATTATTTTACTGCCATGTTTGATAAATTAAGAACAGCACCTATTAAATTATCATCTATAGATGGACTTGCAGAAAAATGGAATATGCGATTTGGAAGAAATTTTGAACTGAGTGAAAGTTGGAATGATCTGTATGCAAATTATCTAAGAGGTGAAGCTGCTAAAGGTAATCCACAATTAAATGTTAAACAAGTTCCTTTAATTGATCTGGCTCGTAAATTAAGATCAGAATTTTATAATCTTTCATTGTTAGATAAAAAGAATTTTGGTGGTAATAACACTCAGTTAATGAATCAATATAAAAATACCATCAACAATGTTATTAAGAAAGCAGTAAAAAAAGCTGATCCTAAAAAAGGTAGGCTTTTAGATCAATCATATAAATTGTTTAAATCACAAACTGAAAAAAATCCTTATGGTAAGGATATGTTAGCTATGGCTTATGCTGAAACTACAGAGCCTATGACAAAATTTTTAAACAAAATGCTAGACCCTCAATTTTCATGGACAAATTTTAATGCAGCAATTAAACATTTTGAAAAATTAGATCACATTGTGGGTAATAAAAGTAGTCAGTTGTCAACTGGATTAAGAACCAAAATTGAAAAAGCAATGGCAAACCATATACTAGAAGCCCCAGATGGAGCAAAAATATTTACTAACCTTACAAGAACTGCTGATGGCAGAACAACTTTAAGAAAAATGTTTCCTAGTATGAAAAAAGAAATTGATGATGTAATTTATATGCAAGAAAATCTTAAAGGTTGGGGTGGTGCTGAGTCTGTTATTGGTAACATGGCAACAGCTAACATGGGTGCTATGGCTGGTAAATCAATTGGTGGTGAAGCAGGTGGTATTCTTGGTGGTATTTTATCTATCACACAATGGAATAGATTGATGAACAGTCAATATTTTAAAGATGCTATGGTTCATGCTTATAAAAATAAAGGTGGAACATTAGAAACATCGACTAGGAACTGGCTAAGAACACAGTATGGTACTGGTAATGGCAAAAAAGGTCTATCAATTCCACAAATTAATGCCATACAAGACACTATGTGGGGCTTTATGTTTGCTGGATATGCTTTAAAAGGTGAAGATGTATTAGCTGAAAGAACAGGTAATAAAGCTAGAGATATGTATGGTGATGCAAAAGTTATGTTTGGTTTATAAGGAAATACTATGGCAAAATTAGATCCAAAAATTAAAAGATTGTTATCTGGAATGCTAACAAAAAAAATGCCAGACTCTGAGATAAAGTGGGTTGACGAACAAGAATTTACTGTTGATGGTACACCTATACCAATCTCTGAAAGAATGTTAGCCTTAGAGGCTATTCCCAAAAGTATGGAAGGCCCCAAGGAAAAAAGAGAAATGACTGATGATGAGGTTCATGAGGCTGCTAGGATTGGAGAGTTAATAAAAAAAGAAATCCAAAACATGTTAAAAGGATTGGGTAATAAAGAAAAAGGTATGCTTGATCCAGATAGTAATAGAGAAAAACAGATACCTAAAGGCTCTCACAAAATGCCAGATGGCTCTATTATGAAAGATGAAGACCATAAAGAAGAAGTAAGTAAAGATGTAGCTAAAGATCTTGCTAATGAAGGTAGAGGTTTAAAAGGTTACAAGGCCCCTAAAACACAAGAAAAAAGAGGATACAAGCAAGATGAAGGGGGTAATTGGAGTGTTAATGAGAAAGACAAGCATTGGCAAACTAAGAAAGGATATGATGAAGCTATCAAGTTATATGGAACCAAACCTGGATGGGTAAAACAACCAAGCCTAGTCTACAATCCAAAGACTAAAGAATACGATCCAATTAAAAAAGAAGAATATGTTGATCTAAAACCAACTAAAAGAATTAGTTTGTAATGCACGATTTTATTAGAAAATTATATGACAATCATCCTGTTGATAAATTAGATGGTATGTTATTAGCACCTAGAAAATACATTGACAATATTATGACTCGTGGAACATCTATAAGTGCTGATGATTTTTCATCAAGTACACTAGATTTGCTCGGAAAAATTGTTGCTAACGAAGGCCCTGGACAGATAGACTTAAAAAAAGATCAAAGTATGGTTAATAAATATGGCGGTGATTTTGTTGGCGGCATGGATCATATAACTACACCCTATGGACAACTTAGAAATACACTTGGCTCCTTTAATATTGTACAAAATGATATTGGTGAGTATGTTCTTACTGACACATATGACTGGACTCATGATTATGCAAATATGAAAGACCCTGATGGTCTTTTAAACAATTTAGGAAAATTTGCATATGAACAAGGAGGTACAAGAGAGGGAGAAGGAAAACCTTATCAGATAAATCTTGGAACATTAATGAACCAAGGCATGTTTAAGGGCCTTTAACTTACTGGCTTTTGTAGTTGTTGGGCCATCTGGACAGTCAGTTCACCATTAATAGCAAAGATCTTAATCATAGCTGATCTCGATATACCAAGCTTATCTGCTTTAGCATCAATCAAAGCTAAATCCTTAGAGTTAACTTTTATATTTATTTGGTGTATCACATTTCCCTTTGCCATATTGATTTCCTATAATTTGTAATACACTTATTATACATTGATTAAAATATTACAACTTACAAACACCATCTTCGCAGTCATCTTCTGATGGGGCAGATATAATATATTCGTTATCATTTAATACGGGTTTAATTTTTACAGGATCCGATAAATTACCAACAGTAAATTGTTGTAGAAGATTCTCATATGTTCTTACACTACATCTCTTAACATACTTGTCATAAGCCTCTTCAAATTTAAGGCCTAATACTCTTGCTCTTTTTCCATAATCTTTAGCAAGTTCTACTATTAATTCATCTCTGGTAAGTGTTTCCATTTTTCTCCTGTAGGTATCATTTCTATTTTAATATTTGGAGTATCACTCCATTTCTTGACAGTCATTATCTTAACAACTTGGCGATCATCTAAGTATAAGACACCATTCAGAGAGTCTAAGATAGCTTTCTGATAGTTGTCTAGGTCTACATTGTTATCGCAATACTGACCATTTTGTTCCAGTTTTTTCTTCTTGGGCCAAGCAGTAGGCATTTTAATATTAAATACCATACCCATAGCAACCAAGTTTTCAGTAGGAGTAACATCCAACTCACTTGTTAGTGCTAACATATCTTTTTTAAATTGAGTGTACTTCTTTGGGTAGTATGTAGACCATCTGGAAACTCTTGGTCTGGCGGCAGGAACTGGATTTAGATTAAACTTTAAAGCAATCCTCTTATATTTTTTCCCCATACTCTTCGCCTCTTAGGACATCTAAATCTTTAACAACTAAGGCTAATAAAAATCTAATTTCAACATCTCTAGGTGTATCTTCTTCCCTTGCCAATTCTAAAGCATCTTTCGTGTTTTCAGTTATCTCATCTAGTATTTGATATCTTTTAGCTTTTGTACTATACCTTGGCATTTCCATGAATTGCTAGTTGATAATCATCATTGTGAGGAAGAGTCATATTCCAATCTTCACATAACATTTCAATTTCGCATAAATAATCTATAAATTCATCAACTGTTAATTGTGTAGTTGATGGTATCTGAGCAATTTTTTTACCCTTCTTTGTTACAACTTCTATTTTTTTTAGGAATCGATCGCCTAAAATAATGTGCATTTCGTCTTTTGTATAACCTAGTTCTGAGGCTATAATTCCAACCCATGTCCAATATAATCTATTCTGAGCGTGTGATCGTTTAGGCTTACCCTCTTCAATAGAAACTGTTGCAATATTTACACCAGGATTTTCTACAAAAAAATCTTGCACTAACGATTTAAATACTGCTTCTTTAGGTTTTTCTTTATGTATAACTCTGTGAGTCATTTTTTATTATCTTGCAATAATAATTTTTCTATTTCAATGTCAATATTTTCTATGGCTTTTCTAAGATCCTGGATTCGCCCCTCACCTTTATGTTTCCATCTATACCTAACAAGATATTTAACTGCATTTCCAACTGCCCAAGTCATATCTTGGTCAATTATAAATGTCTTAGCCTCTATCTTGCCTTGAGTATAGTGTGAGGGGTTTTTGATATTGTCGTGTACTGTATTAGCCACCAACCCATCCAAAGAATAAAGCGACCACACAAATTCCTAGAAAAACTGTTAAGGATCTATTTTTTAGGACTGTGTTTAAAACTTCCATTATTTTTTCCATACTTTCTCTCCTAGTTATAACAAATTAAGGCACTCATTAGTTATATTTACCTTTGGAAGCACTAATGTAATAATATAATTAAATAATATTTGAGTACCTTAATTTCTTACAACTCGTCATAAATAGGTTTATCACCTAACCAACCTATACATTCATTAGACTCTATAGGATGACATCTAAGTTGTTCGTTCATCATATTACAACCAGATATGTATCCAATTATAAACAATATTGCTATTAACTTAATGTTATTTTTCATTTAAATTATCCCGTTTTTAGCCATTATCATTTGTGTTTTCATTACTGCTCTTAGGACTTGTAATTCCAACCATTCTTTTTCTATTGGTGGAGCAAGTGATATTCTTCCATCATATAAATCATGACAGTTGGCACACGAATAAAAACCAAAATCAAAATTATTAATCCTTTGTTTCATAGCCATACCTGCCCCATTTAAATGTGCAAAAATAGTAGTTTCGGTATTAGGAGATAAGCAACCCTCCAACCTAAGTTGACATTGCTTACCTCTGGCACTTTCAGTAATCTTACTCATCATCTTCCCATTCATTTATTTCAATTACAAAGCGATTTAAATATTCTTGTAACAAGAGTTCCATTGCGTACAGTTTTTTATCATGTAATAACTTATGTATTTTTTTGTCATTAAATTTTTCATCCCAATCATCTCTATGAAACTCAACTTCAACAGTTCCTGTTTCAACTAATTTGCTTCTATTATGTTCTTGATTGCGAAAATATTTCCATACACTTGCTAAATTTATAACCTCATACCGACTATCATTTTTTGTTAAAGGACTCCAATCATCATCAAGCCTTGTTAAAGTCAGTTCATAATGCTTTACCCAATCTTCTAGTGGTCTACCATCTTGTTGTTTTATTTTAGTCATAGGTATTAAAATTTATTCATCTTCATTATTTTGTGCCAATAAGATATAAGTTTTTCCAATCATGTTAAGTGTGGAATTTGCATTTTCACGACCAAACTCACCTATTTGCTCATCATTAGCCATATCTTCTAACATTCTAGTAACCATTTTTAATACTTCACTATCTAATTTTTCATTACTTAGTTTCATTTACTACTCCTTGTTATATATATTAATTTCCATGTCATTAAATCTTGAAAACTGACCATGAAACTCTGTCTTAACATAACCTATTTCACCCATTCTATTCTTGGCAACTATAAGTTCTGCTAAACCTTTATCTACAGTTTCTTCTGGATGATAATATTCATCTCTATAAACCATAATAATACAATCTGCATCTTGTTCAATTTCACCAGAGGAGCGTAGATCGCTCATAAAGGGTCTTTTATTTTCTCTTTGCTCTACCCCACGACTCAACTGAGATAAAAGAATTATAGGTATTCCTAACTCTTTAGACAAGAATTTTAATTCTCTAGTTATGTTTCCTAACTCATGTATTTCTTTGCCTTTGTCATACTTAATAATTTGTAAATAGTCAATAACTATCATATCAATCTTGTTTTCACTATTAAGTTGTCTTGACTTACTAACAATGTCATGAACAGTCATTCCAAATTTATCAATAATTGTCATATTTTGATTACCAAGATTAGATAAAGATTTGTAAAAAATCTCTGCTTCATCATCTGACATGCTTTGCTTACTAACTTTAGTTAAATGTACTGAGGAATGGGAGGCAGCCATCTTTAGCATTAACTGTACTTGACTCATTTCTAAAGAATAAAACAGTACATTATTACGCTTAGATACTTCATCTGCAATATTTAGGGCCAGGGTAGATTTACCCATACTTGGTCTACCTGCTATAACAGTTAAAGTTTCTGGTCTAAAGCCAGTAATTAGGGCATCTAAAGACTTAAATCCAGTAGGCAACCCAATACCCTTAGTTGTTAAATTCTGCATGTAATCTACAGTCTTGCCTACAATAGCTTTTATTGAACTCTCATCTTTATCTTCAAGTTCTAACTCTAGGTTTTGTATTCCAGAAACAGTATCTTGATAATTATCATAATTAATGCCTTGTTTAAAATTTTCAATTTCATTTTTAATTCGACACTCTCTTACATGCCTACAATAAGATTCAATGTTTTGTGTTCCTGTAGAATTTTCTGCTACTAAAGCTAAATCCTCAAAAGTTACCATCCAAGTTCTGTCTTTAGTTTGATAATCATTTTCTATAAAATCTCTGACTGTAACAATATCTATTGGCTTACTGTCAATATGCATGTTCATAATGGTTCTAAAAATATAGCCAATCTTTTTATTGCTAAAATCTTCTTCTCTTAATCTTGTCGCAAGAACTCTTTCGCAACAAGGATCGATAAGCAAACCACCAACGACTGCATTTTCTGCATCTAGTGAATCGTATTTCATACTAGCCACCCTTTCCTTAATGCTTCAAGCCATTGGACTATATAAATTAAACAACTAGCAGATACTATTGTTGATAAAAATGAGGCATAAATCAAAAATCTTTTAACATATCTCATACTAACTCCTTTAGTTTTTATTGTTTGTTCTTTGTCAAGTTGCACTCTTTGTTGATGCATTTGCATTTTAGTTCCAAAATATTGTATTGACATAAAATCTCCTAATATAAATGATGTTCAATTTGTTTGTATAGGTAATCACCATCCATATTGAGTTCATCTAATTCTTCATCAATTAATTTTGAACCATCTGCCCAACTAGCCTCAACTATATAACTATCACAAAAATCTGGATAATCGCTTCTATTAATATCCATATCTTCAACATCAACTAAAGCAGTATTAATTCTTTTAACTAAAGTTTTATGTCCTTTGCGACCTTCCCAGACCCATTTATATTTCTGCTCTTCTGTTAAGCCTACTGTGTACTCTTCTTTTTTTACATCTTGACCACAATCAACACACTTTATAGCAGTCCAAGAAAAATGAAAAACTCTTATTGGAGCATTGCATTTACAGACTATTACTCTTCCATCTTCACCTGCTCTTGTATATCTATCTACTTTTTTAATTTGTACTGTGTCCATTATTGATTCCTCCAATCATATTCATCACCATATGGTTTATATAGCCTTACTGATTTAATTTCATACATCTCCCATTGCCTTTGATTTATAAAGGTTTGGAAATGTGGTATGTATTTTTTACTTGTTCCATACTCTACATGCAACTTATTAAGCATTGGTAAAACTTCTCTCCAATCCTCATGTTTTTTTACAAAGTTATTCATTTCAGTAATCAAACCTCTTTTCTTACCTTTGTAATTCTCTCTAAATATATCAAACTCAATCAACTCCTCATCAGTTGGTGGCTTTGTATTTTTTTTAGCCTCAACTTCATGTGGTTTTGCACAATGTGGGCATATTACTAACATAACTTCTCCTATTTAAGCATTAATTTAGTTAATGGGTCTTTGTACCAACTACGAGAATCTATAAGATGTGCAATATCATTTGTCTTTCTAGTTCTACCTTCTGTTATTTGCACTTTCTTAAAAATTCTTTTTGGGTCAGACGAGGCATTTAACCTCGCCCTAGCACATGAGTTTCGACACTTTAATTTATTAGCTAACATTTCTACTGTCAACTTAGTACCATCATTAAGTGTATAAACTAAAGACCTATTAATACCTTTTTTTTTCTTGTTTACAATATATTCTTTACCATCAATTGTCACAAGATTTTCTTTTTGTTTTTTAGTAATCATTTAAAAAGGTACATCATCTTCAAGCGTTGCTTGTGCTTTTTGTTGCGTAGCTTGTTGTGGTATATCTGATGCCTTTTGTAATTGAAAATTTAAAACAGGTGCTTTAGGGTTATCACTTGAACTTTTCCAAGCAGAAAGTTTCCATTCAACTCCTTCAACATCTACATGACCTGTATATTGAGGTGCTTTGGGATTATCAGTAAACTTGCTCTTCCATAATGCACCACTATTTGTATTATCATATTCGCTCATTTTTTTTCCTTAGTTAAATAAAGGGTCACTTATGGTAGACCCAAGCACCAAACTTATTCTTAACCTAACGACTAAATACCAAAAAGCACCTATGGAGTAAATGCCTAACGAGGATTGATATTTAGCCGAATAGCATTGGAAAGTCAAACCCTGCTAATTCTATAAATCATCTGTAGGTTGATGTGATAAATCTCCAAACTCATTCATCACAGTATTAATAACTGCCATCCAAGGTGAGTTAGGATTTTCTGCTTCACGCTCTTGCATATCTTCCATGATTTCTTTGGCTCTTTCCAAAGTACATGACTTATCCTTTAACTCATCTGTTAATCTTTTAATTTCTGTGCTAACTTGTTGACTTCTAGTAGGTGCTTTAAAGTCCTCAGACTCATCTTCGCCCATATGACCAAGTTCATACAAACCTGCAAGTTTTAAAACACATCTTGATAATGCTCTTTTTTCACAAATTTCCATTACATACCATGATGAGGTAGAACCATCACCTTTAGTTGTTGGCACTTTTCCTCTCTTAGCAGAACCAAATGTTTCGACTGTAGTGTTACCCATAATTCCAGTTGCCTTGACACATGCAAATTCTGGCTCACAGACAATAACCTCATAGCTTATTTTTATTTCACACCCTCTCTGTACCTTCTCAATGCCACTTCGTGTCAAAATAGTGTAATGAGCGTGTTTGAATGTATCTTCTGTTTCTAATCCGAACTTTTTATAGAGTGTGTTCAACCTCTCTCTTTTTGTAGCCATAGCCACTCCTCTCTAGTTAAAATTTAGGTATAAATTCCTCACCATTTCTGATAAGTTTTTTTAAATGTTTGATTCTCATATTGTGCTTGTTTGCATCTTCATCCCTGTCCTCAAACATAGCATCAAAATACTTGTCTTGCTCTTGTTTTAATTTAGTGCTAACACACTCTAATAATTCATCATTAAATCCGATAATCATTTGATACCCTATTTGCCAAATTGACCAATATAATCCCACAATCCTTGATAAAACATTTCTGGATACTCATCTTTAAAACGAATTTTATCTTCTTTTGTAAGTGTATTACCATTCTTGTATCTGCCACTTCTTAGAGTAGCAGAGTCCAAGTCTGGATATTCACCTAGCTTATAATAATAAGTAATGCTAGATAAATCAATTTGGTCAATTAAATTATGCATTAGCAACCTCTTCTATCTGGTAGCCTTCGCCATCAGTATCATCATCTTCATCAAGACAATGCCATTCAAAATGTATCGCAGGACATCCTTTAACTTGACCAGAGTAAATATTCATTAGTGCTTCCCAGATAGGAACTGGTGGACACCATGCAGTTTGAAATATGTACATTCCTACTTTGTCATCAAATCTTTGAAACTCAGTATGACAAGAATTCCATTTTGTACCCCAGTTTTTCCAAGACCAATCGTACCAATTATTTTTACCATGCAATTCTTTTTCCTTTCTACCAAGATTGCCTCTGAAAATATTTTTTGGCATAGGTTCAATTTTTTCAAAATCAAAAGGGTTATCTTCACTTTCAATTTGCTTAATAAACTTAGATAAATCTTTAGCAGATTTAGCAGTTACAGTTACTTCATTAGTTGTCCAGTTTGGCATATTATTCTCCTTTAAATATTTGTTTAAATGAATTTGTTACAGGCTTATAGTTGTCTACAAATTCTTTAATATTGTGACTGAAATCATCAATAGAAATGTCATCTTTGTCAGAAAGATCTTTATTGTCTACAAAATTATTCATCTCATCTGGTGATGGGTCGTTTTGCTCATCAAAAAAACCATCCTCAGTCATTTGTATATGTAAGTCACTCATCCTACCCATAATATCCTCCTTTTGGTTGTTGGTTTTCTTTATCCCACTCATTGCAAGTTACAATTGCATTTTCAGTAGCCTCAAGTACATCATCTGAGAAATCCCAAATTTCTCCAGACATTTCAAATTGATTTACCCAAGCCTCAGACTTCAATGATTGTATAAAGTCATTGAGAACCTTAATACTTTGCCTTTCATGGGGTGGTAGTAGATATAGTTCACGAGTTAAGTCGTGTTCAAATATTGAATAAACACACTCATTTTTATCTTGCTTGTCATAATAAGCGTTTAATAATGATTGATTGTATGACATATTATTTCCTCTGGTTAATTAATATTATACACTTTCGGTAATAGATAAACGAGAATCGAAATCAAAAGATTCTTGTGGCATATTAGGTGGAAAGTCTTGTCCTATATGGCATAGTATATGTTCTATTACTGGCACACAAAAGCCATTTCCTAGCATCTTTAGTCTTTGGGTATTGCTTATAGTACCATCACCTATAGTCCAATCTTCACAACCTTGTAAGCGTTCTGCTTCTCTTACAGTTAGCTTTCTCACAGTAGGGTGTTCATAGACCATAAAGTTTGGCTTAGTTTCTAAGCAATTACTCTTGTGCTTCATATTTCGCCCTCTTCGTGTCTTAGAGTTCGGAAAGGTGTAATCAAAGGCATCACCATTTTCTATGTCTGTATAGCCTTTTTTCGTAGCCTCTGGCACTCTCAAAACTACATTGTCTTTCTCAACTGTAGTAAGTGTATTAGTTTTGCCATCATCACGAATCTCTAATTGTTGGACATATTTAGCATCTGGGTTTTTATCATCCCTAAAACCTTGCTCGTTAATCTTACGACCTCTCCAAGCACCACATTTAATTTCATAGAGTCCAGTTTTTCCACCTTGTCCACCACCATTAGCAGTTAAGCATTTAGATTTTTGGTCAATTGAATAAACTCTAGTAGCTTGTGCAGGTTTATTGCCTACATAACCTAAAACTCCAGTAGTGTTTCCGTTTGGCTTGTAGTATGGTTCACGATATATGATTTCAGACTCAACATTTGGCTCCAATATGTCCTTTAACATAATGCCCTTGTCCTCTGGTTGAGTAATGTGAAAGTTTGCCCAGAAACATCTTTTTCTTGATTGAGCAGACACTAATGAAGCATCAATTTCAACATGCTTAACACCAATAATATTGTCTAACAATTCTAGCCATTCAGTTTTCATTCTGACATTTTCAAATATCCAATACTTTGGCTTTACTTTTTTCATTAACTCTAAGGCAGGTATTAATAAACCAGAGCGTTCATCTTCTAGTCCTAATCTTTTGCCAGAATTACTAAAGCCTTGGCATGGTGAACCAAGAACCATCAAATCACATTCGCCAATGTCATCAACATTAGCATCCATAATGTCACCCATGTGTTCCATATTAGGAAAATTAAATGATGTTAAATCAATAGCATGTTTGTCAATCTCAAAACTTTTATATGACTTAATTTTTACTTTCTGATTTATTAAAGCAATCATAAGTCCTTCCATTCCACCAAAGCAAGATACAACTCTGATTCCATCTGGGTACATTTCGTTAAGTAAATTATTCATTAGCTATTTGCCTTAAAAAGACGAACTGCCATTGACTCTGAACAAACAAATTTATCATTAGTTTTGATGTCTTGTATAACAAAAGGTTTTTTTCTTGCTCGTTTTTTAAAACCAACTAATTTAAATTTTCTACCTGATTCAGTAGCAACAATAGAAGCATCAAGATTAAAAGCATATGGACTTGTTTGTCTATAGTCTAATTCTGCTTCTAACGATTTTTCTTCTTCCGTTTTAGCATTAGATAAAGATATCCTAAAACCCGTAAACTTAAATGAGTCATCATCATAAGTTGCGTTGCCTAATTCAAATTTTAAATTGTTATCTTCCATGATGTCAGACAATGAGTCTTTGATTATTTGACGAACTTGTTTAATAGTTTCTGGGTTTATCTCTGTAATGTTATATTTAGTTTTCATTTTATCCTCTAGGTTAGTCCAACAAAATGTTGGGTTGTATTTATTATAGAGAATGTTTTTAATAATTGCAACCTAAAGTGTATAACATTTTAAAACACGATTTGTTTTTTAGGTTTGGTAAACGCTCTTAGGGGGTTTTAAAGAATGATCGTTTTGGTCAAATAATGGTCCATATGGTTGTTGTCTATATGAGAATCGTTATTATTATCATTATCATTTGAATTTAAGATCCTGGGAGCATTGTAAAAATCCAGGTTGTAAAGTTGTTGTAAAAATTGATAACAAATACAGGTTAATTTATTGAGTGTGTCAAAAGTGTATATTTCGATCGAAGGTTCTTTTTTTCGTGTATATTAATTAGTGTCAATTTTGACAATTTTTAAAGGAATAAAATTATGGATGAATTAACACTAAAATTTTTAAAGAGTTTTGTTGATAACAAATTGAATCAG
>Ga0196899_1000570_pt1 | contig 18825 bp, 40 predicted proteins | sample VirMetDEL_Sep_01_FD_169095 | JGI IMG/M metagenome (GOLD analysis project Ga0196899, IMG submission 169095) | Aqueous microbial communities from the Delaware River and Bay under freshwater to marine salinity gradient to study organic matter... | ecosystem: Environmental > Aquatic > Marine >... | reverse complement strand
ATCGTTTGCATTCTAAGTCTTTCATTCAATCAACTCCTTCAATTCGTGTGTTTCTATTTCTAAGTCTAAGTAAGCCTTGATACCTTCACGCAACCGCTTGATTTCTGCGAGCAGTAATGGTGCGTCTTGTATCAACGCTCTATCTGCATCGTGGTCAAAATGACTTGCATATTGTTTCCAAGTCCAAATGTAATCATCTGTATGTCCTTCGTATTTGTCTGTGTCAATCATTGGTGAATCAACTCCAGTATAATTTCCATTTGTCCGTTTGCATATTCTATCACACAGAAAGGCAATGCCTCTCCGTGTCTTGTTTCTATTACTTTGTTCATATCATCCACTCCTTCATTTCTTCCGTGTAATCTTCTTCGATGAAAGTCCTTGCGTTACTGGTTATCCAGTCAAACAAATTTTCATTCTCGAAGAGGCCAACGCTGTCCGAAATGACCATGATGGATTTCAGTAACCCTGCCTCTCTTTTCTTCATTCTTGCTAATTCTTTTCTTGTTTTTGCTAATTGTATTCCTAATCCTTTACTCATTCTTATCTCTCCCTAGTACTTTTTCTTTTGGCATTTTCAAGTCACCAAGCACCCATCGTAGGGTATTGATGACTCCTTCAAGTCCCTTGTAGTTATTCCAGTGTTGCATACGCAACGACTTAGGACAACGCTGAAACGCTGTCCATCTTTTGTTCTGCTCTTTTTCTGCTTCATCTAGTAGTGATTCAATCTGTTCCCATGTCTTGCTGTATGTGAAATGTTCACTATCTTGGTGGTCACTCATTGTCATTTGTTTCCCTCACAAAAGATGATAGTCACTCCGTGTAGTCCGGTTCTGAACATTCCCAATAGATATACTCCTCAGTCTCTATCTTGATTACCAAGTGCGTGTTCTTCATTCTTCCTCGCCCCAGTTGTTATCTCTTTTCTCGTTTTCATTCTGTACTACGGCTGGCCAAACACTGATACTTCTGTATCTCTCTAAGTCTCCTTTGATGTAGTACAACTGTTTGACTGTACAGTTTCTAAACCTTGAATCACGATGTCTAATCATATCAAACAACACAGGCCAAGTGACTGTATGCCAATCACTTAAGTGTTCACCGAACTTCAACAATATACTGAGACGCTTCCTACCCTTGGCTCGCTGTAATTGTTTCAACCTCTTAACTGCACCATCAACTGTATACAGTGTCCACTTGTATTCGTCTTCTTGTGTTCCTTTCTCAATCCAATTAGGAGACACAGCGATTCCCTTGTTGAACTTCCCTTCGTCATTTAGTATGTATTCTAAATCTGTTACTTCCCCTTTTCTTATAGACCTCTTTCCCTTCATTCTTTCACCTCAAATATATCGTTTCTTTGTGCTTCACTTGCATACCATTCAACATGCGTTACTTCTTCACCATCCATCCAATAGATGCCATAGACATAACCATCGTTGTCATCATCGTCAAATGCTCTTTCGTCATACCAGTTCACCTTTATCTTCATTCCTTCACCTCGATTTCGTATTCGTTTCTTTCCAACGCATGTTCGATTGCATCCTTCCAGCACTTGAGGAAGTAGTCAAGGTCATCCTTGACACAGCAATGTTCTATGTCATGTTGGATGTCCTCTAAGACTGATTGGTAAATTAGTTCTTTGTCAATGTAATACTTTGTCATATCTATTCCTCCTCGCTGAAAAATACTGCTGTCAAATAGTCAATCAAACTCCTTGCATCTTCTTTGGTGAACAGTCTCAAGTCCTCTTCGTAGATTGAGTCTGCAATGAAAGCGTGGTCTACTTCTACTCTTGTAGTGTATAGTTTTTCGTCACCGTTGGTGCATATTATTTCATGTACTGCTATCATACTTAGTCCTCCTCTACATCAATGTCTCCGTTGTAGATGATGTCACGGATGTTCTCTTCGATATAATCTCTGAGCGTTGTGTCCATCAAATCCACTATGTCTATCTCATGTGTTGCTTCTATCCTTATGTTAATTCTCATATTCATTCCTCCTCTTCTGTGTGTTTCATTCTTAGAGCGTTGAGTAATCGCTTCTTAAACTTCGCTCTGTATCTGCTGTTCTGTGCTTGCTTTTGTCTTGCTGTTTTCATTATTCATTCCTCCTTGTTTTGTTTCTTTTTGTTTGGGTCTTGGTAGTTTTCTATACCAAGTATGTGTGCTATCATTTCGTTGAGTGTTTTCATCAATATCCCTCTCCTATCAAATGTTCTTGTCCGTATTTGGTCATCATGTTTCTCAATTCCTCCTGTGTAAGTGGGAACTCATCATAGTCAGGTAGGTCAATCGCTCGGAGGATAGAAATTATGTCCTTACGCAATCGCTTGACTTCTGCGAGGAGTTCTTTGTATTCATCAACCGAAAGGCTACTGTATCTCTCAAGTAATTCTTCATTCGTCATTCCGTATTTGTCTGTGTCAATCATTGTTCATTCCTCTCCGTTTGGTAGGTAGCCCCAGAACTCATCCCATGTGTTCTTCCACATGACAGATGCATCGTAAGCAGTTGTGTGAACATTCAGCCAGCGTGTGAGTAGAGCATCTCTTTGTTCAATGAGTGACTCATGTATGTTACGCAGTTTGTTTGGTAGAGTAGCCTTGTAGTTACGCATGACATTGGATTGATAGTCCATGAATTTAGTAGTGACTTCTGCGAGGTCAAGTGGTATGAGTTCACCTGTTTCTCCGTCAATGTATTTGGTGTTGTATGACAGAGCAAACGAGAACTTGCCATGAGTAGAACTTGAGTTACCATTACGATACTCAGAAAGTGTATCCATGATGTGTTCGTAGATTTGGCGACCATTGTTGTAGAGGGATTTGTTATTTTTCTCCAATTCGTTAATCCTAATTTCCATGTTGTCTAAGTTCCTTTGGTCAAGCCAGATAGTATGTGCGTCATTGTGCTGATTGTATTCAGCCATGTACTTGACTAAGCCTTCCAACTGTTTGGATAGCATTTCTTGGACTGAATTTTTGCGGTAGTAGTAGTTAGATGCTGCGCCACGATAAGGGTTATTCCAATGCGCTCTTTCATAGTCCACCTTTGGTTTCTTGGTCACACGGTATTCGTAGTCACGACCATACCAATCCTTTTCCCTGTAAGTAATCACATGGTCTTTCTTGGATGTCAACCAACCGAACACCTCAAGTAGTTCTGCTTGTGTTAGTGAAGTCTTAGTCAGTGCTTTTACTATCTCTTCTGTATTGGTGGGTATGTCACCATAGTATCTGACTGAACCTTTGATTGCGTTCAAGTAAGTGTTCACAATGGCTGGGACTTTCTCCCACTGAACCTTACGCTGGTATGTCCATTCTATCTCTTCGTCTGTTATTTCTTTTGCTTGTTTCTTCATCATTGCTATTGTGTTATTCATATTTATTCCTCCTGTGTTGTGAACAGATTGGTTTGGTCGGGATGTTCAGCCGCCCTTCTTTGTATTGCCCTTGTCGAGTTACCGAATAGGTAATCAGTTTCTTCTTTGATGAGTTCGTTCAAGTCACCGTTACACCACACCGAACCGTCACCCTCTACACAGACCTCACATTCATAGAGCAAGTGTGATACTAGTCTGTCCATTTGTTCAATGGTCAAGTCGTCGTTGTTTATACACATGGTAACCATCTCTCTTTCCCAATTGTAGTATTGGTCATCTTCGCTTGCTAGTTGTAGGTAGTCGTAACCATTGTCCTGTATGTATTCATAGATTTCTTCACCCGCTTTAGTGAGTCTACCATCTACGATTGGTCGAGTATTAATTTGCATGACATAGCCACAAGCCCAGTGTCTGAATCTAACTACATCATGGTTGTCGCTATCCATGTCTGTTAATTTTTCATCAAGTATAGCGAAAGCAATCTCTTCAAGTTTAGTTTGTGTTGGATTCCATGATACAGTGAGTAGCCACCCATCATCATCCCAGAAGTTATCACCACCGTAGTCGCTGGGGTATTGTTGTTCTTTCATCAAGGACTCAAAGTAGTCCATCGCTTCTTTCTCGTATTGTGTTATCTCTTCATTCATATTCATTCCTCTCCATCTGTGTTTGAAATGTAGAACTCGCCACGCATTATATTCATAATCTCGGTGGCCGCTTCTTCTATGTCATCAACTAATCCATCGTTAGCGTTGAAGAAAAAGAAGCGAGCGAGATTGAGAATAGATAAGTCGTTGGCGATACTTTTGTTATCAACCAAACCATACTCATTCAGTTCGTAGGTGTGGTAAGGCCATTCATCTTCGTCGGGTGTTATTATTGTTTCATTCATATTCATTCCTCCTCAATTAATTCTAGTTCGTCATTGTCAATACATCGCTGTACATATTCACGGAAGGTTTCTTCCATAACCCATCCGTGGTTTTGGTAGTACCACTCCTTGTATTCTTTGAAGTCATTGTAGAGTGCAAATAATGTTTTTATCTTCATATCAATTCACCTTCCTCATCATATTCCCACAGTCCGAAGTCGCCTTCTTCCCACGACCAATGGATATTGTCTGGTCTTTCTGTCGCTACATTGAGGTATTCAATCGCTTCATCTACAAAGCAAACCAGAACATCAAGGTCTGTCATTTCATCTGCATTAAGTTCAGTAGCATCCCAACCATGTTGATATGCGAACTCAATTATTCTTCTCGTGTTGTATTCAAATCCGAATGCCCCATCGAAGTAGCATCCTATATCTTCTCTTGTGTATTTATCTTTCATGTTATCACCGATTCCTGTCAATGAGGTAGATGCTTTTCTCGTAAGTGCTGTGTTGAAGGTCAATCCTTGTGTAGTGATGCATCATGTCACGAGCATAGTCATCCCAATCAATGTATGATTCCATGGGATGTCCTTCTGTCATGTCACCTGTGGAATAAGCCCACTCCATGAAGAAGTCCTTGATGTCACTCTCGTATTCACCTATGTAGTAGAGTAAATCAACGGCCTCTTCTACTTGCTCGACAGTTGGAATACTTCTTCCGTGATGTTGCATTGCCGCTTCAATACCTGCGACATATCTTTGACCGTGTTCATCAACCAAGTCCATGATGTCAGCAAGTTGTTCAAGGTCAGGCCACTCACCGAAGTCCGAAGAGAACCTACCAATCTCACCGTCGTAGTCTTGGATGTGCCACTCGTCACCACAGTTTGGCCGAGAGCATACTGATTTGACTACGCCAACCTCGATGGCTTCTCTTAGTTCGTCTGCGTTTATCCATTTGAATGTCAGTCTGCCATCATTGTAACAGCCCAGACATCCCATTGCTATTCTTTCTTCTCGTATTTGTTTTGTTTCGCTTATCATGTTTATTCCTCCTCTTGCTTCTTTTGTAATTCTAATTTCTTGCGCTCGTCTTGCTCTTTCTTTCTCTTGTAGTATTCAGCAGTCTTGAATGGATTGTACGGTTCTCTTCTTCTTCCCATATTTATTCCTCCTTGTCTACTGTGAGTAGTTCATCCATTACGGTTCGCAAGTAGTTCAGCATCCTGTAATCTTCTGTAGTGCGAGCAGTTTTGTGATGGTGATTGTATAGTATGTTCAGTTTTTTCTTGTGTGCTATCAGTTCCTCAAGCGTGAGTCCTTGTTTGATTGTAGTGTGTTCATCTCCCTCACTATGCCAGTCACATATGTTGCATGAGGAGAACCAGTCTCCTCCAAATGAAGCAGTGTATGAGTGCTCAATTGGTTCGTTACATCCTGTACAGTTTGTCATGTTCATTCCTCCTCATCGTAAAGGTATTCCTTGCCACCTGCGGTTCGATACATCTCTTCGATGTAATACATGTAGTCACCACCGTCGTGTAATTCTTCACGCCATTGTTCACCAGTATCTTCGTCAGTGTATGTGTAGTGAATGACTGTATCTTCTCGTTGCATAATCTTGATGAACCAACCCATGCTTTCGGTGCGAGATACAACCTCGTCTTTGAGTCTACCGAGTTCAACATAGTGTTGGTTGGCATAGGTCTTGGTACCGATGTTAGAGTCAAGTAGTTCTCTTAGTTTCTTGTGCGCTTTCATGCAATCAACGACGAGTTGCTTGGTTGCTACATCCTTGAACTTGAACAGTCCGTGTAGTCCGTTCTCCTCATTGACAAACTCCGCCTCGAAGAATAAGTCTGCGAGTTCAATAGGTATTCCGTAGGCTGCGAACTGTGACATCAACATAGTGTTGTTGTGGTAGTCTTTGTTCTTGTACCAGTGAGAGTCAGTACCTTGATTGACATCAGTGTACTCCCAAAGGTTTCCTGAGTAGACACCCATGATGAGCATGTTGCCCTCACTTCTTCCTCCCTCTTGTCCGAGAAACCTAATCTCGCTATCTTCTTCTTGCTCGCTTGTGTTATTCTTTTCTTGTTCTTGTTTCATATTTATTCCTCCTTATCTTACCTCGTAGATGACTTCACCGTATTCGTTTTCCCAACACATGATGTCGTCAATTACATCGTAACTTATCGTTTCGTATTCAAACATCAATGCTAGGTGATTGATACAAGTGATTACATCAAACGAATTCATGTTCCATGCGTTACAGAACATGACAATGTTTTCTGCTAATTTGTAGGGGTGTGCATACATATCTGCAACACCTCTAAACACTAGTTCTCCTATCATGAGTTTTTGTTTCGGTGTTAATTCATAATCCGTATTCATATTCATGTTTATTCTTCCTGTTTTTTCTGGGTTAGCAAACCAAGGTGAAGCAACACTTCTTTATCCCTTTATAAAGGAAGCCTAGAGAAAGGGCTACTGAGCCTTTGTTCACTTTGTTCGATAGATATTCTAGTCACAATACAATAGGTAGTTTGTATAGTATATTCATAGTAGTCTAAATTATAATAATATAAATATAGAGATACTACTATACACAATACTAATGCTTTGGTTTGTATTCTGACTAGAGTATACATCGAACAGATTGTACAAAGCCGTAGTGCCACGGTTTGTATGGAAGGGAGAGCCCAACTGACATGATATTGAGCATCATGCTCACCCCCACATTACCTCAATGCAGGTATGGGTATTCGTCGGACTCCCCCTGTGAATGTCAATCATGGGCGTGGCAAGGAGTTGCACCCTGCTCTTTCCCTAAAGTGATGCACCACTTTAGGGTTGTGTCATGTAGAGAGAACCGGCTTCTCTAATCTATCGCCATGATATGTTCAGCATCACTGCTGAATTAGTTATACTATTGCGTATAACTATTGCCGGAAACGCATTGCTGCGTAAGAATCCCTTAGATGTAAAGGATTGGTGAATAGGATATGGAAAGGTCTTGGGTAGTGGGTGGGGAGGTCTGGTTGCATGGCTCGCTGTGGCGTAGGTGCAGATTTTCTGGAAAGAAAATAAGGAAGCAACCCACATGGTGGAGTGGGCAAGGTGAGGTTACATCACAATGGATTAGGTTGCGACCCTTAGCCTTATTAGCGGCACCAAAGTGATTTTGCACCTTGCCCACTCCGTGAGTGGGTGGGAGAGTTCGACACGAAGTAGTGGACATCCCGGCTGTCCCCGCCATGTGAGGTCTTTTGGTCGAACTCTCCCGTGAGTGGGTGGGATGGGGCAGGCGAAACGCGAAAAAGCCTGCCCCACCCCTGATGATATATGATGAGTGGGTGGCAGGTAAGGACTCCCATGTTTAGTTAGAGTTGGCCACATACTGGCACACTTGGATGCTCTAACCACGCTCACACATGTTAAACAGAAGTGCTTTGCAGTGCCTTACCCACCATGAATGGGAAGTCACGGAGTGAGGTTGTTTTTGCCTGTCTCATAAGAAGTCGCTCTCGACTGTATGAGTTTCACTCACTCCGTGATGTGATGTTGTACCGCACATATTTTCCTACCCGGTGCGGTTCGGGTACGGTTGGGGGTTACTCAAGAAAAGTTCTTGTCGTATTCGGAGTAGTCTCCGTCAGCCTTGTACACGGTCACGAAATCAACCGCTTCCAGTTTCATACTGGCTTTGTTAGGTTGTTCCCACCAGTCAGAACCGTAGGTCATGTTACAGTATTTGTTGATTGCTTTCTTAGCGTTAGGTAGTGGGTCAGAAGTTTCCCAGCCAATGATGCGGTCTTTCTTCTGTCTGTTGTTTTCTCTACCCATGATAGGCTTTCTGACTACAAGCGCAGTACCCGTCTTGAGTGCAAGGTTCAATTCAGCGTTGTTCTTAGCCGTCTTGATAGCCGATTTCTCAGCCCTTCGAACAGTCGCTAGACAATGGAACAGCGCATTGACTCTAGTACCTGCATTGTGACCTCTAGTAATCGGGTGACTCAAATCTAGCATGTTCTTCAATCCCGCAAGGTTAGGTGTACCTGTAGGGAATCCTTTGACTACGCTTATCGGTCTACCATGCTCTAGCACTCTAGCATGAGAAGTTTGTAGCCCACGGATAATCTCATCACGGGTAAATGTGTTCATGGTATTCTCTTTGCCATATCCTACGGTAAATTCAATCTTGCCCTCGGCCAGAAATTCATTACGCTTGATAGGTAAGTCAAGTGACTTACTCCTACCTCGTAAGAAGCCCACTAGAGTAGGGCGTACTTGTTCTTCTTCCATTTGCATTGCATAACTAGGTGTGTTATTATTGTTCATATTTCATTCCTCTTGTAGCGCACCATGCCACACTCCCCATACCACACCACTCCACAGTGGGAGAGGGGGAGGGGGGAGTAGCAAAGTTTGCTGGGAAATCACTTCTTTATCCCTTTATAAAGGAACTCTCTATTCGGTGGACTGAGAGCCATCGGAATAAACATCGTGTATAGTTTAGACGATGGGTTTAGACGAATGCGTAAGAAGATGAATGTATGTACAGTTCCACCCATATGAGTGGGTGAGTGCGTAGCACACCCCACCGACCACAGACAACCACGCACCACACACCCAGACAGACACAGCCGGGCGGTTCACATTGGTGCGGGTATTACACACGGCTCGCTCACATTCGTATGCGTACGCCTATGGCTTTCAATTCTCAGGCGAATGCCTAGCGTCATGTACGCCCGCCCCTCATGTACGACAGGCGTACGCCTCACATGCGACCCGTACCTGTGGCTTCTAGTTTAGATGGCTAGTTTAGACAGCCCAGTACCCCGGTCTATAGAACAGGGCACGGCAGTTTAGACGGCCAGTTTAGACGGAGGAATGCAGTTTAGATGGCAGTTTAGACTTCTTTAACCACACACGGCGCTCCGAAAAAAAAATTTTCAGAAAACTTTTTGGTATACCTAAATTGGCGATAACCTTTTCTTTAGTTGACCCTTCGGTTTACTCATGAGTGCCATCAATGATGCATGGACTGTCCTCAAAAATTACCGAGGGCCAGAAGATAGTCCACGGATGGCTAGTATGACGAGTCAAGAGATGGCGGGATACATAGCCGAAATTCAACAACTCAAAGAAGAGAATGCAATGTTGCGAGCGCAGTTAGAAAGTTTACAACAGCAATGAACTTTTTGGTTGACCGCTGGCTTTTTACCCCCAGCCCCTATCGGATAGTACATGGGCGCATTCGACAGGGCTTGGGCTTTGCTCAAAGGTCAGTATATGCACCCTAGCGTAATGGGCCACTTTGCTCGTGGCTCAATGGTTCGGGAAGCAGATGACAGTAATGAATATGCTTTTGATGACTTTGGCGACCCTGCCAACGCACCAACAATGTTTTCAGGGACACCAGCAGACCTTAAACACAGGCAGCAACAAAAGATTGCTGAAAAGTCTCATTTTGAAAATGCTGCTGAAATGAGAGAGGCAGGTTTTAGACCAAGAGTAAGAGAACAAGCCATGTCTATACCTCAAGAAGAAGTTGAGGCGTTTATTCAAAACAGATTGGTAAATCCTCCAGTAATACCGGCTAAGTTCCATCCTTCGGCATATCCCGGCGAAAGGGCTTTGTCTGACTCAATGCTTGACGGACCTGACGAAATCAATCTTAAGAGATTAATTGCTGCAAAGCAAGGAGGACATTATGATGATGGGCCTGAGTTCGGTTTGAGTGAACCTACGGACAGACGAGATTTATTCCAACCTGACCAATAAGTTTAATTTCTACACTGCTCTGGTCTCCGACATGAGTATGTTTGAATTTTTATTAACCAGATTGGTCGGATTATTTGCATTTGGTATTATCTTTGGATTTACATGGGCTTGGTTCGCCCTCGTTGAAGAAAAAGACCCCGGTTTAGTTATCTTTGAAGACGAAGCCGAACTGCAAGAAATGTGTATCGGTGGCCTTCGGAGAGTGAAGGAATGAAGGTAACCGTCTATGAGGTCGGCCCTCGTGACGGTTTACAATATCTTGAGCATATCATCGACACAGACGACAAAAAGAATCTCATTAACGCACTCTATAGAGCAGGGATAGAGAATATCGAAGAGGTAAGTTTTGCTCATCCTAAGCGTTTGCCTCAAATGGCTGATGCTGAAAAGACATTTACTGGTTTTGGTGCTGGACTTGTGATGAACAAGCGGGGTTATGACAGGGCAGTAAAGGCGGGTGTGGAGAAGATAAACATCGTTTTCAGCCCTTGTGAGACTTTCAATGTCAACAATATGGGTAAGACACGGCAAGAAATTGTTTTGATGTACAAGACTTTCATGGACAAGGTGCCCAAAGAAAATGTCAGAGTTTACATCAGTATGGCTTTTGGTAGTCCTCATAGTGGTATTGTGAAGCCACAAACTATGCTTTCTTGTCTTAGGGATGCCAAGATGTTTGGTAATACTGTCGTGCTTTCTGACACTGTTGGTGTAGCGAGTCATCAAGAGATTGCGCTTTGGGCTGAGATGGCGCTCGACGAAGGTCTTGTACCAGCCCTTCATTTACATCACAAAGGTGACGAATCCAGAGCAGTGTCATTAGTAAAGAGTGGCTTACTTAACGGTATCAAGGAATTTGACAGTAGTATCAACGGACTTGGCGGTTGCCCATTTGCTGAGGGCAGTGGGGCTAACTTGAGTACCCAGACCTTGGTGCGCCATCTAAACGCATGGGGTTTTGATTGTGGTTTGCAGGAAGAAGACCTTGCTGACGCTGCTCGTATTGCTCGTGCGCTTACCAATGTTCTTTTATCCTAGTTTGCTCTAGCCCGACTATGGCGGGGCCATTTCAACAGTCTTGGTTAATTTTAAAAGAATTATCTCAAAGGGACTTACTAGAAGCCTCTCAATTCGGTATGCCGTCGAGAATGCAACGCTTCCCAGCAGACCATCCGTTAAATCCAGACTTAGTTCAAGGAGTGAGTGGTATCAACTATCCTCAGTCAAGAGGCGGGCAAGGTATGTCGGATACTATTCAAGAATATAATGAAGCAGTGTTTCCCGAACAAGAGGCTTATGAACGACAGATAAACACCCCCACTCCTCTTTCATCTTCTACGCCAGAAGAAATAGCATCTATGGCTTATGGGGAACAGGCTTTACAGGGTCGTTTACACGATGACATTATAGAAGAACGAAGAGCGCACAGTGATAGAGAAAGGGCTTATGAAAAACTAGTTCCAATGAACCCCGCTGAAACAGAAGAGGGTATCATAGAGGCTCAGAAATATCAACAAGATTTACAAAACGCAATCAGACAAAGAATGGGGACAGAAGGTAGGTTAGATAGAAGACAAGAAGCGCTCAGACAAGCGCAGATTCCAAGTTTACCTGATGACAGTATGGCTGACCCTCGTGAAATGAGTAGTTCTGCCGCAGATGCTGCTATGGATTTCATAAGAGATAATCAGCGAACTTTGCCAGCAAGACCGCCTCAAAGCATTACTGATAGAGCCAGTCCAAACTTTCCCGGCAAAAACTTGCACAACCCGAACATGCCCAGAGACAGAGGCTATGCAGATTATCTCAAAACAGTTTTTGAGATGCGGAGAAAAGAAGCATTAGGTGAGTAATAATGATAGCATTCGAGCAAGCATGGAACCTTTTGAAAGCCTTGGACACACAAGACTTGAGACAGGCTGCTCGAACTGGAGGCCTGCGTGAAACTCCTGAAAGGAAGCAGGCTTACAGGGATGTAGGTATGCCTTACAATGCGCCACCTATGCTACAAACAATCCGTGACGCTAGATTTGGCTTGGCAGACATAACACCTGCGTCGCACACTGGTAGTCAAAGAGATGCAGAAAGGTTAATGGAAAGTCAGAAACCAAATTTTGCTTTTAAAGACCCAGCGCTTGATAGAACAAAGCCTTTGGGTACAAGACGGAGGTCTAAAGAGTATTTTGGCGGATGGAACGAAAAGGATGAAGGTATGGGTCAATTTTCTGAATTACACTACCCCGGACTTGACCAAGGTGATATATTACATCCCGATACAATGACTGACCCAGAATTTGAACCACTGATGGAAGGTCCTACTGATGAACCATTTATGTTAGACGATGTACTTGAAGGTCAACCCGCACCTCCCACTCAAGAAATGCCTTCTTCTGAACCATTTGATATTGTTAACAGAAGAGTAGCAGCACGAGAAGAAGCGGCTCGAAGAGAAGCAGAATCAGAAAGGGCTAGACAGGAACTGGTCGCTCAGCGTCGTCAGGAAATGATGAGCAGAAAACAACCTACTCAACCTGTCACACCAGAAATAAGCCAGTCTGTACAAAACGCTGCTATGCAAGCAATACTTGCACGACAAAAAGAATTAGGACTTAGGTGAACAACTATGAGAGCATTCGAACAAGCATGGAACCTTTTGAAAGCCAGACCGGAAGAACAACTCATGGGAATGGGTGGCACCTACTCTGGTGGTATGACGATTGACCCTCGTGTAATGTCTATGGCAGGCGGCAGAAAGGGCGTAGAAAGAGCACCTTTTACTTCTGACCAAGGACTCACAAGAGAGCAATTACAAGCCGAAGCAGCAAGAATGCAAGCGGAAGGATTGTCAGACGAACTGATAGCACAGCGTCAAGCACAGGCTATGCTTGCTGACCCAAGTGTTGCAGGTAGACCACTGCGTGAAACAGAATTAGCAGAAGGCTTCCAAAGTCCGGGTGAAAGAAGAGCAGATGTTGCAGGTCTTACGGGTGCTGCAAGAAGGCAACTTGGCGGCGGTCAACGAGGTCTTAGAATGGACACTTCAAGTATGACACCGGGACAACGGCAAAATGTTGTTGACAAAGAAACTGGCGAACTTGGTATGCGTCGTAAGGTAAGAGTTCGTCGGGGTAACGAAGAAGGTATCATGACCATGGGAAGAGGCCGAGGTAGAAAGGGTGCTTTCAAACAAAGAAGTTACGAAGCACTTGGTAGAAATCCAGACAAGCGTCAGTTTAAGACTGATGCTGAGAAAACTAGTGATGTGTTAGCAGATGTTGCTGCTCAAATCGGAGCAGACTATACTCGGCCAGAAAATGCTAGTATGATTGCTCAACCTAGAAAATTCAAAGAAGGACTCAAGCCGGGCAGTGATGCTTATGAGGCTAGGCATCAACAGTTAGAAGACCAAGAGGAATTATTACACCAAATGTATAGTCAACCAGTTATCGACGAGAATACTGGTAAACTCGTGCCTAACCCACACTTGGGTATGGCGGAGAGGATAATGCAAGAGATTACAGAAAATCCTGAGCCTCCAACCTTTACTCCACGAGCCAGTATGCAGGGCGCTGACCAATTCCAAGGTGACAGACCTGTGTTCAGACCAAGCACTGGTCAGTTCTTAGGCCCTCAGTTTGACGAAAAAACTGGTGCGCCTAAGATGACTTCCAGAGGTACGCCTTCGATGACAGGTATTACACCTGTAGACATTGAAGAAATGGGTCGTCAGGCTATGGTCCCTGACCCTAACGACCCCGATAAATCTATTATTGACCCAGCAATTTTGTCCAGATATCAAGATAAATTAGACGCAGCGCCAGTGACTGCTGATGAAAAGAGAGCAGTTGCTGACAGATTAAGGGCAACAACAGAAAGAGCAATTTCTGATAGACAAGCGAATAAGGGTAGAGTTAGGCTTTAAGTGACACCAAAGTTCAAGTATGGTATCACTAACCCATAACCATGTTCTGGGACCTCATAGTAGGTTTGTGCTTACTCGGACTGTGCTTAGCATCTTACACATTGGCTAAGCGCTTAGAGACAGCACAATCTGAAATTAAAGACCTGTCTTCAATGGTCAGGGTTCTGAGATACAATGCTATGGAGAGTTTGAAAAATGATAAAACAGACTAAGGGTAAGCGACCTAGCCCGAAGTGCAAATATTGCAGTCACCACCCGACTAAGCGCTTGTATATCAAAAAAGATAACGCTTTCAAAGGATTCGCTTGGTTTTGCGTCAAATGTGACAAAACAATGAAGTAAGTTATTTATATCAGTTTTTCAACGCAGGTTTGGCGGTGGTGGTTTTTCGGGCGTGTTCATTTTCATTCACCCTTTTAAATTTCCAACCAACCTCTTGTGTGTTTTCTTCCATCACCGCCATCTTTTTTATTGTGACTAGCGTAGCGTGTGCATGACACCCTTTGAGCAGGCTTGGCGTTTGCTCAAAATGCCCGTGGTTGACACTGATGTACCCGGTCTGAGAATGGCTTACGGAGACGACGCTGATGAAAAGGTCATAGGGTTGCAGCCAGCATTTCCCAATACACCTGATGAATACTATCAAAGGAACATTGTGCAGATGACACCTAACGAATATTTTGATATTATTCAAGACCATGCTGAAAAACAAGGGGGTATAGACAGAGTTCACTTTACAGCACCTCCTATACCGGGCAGAGAAGCAAAATTTAGATGGGACAACATGAAGTATCTTGGCCTAATGCCACGAGACGAGGCTGAAAAATATAAACACATAAGGAGCCACAGTCAAAGAAACATTGCTCGAATTGCTGACGGAATAAAATCTGGCATGCCAATAGGTATGCCTTATTTGGGATATACGGCAAGTGGGGAATATGACGGCTTACAAGATGGCGGCCACCGTATGGAAGCCCTACGACAATTAGGCTACGGTGATACTCCTGTTCCAGTTTTTAGATTTGCGGATGAAGAATAATCTTTTATTCTCAGACTACTTAGCCCGCACATGGTGGAGTTCGAGTTTTGTGACTGCTGTACTCCTGCTGAAATTAGTTTTGAGTTTCTCAAGTCTAAATCTAAGCCTTTTCATGGCTACAATAAAAAGAAACATGCTCGTACGGGCGGTTTGAGCGCAAAAGGTCGTGCTGCGGCCAAGCGTAAAACAGGTGCTAACTTGAAAAGACCAGTCACCAAAAAACCCAGTAAACTAAAACCCGGCGGCAAAGCAGCAAAGCGTCGTAAGTCTTTCTGCGCTCGTATGAGTGGAGTCAAAGGTCCGACCAGCAAAGGTGGTAAAATGACACCGAAAGGTGCGGCGCTAAAAAGGTGGAATTGCTAATGGCTGATTGTACCTGTGGGCATTGTTTGGGCAGCATGGCTGCTTTAGACTTCCTAGAAAAGAAGTTGTGCCCAGCAGGTAAAGCGGCAGCCAAGCGTAAATTCAAAGTTTATCCATCAGCCTATGCAAACGGCTGGGCAGTTCAGTACTGTAAGGGTAAGTTCCGTAAGAAAAAGGGGAAGAAGAAATGAGTCACGCATCTATGGTTAAGGCTTGGAACATCCTCAAGGGTAAAGAAGATGCTCCTAACTATAGAAAGGCGACTGGAAAAGAAAAATGTGGTAACTGCAAAGCGTGGGACTCGTCAAAAACTGACGACCCTATGACTGGTTATTGTAAGTGGTATGACTTTATTTGTAGAGCAGACCATGTCTGTGATGCTTGGGCGGGTGAGTGAATGAATCCGTTTGAATCTGCTTGGTCTGTTCTTAAGGCTCTTCAACCTAGCGTGCTAGACTTTGAAGATGCACCAGAAGAAGACATGAGGCACTTTCAAACTATGCAGCAAATGCAAGAGACCTATACACCTCGTGGCAATACATTAGGCTACGGGCCTAGTGGTGCAAAACCCGGTCCGTTTTTTGGTGGTTTCCCATCCCTTGGTGGAACTAAAATCTACGAAACTCAACCTGAGTTACAAGTCAGTGACCTAAAGACACAATCGATGTTTTCTCGTAACCCCGGTGATGCTCGTAGGTTTAGAGAGCAAGCCGCAGCGCTCGAAGCACAACTTAACGCACCGCCCGTCGTTAGTAACGAGCCAAGAGATTTTAATACACCAATGAGCGACGAAGAATTACAGAACCTTTTTACTACAATAAGAAGCGCTCAATCAAGAGTACCTTATTCATATCGTCGCAAAACTAACAAACCTGTCACTGACGAAGAAGTTGCTCGTGATTTAAGGAGAATAAGGGGGCATAGTTGATGGGAGAGTGCACCTGTCACGATGTTCTTATCGTTAAAGACTTAAACAGGTGGTTCAAAGAAAAGTGGGTCGATGTTTCTCGCAAAGACAAAGACGGTAAGCACCCTCCATGCGGTAGGTCAAAGGCTAAGAAAGGAAGTAAGGGTTATCCAAAGTGTAGACCAAGTGTAAAGGTTTCAAGCAAAACTCCAAAGACTTCTGGCTCTATGTCAGAAGGTGAGAAGCGAGCAGCAACTAAGCGTAAGCGAAGTAAGAAACAAGGTGTTGGTGGCAAGCCGACTATCGTTAAGATGGTATTAGTCAAGTCACCAGTGAGTCCAGAGGCTAAGCGTCACAAGTTAGAGTACGACAAGAAGTACGAATCTACTCCTGAGCGTGTTAAGTATCGTGAAGAGTTAAACCGTGAGCGTAGAAAAAGGGGCATTTACGGTCACGGAGGGCCTGATATGAGTCACACAAAAGACCATACTTTGGTTGCGGAAAGCCCTCATGCAAATAGGGCTAGGCACTTTAAGGAAAGGGGAACACTTAAAGGATAAGTAAATGAGCCGCCTGCCTGTAGCATTGACCGTGGAAGATTTTTGGGACACGCTACTTTATCACATGACTTTGGTCGCTATTGATAATGTTGTTAAGATGGAAGAAAACCTCAACAAATCAGCGACCCCAGAGGCATTATCGCTTTTGATGGAGGCCGCTGACAATTATCACTTCCTGCGACAGGCTTATCATGACAGATGCGGTGGCGAGATACATGTCGAGTACCTATGCGATTGATTCCGCATGGGGTATGTTACACTCTGATGACAAGATTGAGAAGGCTCTTCCTTTGTTAGTACCACTTGCATTCGGCGCAGGTGGTGCGTATGTGGGTGCGGGTGGTCAGTTTTTTGATGAAAGGGGTAATTTTGCTCCCGGTTTCAAAAGAGAGGCTGTTGCACAAGACCCACTTACTGGTGGACTTGTTGCCGAGAAAGAACTAGGGACTTCTACAGGTGCAAGATTAACGGGTGCTGCTATAGGCGCTACTCAGGCACTTAATCCATTTGGTATGGCAGGTAAAGTCGCTACAAAACCTTTGACTACAGGAGCAAAATCAATCAGAGCCACAAAAGTAGCACAACCTAAAGGTATTAGGCAAAGAGCAGCAAATCGTGTAAAAGATTTCCGAGCAGGAGTAAGAGAAGTACCTGCAAAAGGGATTCAAAGAACTACTGGTTTTGCTGGTAGGGCTGCACAGGCAGTTGGGCAAGCAGAGCAATCCGGTGCACTAGGTGCATTGGGTGCACTTGGGGCTGCTTATGCAGGTAGTAAATTACCACAAGCACCGACCACAGGTTTTGGTGCACAATCACAAATGGGTGCAGCAGGCGCTGCTCCAACACAAGGAACTCAAGTCAGCGGAAATGCAGACCCATATGCTTTGAGAGAGATATACAAACCTCAAGCGGGAAGTGCTTTTGAAGGGCAAAAAGAATTCGGTGGACTTGGAGTACAAAAAGGTGATAAAATGTTTAGAAAGAATATTGGAGAAGAATTGTTGAATGAAGCGGCTTATAGGCTTCACAAAGCACATTGTGGTACAGAATTGAAAGCAGACTGTCCAAAAGACTGCAAAGACTGTCCTGAATGTGACGGTGATGATAAGAAAAAAGCCGATGATAAAAAGAAACCTGCCCATGGTATGGTTATCGTTATCGGCTCAAAAGCAGGCCCCGGTCCGTCAAAAGACGGTAAGAGGGAAAAACTCGACTCTGAGAAAAAGAAAGAGTGAATTTGAAGACATCACCCGTACTCCCATATACGGGTCGGGGGTCAATCCCTCTCGATTCTCCGACCCGCCTCTTATTTTAGTTATACTTAAAATTTTATAGTATCACTTTATTTATGATATCAAAGGTGGACTGACTGAGAGGGATATCAGTGCAAGGCAGTATGGAAACCAATCGTGAGCATGACCAAGCAGAAATTAGACTGATGGGTCTTATACTTACTCAGGCAGTCAGTATAGGTATAGCAGTGGGCGTTTTTGACGCTGCACTGTGGATAGATTTAGACAATCCAACAACAAACGGTGTCACTTATGCAATGGCAGCGTTTGCTGTACAGGGCTTAGCGTACTATCTGTTTAAGATGTTCTTTCAACAAGGTATGGATGAAAGAGCAAGAATGGCGGCGCAGGAAAGAGAGCGCAGAAACCGATATCGAAGTATGGAATTTACCTTTGACCGTAGGCGACAAGATATGGAAATGCGTATGCAAGAAGCCCAATTAGAGGCTGAACTCAAATGGATGGAAGAACATCCGGGTGAAACACCACCTTGGATTGAGGCTAGGATGTACGGTAACGAATACAGCAGCGCTGAGTTTGTTCCAGAAACGCCTAAACCGAAAAATCCACTGACATTGGGTGTTGATTTTGCCGAAGGTAATAAGGAAGCATCTGGTAGAGTTAGAGGCTCTGATGGAAAATTTAAGAAAAAGGAGTGAACCTAAGTGGGTCGTATCTTCAAGACTCCCAGCG
>Ga0196899_1000558_pt1 | contig 18983 bp, 31 predicted proteins | sample VirMetDEL_Sep_01_FD_169095 | JGI IMG/M metagenome (GOLD analysis project Ga0196899, IMG submission 169095) | Aqueous microbial communities from the Delaware River and Bay under freshwater to marine salinity gradient to study organic matter... | ecosystem: Environmental > Aquatic > Marine >... | reverse complement strand
CGGTGACTCCAACCAATCTCCTTCCGAGTTTGATGGTCTGGCTGCTCGCATGCCTGCAGCTGACTTTGCAACCAACTCTCAGGTGATCCGCAACGGTAGCTCCGCTGCTGCTCTTGACCTTGGCGCTCTTGACGAAGCTATTGATGCTGTTGACGCCCAGGGCGGCACCAAGTATCTGGTGATGTCTAAGTCGGCACGTCGTGCTCTGACCACCAAGGCTCGTGCTTCCGCTCAGATTGATATCGCTCGTAACGAGTTCGGCTACCAGCAAATGGTGTATGCCGGCCTGCCCGTGATTGAACTGGATCGCGACCATCAGAATGCTGCCATTCTTGATGCTACCCCTGCTGACCAGTCCATCTACATCGTTACTTTCGGCAACGATCTGCTGACCGGCATCCAGAACGGTGGTGTTCAGGTCCGTCAACTGGGCGAGTCCTTCACGACTCCTCAGGAAGTCACCCGTGTTGAGTGGTATTGCGGCTTGGCTCTTGTCAATGGCCGTGCTGCTGCTCGCCTGACCAACGTTGACGCTACTGCCTGATCTTAGTAGGCTTAACTAGCAAGACAAGAAAAGGGGGCTTCGGCCCTCTTTTTTTTGTGTAATTGGGAACCTAATACAGAACCAGACGCTAACTCTTGAGCGTAGGTTTGTAGTTTTTCCTTTTAGTATCATGGCTGCACGTTCTACGGGGATGTTCCCCCGCGAAAAGTTCGACATTGACGCCAACATGCTCGTCACCACGAGTGACGCTGATCTTGGTGTTACCCTGTCCAACATCAAGACCATCCGCGTTGGTCTCGTTAACACGACCATCACTGGTAACGCTACCGTTGTGTTTAACATCGGTGGTCAAGACGTGACCTTCACCGCTAACGACTTTGACGAGAACGGCACCGCTATTGCCCATCTGCGTGGTGCTCTTTGCGATGCTGACAACCTTGTTAAGTACACCGCTACTGCTGGCACCGGTACTGTGTCTGTTGGCACTGCCTTCCTGGACATGGTTGACAACGTTGGCTGATAAATAAGCCTACGGAATAATAAGGGTGGCTAAGGTCACCCTTTTTTTATTATGCATTTACCTAAACTGCCAACCGTCTTTGTGAAGGGTGGCGAAGAGCGTAAAGCTTTCTTTACTGTGCAGGCACGGGAACTGATTGCTGCCGGCTGGGTGGAAAAAGGAACCGAAGAGGTTAAGCCTACTCCTGTTGAAGAGCCTAAAGCTGAGGTGGAAGAGGAAAAGGTTGAAGAGAAGCCTAAAACTCGTCGTACCTACAAGAAGAAGACTGAAGAATGAACGAGGATATTCAATACTCAAAAGGTCCACGTTACATTGACGGTATCAATATTGATGCCGACATTATTGCAGGTGAGCCAATTGTCCGCCGCCGACAGATTAGTGATCCTGTAAACGACGGGAGTCTAGGTAAACCTACTTATGCCCCAGGATCTTTAAATAAAGACGGCACACCTTTGTAAGATGCCCTTTAAATCCGAAAAACAACGCAAGTACTTGTACGCTAAAGAACCAGCGGTCGCCAAGAAATTTGCAGCAGAAACAAAGAATAAAAAGCGGAAGACTACTAAGAAGCGCTCAGGGAAGTAATGGCACTGCCTCTTTCTACTGCTAGGAGTATTGGCAAATCTAGAGCCAAGAAAGACAAAGTCGTCAGTGAATTTGGCGGCAAAGCTTCTCCTGTTAGCAAGAAAACCCGTAACGGTGCTACCAATCGTCGAAGGAGCAAGAAGTAATGGCAGCCAAAGGACGTACTGCCAAGTTTTACGCTTCAAATCCTGAAGCGTATAAAAAGAAACTTGCTTATGATAAAAAACGGAATGCCAAACCTGAACAAAAGAAATACAGGGCTGAATTAGCACGTGAACGTCGCGCCCGTGGTGTAATGGGTAAAGGCGGCAAAGATGTAAGTCATACTGCTGATGGTAAATTTAAACTAGAAGATCCCAAAAAGAACCGTGCAAGGAATGGTCATGGGAAGAATGGTCGTCTTGCTCCTGGCAAGGGAACTAGAAAGTCCAAAAAGTAGGCAGACTAGCCTAGTCATTTAGTACGATGGCGGTCAGGATAACCTCTGCAGAATCTATCCGGCGAGCCATTCTTGCTGATGCGCTTCTTCGTGAAATCTTTGAAAAAGTAGAAGTTAATACTAGTGGTTTAGCGCCAATTGCGTTAGGGCCAAGTATTGGTATTCTTGGCATTCCTACGATTGATGGATTTGAAGCTGAATGGAAGCTAAATATTATTGGACTAACGCAGTCCGAAAGCAATCAAGTTGCTGAGGCTTTAGATCGAATTTTTCCTGGCTCATCATTTGGGTTTACTGGTGAAAAAATATCTATCCGTATTTACTCATTGGTCACAAAGGAAGTACTTGAATCTGTTGAACAACAAAAGAAGATCAAACAAGATGAGGAGCGTGTAAAAAAATTAGAGACTGCTATTGATTATGCATCGAAACTGCAATCCGGTGCCGACGGGCAAAGGGGAGAGAAAGGTGAGCGGGGTTTGCAAGGTTTACGTGGTGAACCTGGGGTTCCTGGGCGTGATGGACGCGATGGTAAGGATTTAGTAGCAACAGAGGTTGATCTTAATGATTTAAAAGATGTTTATGTACCTGATCCAAAAGTTGGACATGTTTTAACTTGGGATGGTGCAAATTGGGTCGCTTTATTTGTTCCTCAAAGATATAAATACGCTGGAGGAGGTGGTGGTACAGCCGCTGCAGTTACTGACTTAGATTGTGGGGATTTTGACCTCTAAGGAATACTAGTCTAGCCAATTTCGGTCGATGCCTACCCCTGCTAATCGCGCAAAGATTCAGTTAGTACGGGGTTCGTATAGCAATATTGCTGCAAGCCTGTCAGACCTACTTGACGGTGAGCTTTGTTACGCTAAAGATGAAAATCGTTTATATATGGTTGAGGGTTCTACCCTCACACAAATTGAATCAGACCCGGAAAACATTGAATCTTTAATCGCTAGCATTATTGCTGGCGGCACAGGGATTGATGTTACTCATGATGATCCAAGTGATACTGTAACAATTGATCTTGCTGATACTGCAGTAACAGCAGGCAGCTATGGGTCGGCCAGTTCAATTCCTACATTTACGGTTGATCAGCAGGGTCGAATTACAGCAGCTAGCGAGAATACTATCAATACAGATGTTGTATTGATTCAAGTTCATAATCAAACCGCTTCAGACATTGTTAAAGGTAAGCCAGTTTATGTGTCTGGTACGCATACTTCAGGAAAACCCACCGTAGCGTTAGCCGATAATGACGGTTCTGGTACATATCCTGCTATTGGTCTTGTTTATGAAACAATTACCAGTGGCACAGATGGCTATGTAATCATTAGTGGTTTGTTGACTAATATAGCAACAAGCACTTTAGGTAACGCAGGTGATCCAGTCTATATTGATTCAACCCCAGGCGATTTAACAACAACACGTCCAACAGCAAGCACCGAAAAAGTTCAAAAAGTTGGACTTATTACTCGTAGTCATGCATCAAATGGCACGATTCTGATTATTGGTGCTGGTCGTACTAACGATATTAACAATGAACTAGTTGCTCTAACGGGTGTTGCTTTAAATGATTCAGACTTAGGTACTTTTACTGGTTCTACAATTACAGACAATGTTGATATTAAGTCAGCATTACAGGAGCTTGAAACTGCTGTAGAAACTGAGCAAGTTAGCACGACTGGTAACTTTACTGTTGGCGGTGAATTACGTGGTCCCGCGACTTTCTATATTGACCCGTCGGCATATGGGGATGACACAGGCACTGTTGTTATCCGTGGTGGATTAACTGTTAATGGTACAACTACAACGATTGAATCAACAACTTTAACAGTTGACGACAAAAATATTGAATTAGGAACAGTTGCCAGTCCTACTGATATTACTGCCGACGGCGGTGGTATTACTTTAAAAGGTTCGACAGATAAAACAATTAATTGGATTGACTCAACTGATTCTTGGACATTTAGCGAACACATTGATCTTGCAGCAACTAAACAGTATTATTTAAATGGCACAATGGTGTTAGGATATGACGGATCCGACAGAGTGCTTGATAACGTAAATATTGATGGCGGTACCTATTAATAGGTAATCTAGATCGCCGTCATATGACGGTGTACCGGCCTATATAGGCGCAAAAGGGAGCCAAATGGCTAATACCATCAAGCTGCGTAGATCAGCCACACAGGGCGCTGTACCCACTACATCACAGCTAGCTTTAGGTGAGCTGGCGATGAACACTTACGATGGTAAGTTGTTTGTCAAAACTGATCAATCCGGTACTGAAGCAATCGTTGAGATTGGAGCTTCTGGAGGTGGAACTGGAACTGCTAAGAAATTCGACGATATCAGTTCCTCTTTCAATGGAACTCTGACGACATTTAACATAACGGTTAATTCTACTGCGCATTATCCTGTTGATATTAACGCTACAATTATTTCAATTGGTGGCGTAACCCAAGAGCCAACCACTTCATATACAATTAGTGGTAGTACGATTACTTTTACATCGCCACCCGCAAGTGGTTTAGACTTTTACGGTGTTGACTTAGGTGTACCAGTTGCAATTGGTACGCCAGATGATGGTACTGTTACACCTGTAAAACTAAGCACTGGTGGACCAAGTTGGAATACTTATGGTGTGCTGGAAAGCAGTGTATTTCAAAACGATCAAAACCTTACAGCCGATTTAACAGTTGCTGCCAATAAAAATGCAGCAGTATTTGGCCCTGTCTACACAATTGCAGGGGGAGTAACTTTAACTGTTTCTTCGGGATCTGTATTTTCTGTTGCATAATACTGCCACTATTCTTCCTCTTTCTTCTCCTTGATTCAAAATGGCTGGAACAATTATTGCTGATACAATTCAGCATTCAGACTCTACATCTAAAGCAACTAACCAGTTGTTGGCCTCAGGCGACATTGGCACTACGGTTCAGGGTTATGACGCCGATACCGCCAAGTATGACGATACAACTGCGAACTTTACAGGAACTCTGCAACAGGGTGGATCGGATGTCGTTGTAGACACTGACATTGGAGTTACGGTCCAAGGTTATGACGCAGATACGGCAAAGCTGGACGTAGCCCAGACCTTTACGGCAGAGCAGACATTCAACGCTGGCGTTAGCTTAGACGGTCCCTTTGAGCAGGCATCAGAAGCTGTTGCAGCTCTGAATATCGACTGCAGCGCAGGCAACTATTTTACTAAAGCAATCTCAAGTAATTCAAGCTTCACCTTTAGCAATATCCCGACCAGTGGCACTGCGTATTCATTTACGCTTGAAGTTGATGTGACTGGAACAAGCACTGCCATTACATGGCCTACGTCTGTCGAATGGCCTGAGGGTACGGCGCCAAGTTTGACAGATACAAAAACGCACTTGTTTATGTTTGTTACGAATGACGGCGGCACGAAATGGCGTGGCGCTGCACTTGTTGATTACACTACCTGAGGCAACTGATCATGGATCCTATTGCACGCGCAATGTTCATGGGCCCTGCAAGGCTTCCTGAAGTTGAGTTGCCTGAAGTTGCAATTGGTGCTGCATTTGAGGGGGGTTACTACGCAGGACTAATCAGCCATACGGCTAACGGCAGGCCGACTCATGCCTTGATTGTTGCACCTGCTGCTACGGGTGCCACTGGAACGGGCTACACATTGACTACCAATAAGCAATTGCAAAATCCGATGAGTGTAACAAATGCAACAAGCAATTACGACGGCGCTGCCAATACCGCCTTGTGGACTAACTCACAAGCTGCTGATTTTTGTACAGGTCTTACGATTGGCGGTTACAGCGACTGGTATTTGCCCGCACGTTATGAATTAGAGATTGCTTATTACAATTTGAAACCATCGACAACTAGTAATAATACCTATCCGGGTGTAAATCCTTATGCAGTTCCTCCGCGTACTGCTAGCTTTACTTCTAGTGATCCGGCGCAAACTTCTGTTACAGCATTTCAAACAGGCAATTCTGAAGCGTTTGTTACCTCCACTCACTTGCAGTCCACGGAGACTAGCCAATATTATGGATATTCAACTAACTTCTCCGATGGCGCCCTAAGCGGCTTCTTTAAGCCCAACTCAGGCCCTGTTCGTGCTTTCCGCAAGATAGCTCTTTAATTTGCGGAACCTTTGCCCCATCTGATTATGTACGTCCTTGCTTCCAACCAGACCGTCGAGACTTTTCCCTACTCAATCGGCGATCTGCGACGCGACAACCGCAACACCAGCTTCCCTCGTAACCCATCGGAGGAAATGCTTGCAGCCTGGAACGTCTTTCCAGTTAAAGATCGCGAAGCCCCTGCATTTGATCCAGCTACAGAGAACTGCAATCAAGTCAACCCAACACTGGAAAACGGTGAATGGGTAACAACTTGGCAAGTCACCTCAGCCAGTGCGGAGGAGATTGCTGAACGCCTTGAGCAGAAATCTGCAGAGGTTCGTCAACAGCGCAATCAACTCCTTGCGAATTGTGACTGGACCCAACTTGCTGATGCACCAGTTGACCACGGCGAATGGGCTACCTATCGTCAAGCTCTACGTAACATCAGTGATCAACCTGGCTTCCCATATGATGTGACCTGGCCGGAGCTACCGTCGGCATAAGGAAAACCAGTAGGTGAATTTAAATTGCCAGTCGGATGATCGAACTAGTTGCTGCCGTTACTGGAGCGATGATCGGTCTGGCAACGCACGCCAACGAAACAAGCAGGTGTATCTTGGGGTCAAGAGTGACCAAAGAATAAACCACACTTACTTAATTAGGCATAATAAATCGATGCCTTATTTTGCAGTCAGGAATTAAATTATGTATCTTCTTGATGGTAAGCGCATTACTCCTTTCAAGGCGTTCGTCCATAATGATATTCAATATCCTGCTGGATGGTGGCGATTAACTACTGCTAGCGAGAAGGCTGAAATTGGCATCACGGAAGTTCCTGATCCTCCTCGACACGATCAAAAATTTTATTGGGGTTATGATGCCGACGGCGCATTGATTCCTAAAGATCATTCTCAATTAATCGAACAATACACGGCACAAACCAAACAGACAGCAGCCTCGCTGTTATCTAAGTACGATTGGTATGTAATTAGGGCAAGTGAAACTGGAACAGTCGCTCCACAAGAAGTGATTGATTACCGTGCATCAGTTCGTACTGTTTCCGATAGTCGAGAAGCAGCTATCGCCGATACAGTTGATACCGATGCTTTAGCGGAACTCATTGAAGGTAATTTTGGTGGTGAGCAAGAATGGCCTCGTGAACCGTTTGAACCAGAGCCTGAAGCAGTAGAAGAACCTACTACTGAGACCCCTTGACATTGGGAGACTAAAAAGTTAAGGCTCCGTTCTTTTAGCAATGGAAGTTATCGCTGCATTAGTGGGAGCCTTTATTAGTATTGGTGGAATAGCTGCCGGATCAGTATTAAAGCGATCCAATGACAGTCGAGAGGTTATTGTAAAGCTTTCAATGGGTGTAGAGCAGATTGGGCACGAATTACAGGCAATGAGGGAAGATATGAAAGAAGACCGGCATGAAATTTTTAGTCGGTTGGGTAATATCGAGCAACGTATCAGTTCTTTAGAAGCCATACAAAAATAATTTTGAACTTGGCACACTAGACCGAATCCTTGGTGAGCTATGGAAGTTCTATTTGTTCTGTGGTCTCAAGCACCACAAATCGTAAGCGCATTATTTGCTGTTCATGCTGCTGCACTAGCCATTGTTAATTTAACTCCTACGCCTAAGGATGACGAGGTAGTTGCTAAGTTTTATAAGGTGATTGAATTTGCCGCTGGTATTTTGACCAAAACAGCTAAGCGCTAATGTTATTTGTCGACAACGAAGTCAAAGCTGAACGTTTAAAGAAGTGTGAGTCCTGCGACCTTTACCAGAAACGGTTAAGGCGTTGTAAGAAATGTGGTTGCATTATGACAGCCAAAACGGGCTTTTACCACGCTAAGTGTCCTTTAGGTAAATGGTAAAATGATTACCACCTGTTGGTCTAGCATTGTATTATTTGCTACATTATCTGGAGCTACTTATCCAAACCTTGTAGCAGCTCAATGGGCCCTGGAAAGTGGTTGGGGTCAACATACCAGTGGTAGAAACAATTATTTTGGAATGAAAGGCGCAGGTTCAAGTATTACAACTCAAGAATATATAAATGGTAGGTATGTATCAGTATATAGTAGTTTCAAAAACTATGATTCTGCTGAAGATTCCGTCAAAGACTTAGTAAACAAATGGCATAAAAATTATAAAGGGTATAGAGGAGTTAATAATGCAAGGTCAAGGGAAGAGGCTGCGAGGATGCTGGCGGCACAAGGTTATGCTACAAGTCCAACTTATGCAAGATCTTTAATTGGATTGATGAATAGGAATTCTGTGCCAGTGCCATCTAATTTAAACGATGACAAGACCCGTCAATCTTATCGATGCGGCTAAGTATTACCAGGGTTTAGCTCATCAGGATTACGCCTGGATGGCTCTAGATGACTGTTTAACGGAAGCACAACGAGATCTGTTCACAAACCTGTATAGAACTTACCAGAAGGCCCCTAAGACGCAGTCTGACGGCTTTCCATTACAGGTTGAATACTTTTACCAAAGAGACAGTAAGACTGGTCATGGGGAGAGGTCTTGTCAGTCATCTGCATTGGCGATGGCAATTGAATATATTGACTCAGGTGTTATTTATGATGATGATGATTATTTAAATATTGTTTTTAAATATGGCGATACGGTGTCACAAATGGCACAGAAAGCAGCATTAGACAGTCTTGGTGTTAGAAATCAGTTCAGGATGAATGGGAGGGAATCTGACTTGTTGGATTTATTGACCAATGGATATCCTGTTCCGATTGGCGTATTGCATAAAGGGCATTGTACTGCACCAAGCGGTGGTGGACATTGGATTACTTTAATTGGATTTGACGAGAAATATTTTATGGTGCATGATCCATTCGGAGAGATGGATTTAATTAATGGTGGATATATTAAGACTGGACCAACGGATGGGAAGAATGTTCGGTATACCAGGGAACGCCTTATGTCTAGGTGGCTTATTGCCAGCGATTCTGACGGCTGGTTCTGGGATCTATCAATGAATCCATTGAAATGACGCAGCAAATTATGCTATTTTTCATCCCAGGTTATTACTGGGATGGAAGTAATATCAAAACGACTGGTGTTGCTTTACCACCAACGCAACATATTAACCCTAAAAATGGAGAGATTCAATATTATGTAAAACCCATTGGTTGGGGACATTCAGTTTACATCCGCCGGCAGGGAATTATTGATTATATTGAAGGGTTGAATGGTTAATCTTTAGACATAGTAGCAGAAGCGCGTTCAATGACTTCTGTTAAGTAACGATGGACTTCTTCGACTTCCCAATCATAATGGTTGTAGAGAATATTTCCAAACCAATTTAACTGTGCTTCGTGGTCTTCGTTCCATTCGCCAACGCTGATGGCGTCATCTTTGATTTCATCAATAGATGAGAATACTTTTAATTCATCAATAAGATCTTGTTGCTCAAGGGTAGAACGCAAATGTTTGACGCGATCTTTATCAATGAAGGAGTAGATAGCGTGGGAGGCGTGGACAACGCAAAGAGTTAAGTTCTCGGTGAAATTTTTAAGCTTGGATAGGATCCAAGAGTTGAATGTTGCGTAGCAAAAGAAAAGTGCGTCCTTCATTAACCGAAACCTTGGCGTTCTTTAATTAGATCGTTAGTTGTGTCTCCCTGAACAAAAGAGGTTTCGTAATCCATTCTAATTACGCTTTTGTCAATGAAACCTCTGATGCTGTCAAGGACTTCTTTCCCTTCCCTCCACACTGACTGACGACCTCTGACCTTAGAATGCCATACTTCTAGGTCTTTATTGAGTTTGTCGCCATCCAATTTAGCCTTACGTACTAACCATGTTGCATGGGAGACATGAGCTAGTGCATCAGTGCCACGAATTTCATTGAGTTGTGGTTCTGGGTTGGAGTTTGAATCCATCCCGATACGGTTTAGCTGAGCAAGAACGAATAAGTCAACATCTAATTCTTTTGCAGCAGTCATTAACTTGTAAGCGCGATCTTCAAGCATTGCCGACGGGTTATTGGCAGAACCACCTTTATGGCGTGCTAAACAATGAAAGTGATCAATTACGACTGCGCGAAGTTCTGGTTGTTTTGCTTTCATTGTCCGCATGGTGTTAATTACTGCATCAACGCAGGCACCCCATGGGCATTCAAGAAGAATTTTGCCGCCACCTTCTTCAAGTTTCATGCTGACTTGGGCGACAACTTCTGCGATACGATTTTGATCTATGGTTGCGCCTGGACGTTCTAATTCACCAACGGTGACATGACCCAGACCTTCTTTTACGTTCTTCCACCAACGGCTGCCGAAATATTGACGGCTAAGGTTTGCGATCAAACGTGCTTCAACTGCTCTTGCTTCAAGTTCAGCAGAGACAAAACCTACCGTGAGACCACCCTTTGCCAGGGAAGCTGCTACTTGCACACCGAGAGCTGTTTTACCTACACCGGTACGAGCACCAATAACAAGCAAACGACCTGCACGGGGCATGTTAGGGCGTGGAGCTGAGACACCACCGTCAATGTCAATGTCAAAGGCGTTGACGCCAGTAGAAGTAGGGCGATCTTGTGACTGAGCACTTGAGATGTAGTCAGCCCAATTCAACCTGCCGGCACCTGGGTCACCGATAATAGATTGGATGAGATCAGTAACTTGCCCTTGGTTACCGATTGAACCACTCAGCATGCTGATGCCGTCCATGGTGCGTTTATGGACGAACTCCAAGGCTTTCTCAAGTTTTGGATCAGTCTTTAATGACTGCCCAGCGAGGTAGATAGTTTCTTTGTAAAGAGATAGTGCTCGTTTCTGTTTTAGGATGTCAAGAGCGGTAGACCATTCGGTTGAAGGATCACCGTAGGCTTTCATCGTTTCTTCTGATGTCAGCTCTGTAATGGTTGTACAGAAATCAGAGAACAATACGTCCCGGTTACTTGGGTTCATTTGTTCATAGCCAGTAATCAAGCTATTTTTTGAAATTGTCGTACCGGTTCGTTCACCGATAAACGTCATATCAATTTCTTTGCCGATGGCAGCAAAAGCCGGGAGGCTCCACAGGTGAGATGGAAGTTCTTGACCATGACCAACACCAAAAGCAATTCTGAACTTTGACCATAGTTCTCGTGCTATTCCGCTGGGGGAAGTTAAGACGCGACAAAGAATAATTGCTTCTTGGTCTGTTGTGTTTTCATTGTCAACAATAGTAGTGGGTTGCAGTTTCTCAACTAAACGTGCAGTACCGATTGTTGTTTCAATGGCTTCTTTATTGGTACTGATGATTTTCCCATCATCAACTTCCATAAGACCAAGGTCAACTGCTTTTTGGATATAAAAAGGTAGTTCCATCAGATTCCCTCCCAGTTGATACCAAGTTCTTGCAATTCTCTGATGTCTTCTAATCTGTCGCGTTTACAGATTTGAACAATGTCAGAATCAGGATCGTTCATCTTGATTTGATAGTCATTGGCTTTGATTGAATCAATTAGTTCCTGTTGTCTATCGGTGTAGACTTCTGTTGGTTCGTCATTGTCAGGCTCGCCGGCAACAAACAAACCTTCAATGTTTTTCATCTTAACATCGTTGGGATTTCCGTAGCCGAACACGGCGTTGAAGTTTCTGGATTTCTTATCAACAGTTTTTGTCCAGAATTCGCTTTTTTCAAGACCACGGCATACCGAACAGATGAAACTTTCTATGTCATCCTTCGAAAGCCCTAAGTTTTTGATGTGTTTCGTAACAGATTGATTCTGTTTAGCAGAAAGTCTAAGGATTTTTGAGAATGATTCTGGTTTGCATTTATTCCAAGATTCTACGATTGATGCGCGTACATCTTTAGCGGGTTTTGTTTCGATGATTTCAGGTTGTTCTGTTAATTGAATCTTGGCAGGCTTTTTATTGCCTTTGCATTCTTCGCACAGATGCTTAGCAGTTTGTTGCTTTGTCTTTTCATAAACAGCAACAGGGTCATGCATCGTGACGACTTTGCCGTCGGCACTGATTGAGATGAAACCTTCTTCAATCAATTGTGAGAGGCAATGCCTCCGAGCTTTGGTGCCGCAATTCATCTTGTATTCACACGCCTGCCACGAAGGCGAGTAGGCCGAATTGTAAGCAGCAGATTCAGAGGATGCAAGCCATCCCCACATTTGTATTGCTTGTCTCGTGAGTCTTGCGTTGAACAATATTGCGTCAATCGGCATCTTGAGCCAGCCGCCAGCCAGCTGGTAGTCACACCTGATTTCTTCCAGTCGCCCGTGGGGCACGTTGCTGGTTTCTGACATGAGTCCTCGTCAATGAATTAACGGTAACGAGGGTGTCAACAGGTCAGGTGAACTCAGGACAGGGTGGACTCAGTTCAGGGTGTACTCAGGAAACCTTTAGGGTGTACTGAGGAAACCTTTGGGGTGGACTCAGGCAACCCTTGGGGGGTGACCTGAGGAAAGGATACTATATAGATATAGGATTTAAACCAGAATAAAAGAAGATTAGACATTATGGGAATTAAGGACGAGGGACGGCTAAATAAGAGAGGGGAGACGGCTCAAGAGGCCCGGCGGCGATACAACCGGAAGTACTACAGCAAGAACAAGGAGCGACTCAGAGACGCCCAGAAGGCCCGTCAGACAGCCCGAAGGCGTACAGAGAGGGAACGGCAGGCAAACATCCGCACAAGGCGCTTAGAGACGCTTGCAAAGGCCAGAGAAGTTCGAGACTCAAAATTCCAAAAGTGGGACGAGCTTGGCAGGATTGTTGCGAGGATGAATCTCGAAGCTGGTCTCAGTCAGAAAGAGATCTACAGAATCCTTCAGGGTCTTGCGACAAAGCGTGAAATTGCGGAGTGGGTTGCTCGCGGAAAGAAGACCGCTAAATTAAAAAGACCGAAATCAAATCTTTCTGATGGCTAAACTTCCAAACCTCAAAGGGATTGCAACTAAAGACCTAGTTGAGACAATTGGGTCTGGTCGTTTTCAAGCGAACTACATCAACTGGTCTCGCACGATGCAGTTGTTCCGCGACCATGGTGGAGAGGACTGGTTTGTTGAAATGGTCTTTACTTCTGAAGGTGAGATGCTTCATCGTCAACCTGTAGGCGGATGTCTCTTGTTGCGGTTGCGTCACTTGGATGGAACTGCTACACCTGCTGTACCCCAAGCGGTGATGGACAATTACAACAAGTCAATTCCCTATGAAAAAATTAGCTCTCGCGACATCACAGATACTCACCGACGTGGTAGTTGCTTGGTGTTGGCAATGCAAACTGGACTTGCCCATGAACTCTGGGCAAAAATGCCTCTTGAGAACGGTTATCAAGTAGCGGATGAGGCTGAGATTCAGCAGGTAAAGTCCCAAGCCTCCCAGACGACGACTACGTCTGCTTCGGGCACTGCGGAGGATGCCAAGGCGTCTAAAAAACAGTTCGTCAGCCTCGGTAAGGAAATGGGTCTCGTTGAGCCTGCAATCAAAGATTTGATCAGCAAGATCAATGAAAACTACGATCTCGGAATTAAGACTCTTAAGTCCAAAGATAGACGATGGGTTTTGAAGACGAACGAGGAGGTATTACAAAAGAACGGAAAGGAGGAGGTCTTAAAAAAGGAAGCGCAATTTCAGGCTAGTCAATACTGACGAAACCTGGGTCTTAGATGAGGCTGCTAAGAGTCTCGCTCTGTTCTTTAACGGTGTAATTGCAGACCCAGACAAAATTAGAGAAGGGGGTTGACGCCCCCTTTTTTAATGATTACTCTTTCCTCAGTGAAAATTATCGCCATGAGCGCTGAGACTGATCCAATTAGTTTTTGGTTGGCTGCTGCTGGTCGTTATCCGTTGTTGCCACCTAGTCAACATTTGCGTCTAGCAAGGATCATCCAAGACCCAAAAGCTTCTGAAGCCCAACGTAAGCGTGCGATTGACAAAGTGGTCACACACAATCTCAAGTTGATTCCAAAGATCGTTAAAGGATTTACTAAAGGGGTCGTTAGCTACTCCTATGGCGATATTCATACCGTTGACCTTTTGCAGCAAGGTGTCCTTGGTCTTCGCCGTGCGGCAGAGAAGTACGACCCGACGTTGGGTTATTCCTTCAGTACCTACGCAACACCATGGATCAAGCAATCAGTGTCGAGGTACGCATACGCAAACCTTTCACCAGTGCGTGTCCCTGAAAATACTCTTCGTGAATACTTTGGGGCTATCAAGAATAAAGGCAGTTACACACTTGCCGAAGGTACAGCTACTACAAAAGAGCGTGTCGAGGCTTGTCATCTAGCTTTGTACTGCAACAGTCTTGATATTGCAGTCAATGATGATGGCGAGAAGGTTAATCGTCATGAGGCAATTGCCTCCAAGGTTTACAGGACTCCGCATTCCTCAATTTCGTTTGAAGAAATCATTGCTGGAGCAGAGATCACTGATGAACAAAAGCAGCTTCTGTGGATGCGTTACATGGAAGGCTCTAGTCATCATCAGATCTGTAAGGAGACTGGTCGCTCCAATCAATTTGTGCGGATGCACCTAAAAAAAGCGCTTGAAGCAATTACCAACAAGCAGCAGATACAATGAAGTGTAAATATCCCCTCCTGGGTAACACAATGGCTTCCATTAGCCTCTCTGGCAAACTCGTTGGCAAAAAGTCCGACCCCGCAGTAGCTCTTCGTAAGGCAGGCGATATCTCCATCGCAGAATTCTCTGTGATGGACACTGACTACTGCTACTTCAAAAACAAAGACGACAACCCTGGTCAGTTCTACAAGGTGTCGGTAGCTAGCAAGTCTGCTGAATGGCTTGCTGAAAACCTGACCCATGGCAGTAAAGTTACCGTACATGGCCAGCCTGTGTGGCGTGAATACAACGGCCAGAAGTTTCTGGACGTTAAAAACGCTCGCGTCGTCAGCATGGATGATCGGAAGCCTGCTCAGGAAAGCAATTCTTTGTTCTGATCCTGTATGGATCCTGAGTTAAGCATCAATCACCATATTGTGGGGGCTGTTATTGCAGCCTCCACTTTTTTTGTTCCATTCACTACGGTCTTTAGTGGGTCATGGATGCCAAGTATTACCTCACAGGGGCAGTTGGGCCTTTCATCGACAAAACCCCATTACTCACCCATGCAAACATCAAGCCCTATGTTATTGCAATTCTTTTGCATAGAGGAGGTGTTACTTTTGGAGAAATCCTTGCTTGTTTGACCCCACACTGCGCAAAAATCGACCTTGAGGTTGGTACGTGGGATGGGGTTGAGAACTACCAGATCGAAGACCATTCAAGACTGGAAGTCCTGGTAGAAGAGGTTTTAGGTGAAATGGTGTCTATTGGAATCTTGAGATATAATGAAGAGCAAGATCTCTGGGTTCTATCCGTCGGCGAAAACCGTAAGAATCTACCTAAGATTATTAACTGGGTATCTGCGCTAGGTGCTCAGTTACCTCATCATGTGCTCCTGGACATGTCCCAGGATGAAATCGTACGAACTCAAAAAGCTAATGCCAAAAACTGAATCTATTCTTGACCGTAGGGCTCAACTAGAGGCGATTGCGTGGATGAATAAATCCCCGCATCCTATGCCAGTGTTTGAACATGACGAAACCGTTTATGTCCTGCAAAATAACGATTGGAGAAAAGCTCGTGTTATCACAAGCTCCCAGAACGGTTGCCAGGTACAATTAATTGAAAACAAGAAAGCATTCAATCTATATGACGCAAGATGTATCCGCCCATCTTGAGATTGCCGCTGTTTGCGATGACATCAAAAACTTGCTACTCGAGAAGAATGCTAAGTATGGTAACAGCGCTTTAGATCCAGTCAGGATTTTTAGCAAAGAGTCACCAGTTGATCAGTTACTGGTAAGGATTGATGACAAGCTTAGCCGTATCAAGCGTGGGGCAGGGCTTCTCGCTTCTGATGAAGACGTGGTCAATGATTTAATTGGTTACCTTGTCTTGTTGAAAGTAGCAATGAAAAAACAAAGCACATCTTCTTATAAAGAGGTAGTTGACTTCTTTAATACACAGGATGATGCATTGTTGTTTCAAATTTATGGAGGCACGGACATTTGAGTTACGACGAGATCGTTCTTCCTATCAAGCTAATGTCTAAGGCTCGTCCAAGGGTGACGAGTCGTGGGACTTACATGCCAAAACCTTACCAGGATTGGCGTAAAGAATGCAGCAGATTGCTTCGTGAGGCTTGGAAGCATGAACCAATTGACCACCCTATTGCCGTTGAAATTGACTGCTACGGTACTGCTAGGGGCGATATTGACAACTATATGGGCGCATTGTTCGATACGGCCAATAAAATCCTATGGACGGATGACCGCGCTTCCATTATCCAGAAGGCAACAATCTCTTATTACAAGAGGCCGACAGCAGAAAGCTGCTGGAGAATTAGAATTTTCGACTTGTAATTAGATAGATTAAGTGTAAAGCACTATTCAAATGAAATCCTCTGACGCTGAGGTTGTTTACTTTCAGGCAGATACTCCTTACCGTAAGGCAGAAGGGGAAAGTCAGTCTCATTTGAAGACGATTCTTAAAAGCCCTGCTCATTATGTGAGTGCAGGCAAGCACAGGCTAATTCCTTCCCCGGCAATGATCATGGGGACCGCTGTGCATTGCTTAACCCTTGAAGGTCAAGAGACATTTGACGCGCAATTCACTCAACGACCTGAAGGGATTAAATTCACTACCAAGGAAGGTAAAGAGTGGCGTGCTGCTAACAGCAAGAAGACGATCCTTACGAACGAAGGTCGCGATAGGCAGTGGGATTCCGTTATTGGAATGTCTAACGCACTAAAAGGGTTGGAATGGTTTAATCCAGATCAGCCTGATTATCGTAAATACAACGAGGTATCAATCTACTGGCGAGAAGATGGTGTCGCCTGTAAAGCAAGGCTCGACCGTGTCATCCCAATGGAAGATGAAGTCTTGGTTCTTGACCTTAAGACAACAGATAACATCTCGCCGGCAAAGTTCCAATCAAAACTTGTTGATCTTGGATATGACTTCCAAGCTGCATGGTATTCACATGCTGCAGAGCTAATTTATGGCAAACCTGCTCGGTTTGTTTTTGTTGCAATTGAACGCACTGACCCGTTCACAATGGACTTCTATGAGGTTCCAAGGTTCATGCTTGAAAACGCTCGTTACCGCAATGAGAAGGCTTTGCGGATTCTCAAAGAGTGTCGCGAAAAAGACGAGTGGCCTACTAGACAGCCTAGTCTTAAGCTTCTAGATTACCCTAAGTGGTATAAGCCCACGCCTCAAGATGATCAGCCTGCCGTCACCAAAACCAATGATGAATTCGTCCCACTCTTCTAGTGTAAAGCTTAAGTGGATTACACCCGACGCGGGACACATGATTGCGGAGTTAGCACGGGTTTCAAACCCTGCCAACCAGGCCAGTCGTGAAACTGCTCCAAGGTTAATTAAGTATTTGATCAAACATAGGCACTGGTCTCCATTTGAAATGGCGAACATGTGCGTTGAAATCAATACGACAAGGGCAATTTCCGCCCAAGTCATTCGCCATCGTTCATTTTCATATCAAGAATTTTCGCAACGTTATTCAGACGTTGGCCATCTTGGTAGTGCAGTGATCCCTCATCTCCGCCGGCAAGACCTGAAGAATCGACAAAATACAATTAATGATCTAACTGCCGCAGAAGTTGGCGGCTTTTATCGTCGAATTAGTGAGCTTTTTGAAGAATCCGAACACCTTTACATGGAAATGGTCAGCGCTGGTGTTGGTAAAGAATGCGCCAGGGGGATTCTTCCGTTGAATTCAAGAACTCGTATCTACATGAATGGAAGTATTCGTTCGTGGATTCATTATTTGCAGATTCGTTCTGGTCCTGAAACGCAACTAGAGCACCGCGAAATTGCACAAGGAGTCCTTGCTATTTTTGAGCGGGAGCTTCCTGATGTTTACGAGGCTGCTTTTACCTAAAACGGTAACCTAGCGCGATTTAATAGTGTCGCGTGGCCATCCATCAGTACGATTTTAGACGTGGTTATGAAGTTAAGCCACGTTATGGAAAACATGAGTCTGCTGATCAGTATTCTGCGTTCCAACATTTCTTACATATGGGTGGCCAGCGTGATTATGAATCCGTTGCAAAATTTGCAAAAGTAGATCGTCAAACAATCAAAAACTGGGCAAAGAAATATAACTGGGAAAAACGTGCTGCACAATGGGATAAAGAACAGGTTGCATTGACCTGGAAGGATGCAGAAAAACTTCGGGAACAAAAACACAAACGATCCATCGTTGAATTCCGTGATGCATCTGAAAGGCAGGCGCGGATGATGATGGAAATTTCGGAAGACTTGCTCGGTGTTTTAACAAAGAGAGTTAAAGACGCTCAAGACAGTGGAGAGGAAGTTCCTTTGCCGCTAGTATCTGGTTTATTACGTGCTACAGCAAACATCACTGAACAATCGCGTCAAGCGTGGGCATCTGCACTTGGAGTGGAAGATATGCTCCAATTAGTAGAACAGGAACTAGAAAGAGTTACAGTAGAAGAAGTAGAGGAGGATGAAGATGACATCATCATCGACGAATGATTTGCCATTGGTTTATGTCACAGAAAATGAAGATGGTTCTTTTACCTTAGAGTGGGATGAAAATGACCCGCGATGTGAAGAATTGAACAAATGGACGGTTGATGAATGGGTGAAAGCGCTTGAAGATGGATTAGTCAGATTTTAAATGGCACAAAAGCTAGGGAAAGACTATTTACGTAGATCAGCGCAGAATCAAGCGATGCTGAAAGCATTGCGAGAAAAGAAGCTGCAAACAAGAGAGAAGGGTGACAGGGTTTTACTGCAT
>Ga0196899_1000553_pt1 | contig 19081 bp, 39 predicted proteins | sample VirMetDEL_Sep_01_FD_169095 | JGI IMG/M metagenome (GOLD analysis project Ga0196899, IMG submission 169095) | Aqueous microbial communities from the Delaware River and Bay under freshwater to marine salinity gradient to study organic matter... | ecosystem: Environmental > Aquatic > Marine >... | reverse complement strand
ACTGGGCATGGTCTTCATCCCACTCTTCAAGAATCTCTATAGGTACGTCTGTTCCATAGTCTCTGTGGGAAGCATATACAAGTACACCTAACTCCCACGTTACAATCCTATCGTCATCTTCCCCATAATAAATAAACTGTTGATTACTTCTTTGAGTATGTCCTTCACAGTCAATCCTATTATTAACTTCACATAAAGGTTCTTCTTCTATACGGAATTGTATTTCTTGCCTGCCTAACGTAAAGATACCATCGCCTGTACGACCATCTCCAAAGATGTGGACAGTATCTCTACCGACCCTAACAGCTTCACCTATAGTGGTTGAATGATGCACCATCCCCCAACCCTCCAAACGCCCCAACATATCTTGGTAGTCTACATTAACTATTGCAGGATCAAACCTGTCTCCAGTTTCCTTTTCCATCGACAGGTTTAAGTAACGACGAAAGCCACATTTCCAAGATCTAGGGTCTTTTGTTGAATAACGGTTACCATCAGCGTCTTCGTAGATAAACCACTGAACACCGGGATAGTCTTTAGAACATCCCGTCTTTACTAATGTATCCGCTACAGCACTATAAGATAGAATTAAAAAAAGAATAAACCTAATCATTAGAGTATCCTGTTAATAGCATCTATGTCTGCTTCAATCTTAGAGTGCATATCCCCCGTGTTTTCTTTAAAGGACTTTATTGCCGCACGAACCAGTATCTGAGTTTCTTCTTCACGAAATATCTTAGCGATATGTTCGTCAGGAAGTTCAGTAGCTTCGGTGACAAAAAGCCCTTCTGAATCTATCAGGATGCGGAAGCCTATTATTGTTGCATCCGTCTGAGCCATTAGAGTTCGCAAGCACCGCCAACACAAGCTAGTGTCTGAGCGCCCTCAGTAAAATCATCTGACTCATTAAGATCCCAATTAAATTCTTCTGGGAATCCCTTCATCATCTGATTGTATTCTTTCTCTGTGATCTGCTCGTATGGTGCTTGAGCATATGTGTGTTCATCATACGGTAAGAAACTAATACCAGATACTGTATCAAAGTTATTGTACACCCAATTACCAATCTCAAGGAAATCAGAGTCCCGATAGTATACAGTAATGCTGGGCTTATGCTCACACCAATGTTCTTGATATGCGGCCCATAGTTCTAACTGCTCCATACCAGACTGCTCTGAGGCGAACACAGCGCCCTCTGGAGCCTTCTTAGGGAAGGAGAATACCTTAGTACTCGGTGACAAGTTATCAAGCTCACAAGGCACACCAGCGTCTTCTAAGACCTTGCACAGTGGATCTCTTACATCAGCCCTGACCCGACGAATATAATAAGGTGCATAGCGTCCGTGGATGCCTGATGCAGAATCTACCATCTGTGAAACCGTGCCGCTAGGTTTAATACAAGTTATAGCCGCGCTCTGAGGAATACCTAATCTTTCTGCCCAGATTTTATTAGTCTCGATAGCCTCATCACGCAGAGTTGTCAGAAGCTTATCAAGATTCTTATTCTCTAAAGTCATAAGAGGATTGTCAAGTATACCAGTAAGGCTAACGCCCAGCAAAGATTCTTCTTCTGTATTAGTTTTCCAAATACTTCTTAGGTAGCGGAAGTCCGTGAGCGTGGCTTGGAGAGTACCCAAGATAGTCGCAATTCGTACTTTTCTCCGAAGAGTGTTAAGTGTATCTTTCGGTCTGACGACAACTTCTGAAAGGTTGCAGAATTGATTTGGTCTAAGGATGATTTCACTGCATGGGTTCGTTCCGAAATCTCTGTCACTATCTCGTCTACCGTTTCTTGAAGCTTGTTTTTTACTAGCCGCACGGCTGAATATTCCTCGTTCTCCACTTTGTGATTCATGTAAGCTACTCCATTCGTTAGAAAATAAATTAAAAGAAGGCTTGCTAGTATAGCAGGCACTGTTATTTGCAAGGCCACGCTGTGGTTCTGTATTGTACCAAGCACCGTGCTTTGCTTGACGGATATCATCATCCGATAAATCAGAGAGGCTGATAAGCGCAGAGCGCCTAACCCCACCTACAACAACTATTTGAGCGATTTTACAGCAAAGATCGTGGCATTCAAGGGGCGTAAGCTTTCGTCCAGCCGCTCCTTTAAATAATCTAACTGCAAATTTGAAGAGTTCAACAAGAGGTTCTGGGCCACTTGCTCGACCTCCAAAAGTTTTAAGGCTGGAACCCGCAGGTCGAACTCTAGATGTATCCCATTCTGGTATTTGACCTGAATACAGCAACGAAACCAATTCCCTAAACGATTTCGCCCATCCAATTTTTGAATCTGGTATATGTATGACTGTATCTGTTGCATGGAAATCCTCTGCAATTTCTGGAAGCTTAGAAACATACTGCTCTTCAACACTGAAGCCAACGCCTGTACCACACATAAGTACATACATCATCTCGTCAAAAGCACGAGGGCTATCAATAGCAAGATAACTACAATTAAAGCCTGCTACATTGTCACGATCTAAAGCTTCGCCAGCGGTCATCAAGGCTCGCATGGATGGCATAACTTCCAAGCCATGAATAGCTTTGTAGATTTCTTTTTGTTCGTCTACATTAAGCTTGTCGCCCCAATAATTTACATAACGATTAACTGTTTCTTCCCATGTCTCGCGGCGTTCTTCGTGTGGAAGATATCTAGCGTAACGACTCTTGTGAATATAAGACTCATACGAACCAAGTTCATTTGTTTCAAAGGTACTCATCTTTAGCCTCAGTTATCAAGTGGAAGTGATGTGTGCATTTCTTTTGCAAAGTCATAGGCTTCGTCAGCCGTAGCAAAAATCATTTTCTTGCTGGCCCAATCACCATCTTCAGAGCGCCCAGAAATCTCTACCATATAGCCATTTGAATAACGATAGACCTCAAGACGCTCATTAATTTTAGCTAGGCTTGCTTCACTCATAGTAACTCTCCTCATTATAATATCACGTTCATCATCAGTGTAGTTAGACCAAAAAATAATTTCTGTTAGTGTGCGATGACAGCCAACACAAATATCATTCTCTGTTTTACATACAGAAATACAAGGTGTTTTCATTCCATATCATCAATAACATTTAGGTCATTAATATTTAATTTGTATTTGTTTCTTTTCTTCAGCGGTTTCAATCGGGCTTCATCTTTTTCCTCGTGCTTTTTTCTTTTATGGCGGCTGAACTTTTCTAGTCGCTCCCGCTTGCGATCATTCATCATCACCTATGCTTCCTCTCTTTGAAACATCTATCCAATCTTCTGGGATGCTATCCTCAGAAAACCATCTAAAGCCTTTAGAAGAGGCCCACTCAGCGTGATTTCGTCTTGTACCATCTCTACGGCGCTTTGCTTGGGGCATTGGTGCATTGGGGTCAGCAAACAAAAAGACCAGTTCAATATCTTCTGGTAAAGCTTTTGCAATCCACACATACTTATTGTATTCATTATGATCCCAGAAGCGCCCCTTCGCCTCTAGATATATTTTCTTTCCATCTATCTCGCGGATAAAGTCTGGATGATAAGTATGCTCAACAATATAAGCGGTTTGTTCAGAATGAATCTTCCATTCATTTAGGATGCCTGAGTGTAACTCATACTCCCAATTAGAATCATATCCACGCACAGGTGCTTTATCGACGGGGCGTTTAACGCGAGCCTTCCTATATCCTTTTTTTATTTTTGGTTTCAATGTACTGTGGTTATTCCTTCAAAGTAAATCTTTAATATAGCATACAACTCAAATAATAAGTCATCGTCTATGGTTTCTTCTTCTGCTAACTGTTTGGCGCAAAAAAATATTAGCGCCTCCAATGTCAGCCCTTTCATTTTAGATCAGCCATACAGTAACTGTCTATATCTTTTTGTGGGGTCTGCCTAAACTTTCTTTTCAAAGTTCTTTTTATCCAGCGGGGTGTAAACAAAGAATTTTTATGGACACCTTGCTTGTAAAAGTAAGCATTCTCTGGTACGTATTGTTTATAGTTTTTACGCACAAGCTTGGCGGCTTCTTCTTCAGAAATAACACTACTCAGCCACTCAATAAAAATATCAATTGTCTTCTGGTTTATTTTTTTAGAAAGGCGTCTGTTCATTATAAACTTCCTCTACCCTTGGCGCTACTTCAACATGGCTTAAATATACAGAGCCGGTCGCGTACTTAAAAACTCTCAGGCCCGTACCGTTGTTCGCATCTTTATAACAATCAAATTTATAAGGGCAATAGTTACAGTTGCGGTGGATCTTCATGTTGCCTTTCTTTCCTTCAGGCACAGACTCATAACAGCGCGGTGGAGGCGTAGCCATCTTTAACGCTTTCTTTACGTTTTGTATTTGAGTATTGATGCTGGGCTTGTCAAGATCTTCTGGGCGATATAAACATAACTCGCCGCTTTCTTTATTGATTACAAGAAAGCCACCCTCAGAAGACTTCTCAGCCTCTTCATAGCCTGCAAGCTGGGACATATAACCAAAGGGATCGTCTTCTCGTAGCCGTCCCTCACGGAACTTGTTAAACGAGAACTTAGATGCCGTCTTAATATCGACCACTTCACCATCAATCTTACAGTCAATGTGGCCCTTCACGCCTTTGACCGTTACTTCTTTTTGTTCGTCAGTAACTTTGTGGCCTGCGGCTCGGACAAGCATCAGAAGAATTTCTTCTAGAATATGTCCGTAGAGAAATTTAATTTGTACAGCGGGGGCGGGAGATGACGTTTCAGCCGGTAGATTTTGTTCGTACCAAAGCTGTCGGGTGGGGCGACCAACATTAGACATACGCAGAGTAAACTCTGAGTTCCTTTCGGATGGTCTAGCCCAAGCCAAGATGGAATCTTTGATACGTGCTACAGTAAAGTCTAGATCTTCATCTGATAAATTAAATTCACGGCCTTCGGATAAAGCTGAAAGCTGTCCATATATATCGTCAATCAATGTGTCAAGTTTCATTTCCTATGCCTTACGAATCGACACTTCCGTGTCCTTGAGTTGTAGTGTAGATACTGTACACCAAGTTTTTTTTGAAGTGAAGTCTTTGCAGAGAGCCTACCGTCTTTATAAGACTTCACATCTATCAAAGTGATCTCGCCTTCTGGGTTCATGGCAACAATGTCCACTGGCCCTGTGCATCCACAGTTCTTGAACACATGGTAGCCGTTGTCCCATAGCCATGTAACGGCATAGTGTTCTGCTAGGTCACCGACTCTGTTAGGCTCATGCTGGGCGTTCATCTAATTCCACCCTTTCTCTAGAAATCCACATACCATCAGTCCAATATACACACTCTTTACCATTTATTATTCTCCTAGTCCCCGGCCCCAAATCAAAAGCATCATATATTTCTGCCATTGGAGCATCTTCATCTAAGCCTTCATAAAACTCATCGTCTGATATATCGTAATGCTTGTCTGTTTTTGAATCATAGGCAGTAATATATGTGCCATTATATTCTATCCATTGTTCGCGGTCTTGTGTGCAACAACAATGTACATAGCTTCCTGATGTGATTTCATCTGGAAGATAAACACCATCAGAGGCGTACATATTTCCCCACAAAGTATATACTTTAGTGTGTTTCACTCCAGTTATCTCCTATCTTGTACTCGCCGTCAAGCTCACAGAAAAGCTCAAGCTCTTCCCCCGTTTTACGAATAGCATCTACACCCAACTGACCCACACAATCAGATTGTTTTTCTATAGCTTCTATCTGCCATTCATCATGGACGTTGCAGACAAAGTGTGCGTCAAGAGTATTAAGTTTTATGTTGCGGTGTAAGTTTATCATAGCTTGCTTCATAACAATAGCGCCAGCACTTTGTAGTAATGTATTTAGTGCGGCGTGTTCAGAGCGTATATAAAGCTTGCGTCCATCTAGTCCTTTGATAAAACCTTTTGAAGCCGCTCGTCCAACTGCGTCTTTAAGATGTTTAAATGCAGGGAGATTATCGAAGAAACGCTTTCTAAGTTTCGCACCATCTCGTTTGTTTCCTCCAACCACACTGCCAAGTTTTTCATCTCCTGCTCCGTATAGGAGTGCATATATAAATGTTTTTGCCTGATTTCTTGATTCAAGCCCTGCAAGTCTTTGGTTAGTTGAGTGTATGTCTCCGTGCAGTATTTCATTTTTAAAGTCCTCGTCCTTCATGTAGTGTGCAAGCATTCGTAACTCAAGACCACTAGCATCAATACCGACTAGCTTATAGCCCTCTGGTACAGTCCAGCAAGCTCGACACTCTTTGCCGTAGGGTGCGGAAACACTAGGAACCTGTGCCATATTGGGGCTGTTGTGTGTCATGCGGCCTGTAATAGTTCCATTAGGATTGACAAAGCCACGCACACGATCATCGTCATGCGCTTCCTTGAGCCATGAAGTTACTTGAGCAATACGCTTTTGAAGCAAAAGATATTCTGCGATAAGTGTAGCTTCAGGTATATCTGTAATTTTACTGAGCGTAGACTCATCTACAATTGGCTGTCCTGTAGGCGTAAACTTCTGTGGCTTCCACCCAAAGTCAATTAGATATTCACCAATTTGTTTACGTGAGCCAAGGTTGAAAGGAACTTCTTCAATACGTACAGCTTTACGCTTGATTGCAAGCTCTTCATATTCTTCTTGTGTCAGTCGGCTTTTCTTTTCTGAGCCTTGGATAAGGGCCATCCTAGATAGCGCACCTGTTTTGGTGAAGTGTGGTAGAAGAATGGTTTTTAGTTGCTTGGGCCTGAAGGTCTTCTGTACCTCACGTTCTACTTCCTTGAGGCGATCAGTCAGTTCAGCAACAAGTAGCGTTGCGGCCTTAACATCTAGAAGAAAGCCACGCTCCCTTTGATCTGCAATAATTTTTAGTGTCTCGTGTTCAAGTACAACTGACTGTCGGCTGAATCCGCGAGACTCTGACTTAAGATTGTTAAACATCTTAGCGTTCAATACCGCATCGTTACGGCAGTAGTTCAACATTTCTGGAGAGTATTCTCCAAAATCTGTATGGTCTATTTTTTGTAGGCCAATGCGATAGCCCCAAGACTCAAGGCTATGACCGCCTTCTCGTGTTGGGTTAAATAAACGAGAAAGTACAAGGGTATCTACAATCGCTCGCCCTTCCGTTAAGTCTATGTTGTGTATCTTCTTGATTGCTGGAAGATCATAGCCAATAATATTATGGCCTATAAGCTTATCAGCAGTCGTAAGATATGCAAGGCCATTGACAATCTCAGTCGGCCCAAAGGTTTTAGTTTCACCAGAGTCAGGATCGACTGCGGCAATACACCAAATCTTTGTAGGCTCTAGACTGTCAGCCTCAATATCAAATACTATGCTCTTCATAATTAGACTCAGCTTCTATTTCGTGCATACGGTTAGGGTGTTCGACTTCAATATAAGTCATCCACACTGCTAATACTATTACCCATCCAATCATAATTCAATCTCATTTTGATCTTCTACTTCCATTGATATCTCACTGAGCCTACCACTGTCCTTGTCGTAAAACAAGTGTGTCGCTAAACCGACATCGCCTGTGTATCTAGACTTGAGTACACGTACTCGTGTGGTGCTGGCCTCAACAGGATCTTCTGATTGCTGGTTGCGCTCTAAAGATATAACACAATCAGACAACTGAGCAATACTCTGTGAGCCGCGTAGGTGATTGAGTCCTGTCTCAATACCATTTTCATGTCCACGATTACCATCAATCCTTCTAAGGTGAGACACAAGTATTAGGCCAACGCCTGTCTCTTCAACCAGCGTTCTGAAGTTGTGCATAATAGCGTCTATATTTCGTCGCTCGTCACCATCCGTTGTCATCGACAGTAACATATGCAAGTGGTCAAATACTATCCACTTACACTCAAGGCCCATTGCCATAAAGCGTAGTTTACTAAAGACACTATCGACATCGTTCATGCCAAGATGGGCGTGGACAAATACACGATTTTTATTTTGCCCGTCATAAAGAACATTAAAGAAGTTGTCGATTTCTTCTTCACTAAACTGAGCGCGAACGCTGTCAATATGCAGTCGAGCATTAGCCTCAATAGATAAGATACCATCGACAGTCCTACGCCAATCCTCTTCAAGAGCAATGATACCTACCTTGTCGTTGGTGTTAGTGATGAGCCAGTGTTCAAGCTCACGAGTAACACTAGACTTACCCAAGCCTGTGCCGCCCGTCAATGTAATCAATTCGCCCTGCCGCAAGCCGTCCAGTTTTACATTGAGTCCACTCCAAGGATACGGAATAGATTCTTTGCGCTCACGCTTCTTGTAATTCTCACGCTCTTCACTGACGTTTAAAATCCCAGACGGTGTGTAAAGTTTTGAAGCCCACCACGCAGTAACGTAAGCTTTGTGATGACCCAGCTTGAGCATTTCGTTAGGGTCTTTGAACTCAGCAGGGAGCGTAAGTATTTTGGCCTTTCCGGGTTTGATAATACGCGCCACTTTCTTGGCGGCTTCTCTTCCGGGCTTGTCGTTGTCGAAAGAAATAACCACCGTATCAAACGATTCAAGGAACTCAAGATTTTCTTGGACATCCCGTGCCGCGCCCTGTGCTCCATTCTTAACAGATACAACCGGCCATTTACTCCCCAGAAGTTCGTATGCCGCCATAGCATCACATTCACCTTCAGTGATCGTAATATATTTGCCACCCGCCTGCGCCACTTGCTGACCAAAAAGGCCAGTTCCCTTGGGTGAGCCTGACCAAGTAAATGTTTTATCTGCATTGCGAACCTTCGTAGCAACTTCTTCATTGTTAATGTATGCAGGGTAGTGATGCTGAATAATATTGCCCTGCTCGTCTTTGACTGAACGAACACCAAATTTCTTTGCGGTTTCAAGAGAGATAGATCTGTCGGTGAGTGCGTGATAAACGCTGTTGGTGAAGGGAGTATTGTCGTTAGATCTTTTAAAGCTATTGAAGTCTGCCACGTTGCCTCCCATTGCAGATTCGTAGTCTTTGAAAAAGGTTCCACAACTAAAACATTTTGCAGAACCGTTTGAATTTACGGAGACAGGATCACTGCCTCCGCAACTTGGACAAGGTTTTTGATAGGCCACAAAGTCGCCCATGTTTATTCCTCCGTAGCATTGTCCTCGACAATTGCAGATTCATCTAAATACTCTTGCATCTTTTGGTGTAATGCGACTGCCGCCGCTTGAGCAATAGTAAGATCAGATTGAAAATTATCAATACGATTTTGGACAGTCGCTAAAAGCTGAAATGTTGCCTGACCTTCGCCAGACAACAGTTCAACGTCATAAGTTTTGTCCTCGTGTGTGTATCTCCACATCAGAGTTCATCTCCATCTTCGCCGTCAACAATATCAAACTCTGCACCGTCAGGGCTGGCATACTCTACCAACTCAAGCACTTGCATAGCTTGAAAGTCCAAGCCTTTGTATACAGTACCATTCCAAGTAGACTCCCACTCTTTGTACTGTACTTTAACTTTACTGCCGTTGCCAACACTGGTATTTAACGGCTGTTTGTTTTGATCCAACAGCTTTGGTGCTGGTCGGATCATTCCATTAGGGCCGTTTACTTTACGCTTGATAAGAAGTGCAGGGCCTTCTTCCATATCTTTAACTGTGAAGCCACGCGATCTAAAATCATTTGCGACTTCATCAGTCACCACAAGATTCACAGTATACACCGGAGTGTAAGTTGTGTTTGGTGTAGTAACGGATGCCCAATATGCAACACCTTCAACAAGAGCCATAGTTAAATCTCCTACGATTTATTAAAAAGAAAAGTAATGTAGCGCGGAATGCACTTATACACATAATCAGTTGACAATTGTTCTTGCTCTTTACGAGCTTGAATATTAATCCAACTAATCATATTCTTCATTGCTTGTGGTGAGGGCAGGCTAGTACCTAAGCCCATAACAAATGCCCGACACAACGCATCTTCAATATTAAATGGTTCCTCCTCCACACCTCCCCCTAATCATAATTGCCAGTAAGAACAGTCATCTTTACTAAGTCTATCATTAAATTAAACTTTTCCATCTCAACATCGGACACAACTTTTAAGTCTTCACCCGTGTCAACAATTAAAATAAAAGGATATCTTAAAACTTCATCGGTATTTTCAGACTTTTGAAGTGTGTCTAATCCTTCAGTGACTTTTTCACTTAAAGATTTTTTTGTATTACTACCAAAATTACCTTTAATAATCTTCAACGATTACCTCCAGATCCTTGAATCACTCCACGGTCAGCACGACTTTGGAGTTTAGAGAGATTATACGCGGCTACTTCAGACAAGTCAACCCCGTGATCTTTCAGGATCATGGCAAGATTCCATAGCACATCCCCGGCTTCTGAGATTACATCTTGGCGTTCTACTTTGCGGTTATCTCCCCGCAACATCGGCTTGATAAAGAGGTCGGATAACTCAGCCGCCTCCACCATCAAAGACGCAATCGGATAAAACTTATCTTTGTACAGCGCCGTTGATGCGGCGGCTATTTGATAGTCATCAAAGTTCATGTTCACTCCTCTTGTGTTGTTCAATAAATTGTGATACTGTTAGATCAGATTGCTTTGCCTCCTCCCATAATTTAAATATTTGTTCCATTGTCCATTGACGAGTATCAATTTCTTTTATTATATATGAACAATAGTCTTCATCATTTGACGCGCTACGCACAAGCCTGTTTAAATTCATCAGTAAAAAGTTCCTTGCCTCGTGTTGTAAATAAATATGCTGGATCAACAGCAAAACAAACACGCCCTATATCAGAGCGGTCTGCATCAAAAGCACATTTCTCAAACAAAGTATATTTATGTCCGTCCCATGGTTTTGCAGATGTGTGCATAGCACAAGCTGATTGCAACATCCAACGCTCTGCTGTACACAAATCAATTAAATGTTTCACAGATTCAATATACTCTGCCGCACGTTGACCATGTTGAGGATCAATACCTTCATTTTTTCTACAAGAATCATGGAGATACGCAAAGTACTTAAAGAGTTTTGGATTAAGTTTGAAGTAGTCAGCAAGCTCCAAGCCTGCCGCCATAACATTAGCATAATGCCTGCGACCATGTATATCAGAGTAATAAAATTCGTTGTCTTGTTTCAGACGCTTAAGAAGTTTTTTCACTTTGTTTGATCCTCGATCAACCAACTTAAATAGACCTGTGCTTTCTTCAGATCTTCCACTCCATTTTTGTATTTAAATCTATGAAGATACTTCATAACATTCCCAGCACAATAGTCTCCAAAGCCGGGGCCAAGCTGTTGTTTAATATAATCAATAGCCTCTATCCCACCTTTGTTGTAGTGCTGGGGTTTTGTGACCGGATGATGTTTATCTTCAGGGTGATAAAGTTTTCCGGTTATAGTTTTAGATCTGGCTTTGTCCCATTCTTCAGGGGTTGCATCATCAATGCTCATCGTTACCTCACAATTTTTACATCGGATTCGGTTTCAATAACAACACGCGCACCACAAGATAGTATCGGCTTGCCGTTGCCGCTATATTTTATCACACTGTTGCCAAGTATTTCGACCTCGTGACAGTAAGTATTACTGCGCCCTGATTTAATTGTAATTACAGGCTCATCCGTACCATGTTTTTTGTTCGCACGAATTTTATGTTGATTGACATGAATATATTTTTTCAAAAGATCTCTCCTGATTTAATATAATTACCAATAAGAATGCCAATAGAAAAGAAAGTCACTATCACCAAAGCATACAAATACTCAGGCGAGTGACGCAGAAGAATAAAAAATTCTTTTATACGGCTTTTGTCCATCGCATCAGTCTCCATGATCTGACCAATGGTAATCGGCTTCGTCTATGTAATCACGAACAAGATCAAACATATAATCAATGTTGACCCAGCTAGTGATGTCAACTCCGTGCGATTTAACTGAAACAATTTCAACTAAGTTTTCCTCGTCACCATGATGTACAAACTCAATCAAAACATCCGTTGTCATCCAAGGGCAGTCAAGCTCTGCTTCCATGACTTGATTGCCATACATACTAGCTGTTCCCATAATCTTGAGCCTCCTCTTTTGCAATAAGACTAGCTAACACAGAAATTATAGAGGTGTGCCCAGATGCAAAGCCCTTCATAAACATAGTTAGGCTATCATCTTCACCGCAAATTTTCTTATAGCGTCTATAAGATCTGAGATGTTCTGCCTTTTGATCGCGGAAAAACTGCCTCCAGAATTTAAGATCTTCTAACCTATTCATTCCTAAACCCTCCTAAAATAAAAACAACGCATAGCTACTACATTTCTTTAGCTCACCATTCAATCCAATATAGATTGGCAACGAGCTACCCATATCAATCTTCATTTCTTTTTTATTCTTAGCGACCAGATACTCAACACCTTCATCGGCTTTGAAATCTTTTAGTCTTTTAACGTGTCGCCAAATAACCATATCGCCGTTGTTGTTTTTGTAGGGAGTTACATAATACATATTACTTTCTCCAAATAAAAAGCGCCCCGAAGGGCGCGTTAATTTAATAATATCCTTCACGAACTTTGTGAAGGATATTAAAGATCTCTGACTCAGTGAAACGAAGCTCTTTTAAAGCTCCAGCCAAGCCACTGTAATCAGGATGAGGCTTGATATAAATATAAAACTGAACAAGAGATTCGATATCAACATTATTAGGCCGCGATACGGAAGACATCAGAGTTGCATACCTTCCGAACAATTTCTGAACGCTTCTGATTAACCGAAGCAATGTTGATTTGAGACTTCTTGGTAGGTGCTGGAGCATGAGTAGACCAATCCGTTAGTGTATTGTAAACAGCCCATTGAGTTTTGCCCATCTTCTGAGAGTACTGACTCCAAGCCTTGGCAAGATATGTCAACGCACTATTCAGTCGAGGGAGCTTGTCAAATACTGCTGACCAAGATACACCGCTCTCGTGAACTGCGGCCTGAACTAGATCAAGACAGCCAGCGGCCTCTGCAAAAGTATACATGGCCTGCTTCTCAGTAACCGGCGTCTTGTACATAGTCTGCCACAAGTCACGTTCTTTTTCAAACACCTCAAGAGATTTGACAATAGCGCGAGAGGCTTGTTTGATGTCCAAGTTTTTAGTGTGTCGAGCCTTGAACAAACCAGCCTCGCCGGTAATAAATACTTGACCGTTGAAGCAAGCAGATTGATGAGCGCCTGCTGACATAATAAAAGCAAACGTACTATTGAGGGAGGTCACGCCCAACAAAGTAAGAGTGGCGTTGTCGCCGTCAGGAGTAAGATAACTATGCTCTGGCAAACGATACTTTACAAATGTCGCCGCACCGTTGTGACTGCACTCAATCTTTTCAATAATACCGTCAGTTCTCAAACCACTACGCATAATGATTGCACGTTGAGCGTCAATTAATTCGCGGGGTGCAACAGGTTTGTAGTTTTTACCATGAACACCAAGCTCGTCCATAGTATCTGTACGAACAACAGCAACTTTTGATGACTCATACCATTGATTGGTGTCATCATTGAAGTAAAGCATTGGGCGGGTTGCAACAGGAAAATCAGCAACGCCATAACCTTTACCAGCAAAAGGATCTGCTGGACGATGAGTACCAAAGATAGAAATTACATCTGACATAATATGTCTCCAGTTAGTTAAAGGTTTACCGCATCTTGAAGATAGCTGTAATGTACTTGGGATACATGAAAGCCATCCTCAAATCTTTTAGACTTGGTAGCAAGAGTATTACACCAAGTATTCCATAACTTTTCTGTACCAATGTCGTGACATATAGAAATATAATTCATAACACGACGATTCTTTATAGCTTTTGACTTTAAAGACTTAGATAATTTTAAATCTTTCATTGGGATATTGTACATCCGAATGTTGTGGATGTCAATACAACCGACAAGCCCCGCTGTTAGCTGACAAACAAAGCCAGCCTTTGCCATACCTAACCCATCAATTTGCAAAAATACATTCATTAATGATAGCGCCCTATCATCATCAGATTTATTTGAGTTAAGCACCGCAAGATACTGAGAATAAATAAATTCTTTGCGAGACATGAGTGACTTATATGTTTTGGCTTTGTTGCCCCATATAAATCTGGAGTCGATGCCGTTTAGTTTTACATCTTTAAGCTGGTCGCCAACCGCAAACCACGGCTGTTGTATACTCAATACAACCATCAACACAACATCAGCAAGGTTGTCGCTTGACAATCTAGAATAATTTTGCACGGCTTTGGCATGAGTGTCATACATCATTCAGTTCCTCAATAGAATCAAAGAAAGAATCATCTGGGTAAATACCATGCGTCAAAAAATCAAGTTGGGTTTGAGTAAGATTTGGCATGGCCTCTGCCGCCGTCATTCTATTTTTCTGCCAGTTATCTAATTGTTCGGCGGTGACCGGCAGATCAACACTGTGTAATTTATTCATGTACGTCATACGAAATTTCATCTCGGCCTCCGTCACGGTGGTGGGCTTCTTAAGTCTTTAAAACCCTTTACCCTGTAAAGGGGTTTTAAAGACGTAGAAGCCCACGTTAATTTAATTCTCTTATTTCAGGGGTGAGATCCCATGTTGTATCCCATAAATTATTATATATCAATAGATCTTTTACACCTTTCCAAATACTTTCTTTATCACCATACTTACTATCAAAACTTATTCGTCGTTCAACAGACGCACAATTTAAAGTAATATACTCATAACTTTTATTTCCGAACCGAACACAAAACATATTCTCGTCGCCACCATAATTATTTTCGTGACGATATACATCTAAGTTATTAACAGCAAATAAAAAATTATTTATGCCGTGATTACAATGATCTTCATATAACATAAGAATCTCCTTATAGATTCTATAAGCTATCGGGAAGGGCGTGACGCTTCCAAGTACGCCCCACATATTTGGTGGTTATGATAGTCTCAGTTTCCCAGCCAGATACAATATCGGCAAGGTCTAGTACCTCATCATCTGTAAGGTAACCAAGAACATCATCAGTCACGGGCGTGTCATAGCATATGTCACCAGTAGGCCCAATCAAAGCTACTTCCCACAGACCCTCATCGCCCCCATAACTGTGACAAGTTATATTCGGCTCATGATTTATAATGTGATTATCCCAATCAACATCAATAAATTTTCGAGATGGATTGAGTATTGCTGAGAGCGTCCAGCCATTGTCGCAGACATATAATTTTTTTATGCCTGAATCGGTATTGAAAACCTGAAGGCTAAATTTATCCATTTGAATCTCCTTATAGATTCTATAACGCCAGAATAACCCCAGCGATAATGATGACAATGTAACAGCTTGCAACAATAAGCAAGCGGCTCTCACGGTACTGCGCCTCTGCACGAGTCATAATTTTTCTCCACAAAAAAAGGGGCCGAAGCCCCCGAAGTTCCCCCACAAATTAACGAAGTTTCAACAGACACATATCGCCTTTCTCGTTGATCTTGTAAAAACTATAACGTCCTCTAAGATAAGTTGAAGCCGCTTGCTGAGTCTTGGCTTGATCTACTTTTGGAACAATAAACCATTCCATTGATCGCATCTTTTCAAACCGCTCTCTCCAATTAGATTGCCGACCACGAAAGTTTAATGGCTGTGGAGCAGTCCCACTGTTTACAGTGTGATAAGTTACACCAAAAGCTGAGTTAGTTTCAGAATCTAGAAAACGCATAATATATCTCCAAGAAAAGTTTAGGGTGAATGGTTGACTTGTAAACTATATGCACACCTTGTGGTGTCGAGTTTACCATTTTTAAGCATAGCGCCAACCAAACTATGCCCACCCAAGACGGGCTAAACTGATTTATCTTTGTGCTTCTGGCCTCTAACTTTCTTTGAGGCTTTCTTGCGGTCTTTAAATACTTTAGCTTTGTTGAACTTGTTAGCGTTCTTTGCTACAAAATTATCTTTCATATTAAAGACCTCAAAAAAACCCCGCCGAAGCGGGGCTATAAAGATTACTTACGAATAGTAATCAGCTTTTTAAACTGAGCCGGGACTCGCTTGGCTTTGAAGAACTTTTGAGCCTCGCCATGAGTCATTTGAATATCCTGCTCGTTGTAAAACTTGTACAGAATTGCTTTGAACATACGAGTCGCCATGTATGTTTTTGTCTTGTCACCTTTGGTGTGCAACTGAGCAAAGTGATATGCAACACCGTTAAACTGACGGTAAGAAGCAGGCTTGTTGGGGTCGAGAGTAGAGTAATCAAACTGAGACATAAGCACCTCCAAGTGCAATGAAGTTTAGGGTGGATGAGAACCGGCTGGCAGTCCTCTAAGGGCTTCTAAGTTTTAAAACCCTCACAAGTGAGGGGTTTTAAAACTAAGAATCCCTAAGCGTCGAGGTCGGTCAATAAATTTTCAAGCGTCTGAGAAATTAAATCTAGTCGGTTGCGCTCAAGTATTTGATCGCCTCGTAAATTTATTTCGTCTAAATAAGCTAAAGCTTTTTCGATTTCAGTAATGATTTGAGTTTCCATTTAAATATCCTCGTTGTGAGAGAAACAATTTTTGATTTCGTTCAAGCAAGATATTCCAGTAAATAATTCCCAAGCCCCATCAAAATCTACATCAGGGTTCATCTGAGAATCCATAATTTTTATAGCTTTATCAAGACGTTGCACAATCCAATCTGCAACTTCTTGTTGTGTCATCTCGTCAGCCATCGTCGCCTCCTTTAAGACCTTCTAAAGTTTTAAAACCCTTTACCCTGTAAAGGGGTTTTAAAACTTAGAAGGTCTAAAGCCTCAATCGGTTAATTAATTTTCAGCGTAATGTTCTTTAATTACCATAATTAAACGCCAACTAAGTTCTGGCATATCCATAATAGATTTGTTAAGTATTTGTTCTGCTAATAAAATATCTGTAAAAACACTATCACGATTCCAACTTCTATCTTCAATTGTAAAATATTCTACAACAAATTCCATACAAAACTCCTTTAGAGTTAAGGGTTTATAGATAAAAAAAACCCCAGCAAAGCTGGGGTCTTTGAAGACTTTGAAGCTCTCTTAAGAGAGCTTCTTAGCGATGAATGCGACAGCGGCCTGAAGATCAGCCATCTGAGCCTTCAGAGCTTCTAGCTCTGAAGTCTCGTCGGAAGCCTTCGGCTTCGGTGAAGCCTTCGTAGAAGGCTTTGAAGACTTCTTTGAAGTCTTGGGAGAAGCCTTCGTAGAAGGCTTTGGAGACTCCTTTGGAGTCTCAAGCATATCTGCAAAGTTCTTAGGAACTTTGCGGCAGGCAAAGAACTTCTGGATTTCGCCGTGAGTAATTTTCTTGCCAGATTCCTCTTGGAATCTGTACAGCACCGCAGTGTATTTCTTGGTCAGAACCCACGAATCCTTTGGATTCGTCAGCTTCGCAAAGCGATTTGCAATCGCTGAGATCTGGCGGGGTGAAGCCTCTTTAGAGGCTGGGATTTTGCTGAAGTCTGGCTTCGCCATAGTCAATTCTCCGAATTGTGAGTTTGTGTTGCCCCAAGCCTTCGGCTTGAAGCGGTTTCGGAGGGCCTTTAAGTACTTCATAAACTTTAAAACCCTCACTACCGTGAGGGGTTTTAAAGTTTTGAAGTACTAAGCGATTTGGCAAGTCTAAAAATCCTAAGGGATTTTTCACAGGCGCGTGTGAAATCTAAAAAAATCTTTGATTTTTATAGATTTTTTAAAAATCTTTAAAAATTCTTAAGAATTTTTAAAGATTTCTGAGTCTGGCAACCAGAGTCTCTAAAGATCTTAGAGATCTTTAGAGACTCTGGTGGTGGATTGTAGAATATTTTAAAGTCTAAAAGACTTTAAAATATTCTAGTCTGCCTAGCCCTTCAAAGCTTTGAAGGGCTAGGCAGGTGACCACCCCCTACCCCACCTATATATACTCAATGTTATACATTTCCAAAGATTTTGAATGTCAACCAGTTTGTCGCCCCACTCCAAAGGCTTTAAAGGGGGCCTGTGACTATATGTACCCGGTCGGCTACATAATCTATTATACACCTGAAAACTAATTTTGTCAAGACTTTTGCCAACTATTACCAAATAACAGTATAAATACTACTTGACAAAACCCAATATCACGTATATAATATATAGTTATGAATAAAGAATTAACTATAAAGCAACAATCGTTCTTGGATCACCTTGTATCTTGCAATGGTGATACAAAACGTGCGGCAGAATTAGCGGGGTACGCTGAAGGCTCATATACATCCGTGGTTAAAGCACTTAAAACAGAGATAATTGAACTAGCCGAGAATATATTAGCCCAGAATGCCCCCAAAGCTTCTCTAAAGCTCGTTGAGGTTATGGACAGTACAGACCCCATACCCCAAGCTAACGTCCGTCTACAGGCCGCTCAGACAATCCTAGACCGTGTTGGGCTTGCTAAGACAGACAAACTAGATGTAAACTTGCAAAACTCTAACGGCCTCTTTATACTACCAGCTAAACAAGAAGTAGTTATAGAGGCTCAATATGAAGAGGCGTAGTAGCAGTACCATTCCATTTGGCTATAAGCTGATGGAAGATGGTGAACATCTAGAAGAAGTTGAGGTAGAACTTAAAGCCCTCAACAAAATCGTGCCGCTAGTAAAAAATAAAGTTTTATCTTTACGTGAAGCGGCTACTTGGTTAGAGTATGATACAAATAGAACTATATCTCATACTGGTTTAAAAAAGATTGTAGACCGATATGAATGATTGGGAGACTAACCCTGATGCGTATATGCGAGACGACAACGGGGATTTTATACTCAAAAAGGATGGAACACCTCGTAAGAAAACTGGCAGACCCAAAGGTTCGTCAGGTCGAGGCTACAACTACCACTCCAAAACCAAGGCCCAAATTGAAGCAAGGAAAGTTGTACGAAAGAAAGAAAAACGGTTAGCGCAGGCTCGCACCAAACTTGAAAACTATAAACGGTCACTCAACACTTCTAAAAGTACTCTAAACAAATTAGAAGGAACTGAGGCAAAAGCCGAAGGAAAAATAACAACAACAAAAGTTGACGATTTGCCCAAGGCGTTGAGGACTGTCGCAGAAGAGAATGTCATCTTTAGGCCCAACGATGGCCCACAAACTGACTTTCTTGCCGCTTCTGAGACTGATGTTT
>Ga0196899_1000541_pt1 | contig 19492 bp, 17 predicted proteins | sample VirMetDEL_Sep_01_FD_169095 | JGI IMG/M metagenome (GOLD analysis project Ga0196899, IMG submission 169095) | Aqueous microbial communities from the Delaware River and Bay under freshwater to marine salinity gradient to study organic matter... | ecosystem: Environmental > Aquatic > Marine >... | reverse complement strand
ATCACAGGCGAATTGCTGGTTGATAGTTACAACGAGACTTTTAAGAAGGTTTCTAGTGTTAGTGCTACTACTGGTTATCTTTTGTCTAGTGCATCTTACGACTCCAAAAGTTTTAGTGTAGCTACCCAAGACTCTTCGGCTACTGAAGGTTTTACGTTTAGTTATGACGGAACAAAAATGTATGCCGTTGGTACTACTAACCGTACTGTTTATCAATATGATTTAAGTACTGCTTTTGATGTGTCTACTGCAAGCTACGCTTCTAAAAGTTTTAGTGTAGCTACTCAAGAAACAGGGCCAAGAGGAATTAGATTTAAATCTGACGGAACCAAAATGTATATTGTTGGAAGCACTGCCGATACGGTGTTTCAGTATTCATTAAGCACGGCTTGGGATGTTTCAACAGCGTCATATGATTCAGTTTCATTAAGTGTTGCTTCTGAAGACACGTCCCCCGCTGGATTATACTTTTCAGGGGATGGAACACAACTGTATATTGTTGGTGCTACTAATAACTCCGTGTATCAATATACTTTAAGTACTGCTTGGGATTTAAGCACTGGAAGTTATGCAAGCAAAAGTTTAAGTGTAGCTTCACAAGATACTAATCCCAGCGGCGTAGTAATAAACACTGACGGAACAAAATTATTTGTTGTAGGCTTTAGTAGTGACAACGTGTATCAATACAATATGTCTACTGCGTATGATTTATCGACAGCATCTTACGCCTCTATTAGTTTTAGTGTTGCTAGTCAAGCAACCGTTCCTAAAGACCTATCATTTAGCACTGACGGAACTAAGATGTATACGGGAAGCGTAGGTACTGTTTACCAATACACAACAGGCACAACAACCTACAGCACAACCTTTGACTGCGAGAACGCTAACGTCTTTGAAACCGAACTAGACGCAAACACCACTGTAGTCTTTAGCAATCCTCCAGCGGCTGGTACAGCTACAGACAGCACAGCCTACGCAATGTCACTCAAGGTTGTCCAAGACTCTGGAGCCTCTGGGTACACTGTAACGTGGCCTGCGTCTGTTGATTGGCCTGCGGCTACAGCGCCTACTCTGACAGCTACAGCGTCTGCTGTGGATCAATTCGTGTTCTACACATACGACGGTGGAACAACTTGGTACGGATTTACAGCGGGGCAAGCACTAGGATGAGTGTAGGTAGGTTTTTACAACAAGCCGCCGCTGGTAACGCTGGCGGGCCTGTTTACGTTGACGATGTGTTTTCAACGTATTTGTACACGGGGACTAATGCTACACAAGCTGTTGTCAACGGTTTAGATCTTGCTGGTGAAGGCGGTTTGATATGGACGAAAGCAAGAACTAGCGATCCAAATGAGCTGGATCATCAGCTAATGGATAGCGAGCAAGGCGCATTTAGGTATGTACTTGAAAGCAATACAACCAATGCTCGCTTTGATTTTGGTGGAAGTATAGTTACCCCAAACTCTGATGGATTTACGTTATCCAGTGCCAGTAGGGTTAATCAAAACGGATATCCTTATGCTAGTTGGAGCTTCCGCAAGCAACCGGGGTTTTTTGATGTTGTAACGTATACGGGTAACGGTACTGCTGGGCATACTATAAACCACAGTCTTGGCAGTACGCCGGGAATGATTATCTTTAAGCGTTATGATTCTGCATTGAATTGGTACGTAGCCCACAGGTATGACCTGTCTAAATATTTAGTTTTAAATCAAACTGCCGCCGCTGGCTCATTTGCTGTTGTAACAGCCACCTCAGATACAACCTTTACTTTACCGAATGATGGCTCTACTAATGCAAGCGGAGGAAGCTACGTCGCCTACATATTCGCCCACGACGCCCAAGACTTTGGCACAGACTCCGACGAGTCAATTATTAAGTGTGGAAGCTATACGGGTACAGGGTCTGCAGGAAACAGTATAAATCTAGGTTTTGAGCCTCAGTGGTTAATGATAAAACAAGCTTCTGGCGTTAATGATTGGTATATGTACGACACTATGAGGGGGATTACTACTGGTGGCGATGATGCTGTTGGTTTAAAGGCAAACTCTAGTGATGCAGAAGGCAGTAGTAACCATTTAAGCGTTACTTCAACGGGTTTTGAACTTGAGGGTATTGGCGGTGGTTATAACGGTTCCGGCGCTACTTACATCTATGTAGCCATCCGCAGACCCCACAAGCCAGCAGAAGAGTTTGCGGCTACTGATTTGTTTGATGCTTTTAAATACAAAGACAATACACTAGTTCAAACCGACAACCCGATACAGCTAACCTCTGACCGCCAAACAGGTGGCCCAGCGGTATTGACAGATATGTGGTGGCACGCTCTAAGAGGCACGACTTACCCCGCTGGTAAAAGTAATTCCTTTTTTATTGGCTCCAGACTTCAAGGCGCTGGAAAAGGAATGATAACTAACGGAACCAATGCCGAACCCGCTGGCGACGCCAGTGAAATGAGAGGCTACGACAGAATGACGGGGGTTGAGGTCGGCCCTAACGGAACCTTTTACTATTACTCAACCGCCGCAGGAAATAGAGATCACATTAGTTATTATTTCCGCAGAGCGCCGGGGTTCTTTGATGTTGTGGCTTATACGGGGACGGGTAGTACACTGGTCTTAAATCATAATCTAGGCGTAGAACCTGAGTTTATGATTGTTAAGGGCAGGACAATTAACGCTGGTTGGCATACCTATCACAAAGATGTCGGTAACACTAAAGCTGTGCCTCTTAATTCTTCCGGAGCGGCATCTACATCCTCTTTTTACTGGAACAACACCTCACCGACTGCAACGCAAGTAACGCTTGGCGCTTTTACTCATTACAACGTAAGCAACCAGACAGGGATTCTTTATTTGTTTGCCACAGTCCCCGGAATATCAAAGGTTGGTAGCTACAGCGGCACAGGTTCCAACGTAGACGTTGATTGTGGTTTTACCTCTGGCGCTAGGTTTGTGTTAGTTAAACGTACAGACTCTACGGGTGATTGGTACGTCTGGGACTCTGCGCGTGGCATCGTGGCTGGCAATGACGGGTACTTATTATTAAATTCAAATGCGGCAGAAGTCACATCAACAGACTACATAGACCCGCTATCGTCTGGATTCACGATTACATCAACAGCACCAGCGGCCCTTAACGCTTCTGGTGGGTCTTACCTCTTTTTAGCAATCGCATAGGAGAATCAACTATGTCGGAATATCGCATCAGATCAACGGGTGAGGTCAAGACTCAAGGCCAAATCCGCAGTATGCACCCAAATGTTTCACTGCCTAAAGTATGGAACGCAAACGTCAACGAGACACTTGGGATTGACCCTGTAATAGCGTCACCTAAGCCAGAGCCTTCTGGAGACTACAAGAGCGTTGTACGCAACGGTGTAGAGCAAGACGCTAACGGTAACTGGGTGTACGCATGGACAGAGCGAGATATGTTCCAAGAGTACACGGATGACGATGACAACGTAGTAACCGTACAAGATCAGATAGACGCCAAGGTAGCCGCTGATAATGCCGCTTTAGAAGCCACAGAACGAGCTACACGGGACGATCTGTTAAAGGCTACAGACCACTACGGGTTGTCTGATGTGTCCATGACAGAGGCTATGACGGCCTACAGACAGGCTCTACGGGATGTACCACAGCAAGCAGGGTTTCCACAGACTATTACGTGGCCTACAAAGCCAGAGTAACCCGTGGATCCTGTATCTCTGGTAGCGATGGCGTCTACTGCGTTCAAGGGCGTACAGGTTCTTGTATCTAAAGGCGCAGAAATTGAACACGTAGCTCAGAAGTTAGGCCAATGGTACACACTTGCAAGTGATTTAAAAGAAGCTGAAAAGGAGATAGAAAACCCTCCACTATTTAAAAAGGTGTTTGACAACAGCTCTGTAGAAGAACAAGCGTTAAACGCCATCATAGCAAAGAAAAAAATAGAGGAACAAGAAAAGCAAATACGCGAGTTGATCATGTACGCATATGGTGAAGAAACGTACAGAGAAATGATGCAGATGCGTCGTGACATAAGAACCAAACGCGAACAAGTGATCTACAAGCAACGAAGAAAACAAAGGCGTATGCTAGATGTATCAGCCATTGTTATAGGAATGATAATAGCTAGTGGGGTTATTTGGACAACCATTAGCTTTATTCAAAGTGTTGGAGGATAACATGGCTGTTGTAAACGATCAACGCTTAGAGCGTATAGAAGAAAAGTTAGATAAGTTATCTGACACTGTAGCAAATATTGCGCGTGTTGAAGAAAGAATACTTACAATCTTCAACAGGCTTGATAGACACGAAAAAAGATTAGACGGTCAGGAAGACGATATAAAAGAATTAAACAACAATGTAATACTTAATTCTAAATCTATAAAAAATGCAGAAAGGCTTGCGTGGATTATAGTTTCAGCCACTGCATCGTTTTATGTATATATGATGAGGTAATTATGTTAGAAATGTTGGTTGGCCCTATAACGGGTTTATTAGATAAGTTTATTCCTGATGCAGATGAAAAAGCGAGGCTCGCCCATGAAATTTCTACAATGGCTACAAGACACGCCCATGAACTGGCTAAAGAACAAATATCAATTAATCGTGAAGAAGCTAGACACACTAGTATCTTTGTGTCTGGATGGCGTCCAGCGACAGGTTGGGTATGCGTCAGTGGCATGGCATTTAATTTTATCTGCGTTCCTATTGGGAATTTTGCTTGTGCTTTGGCTGGCATAGATGTTATTATGCCTAATTTAGATATAGGCGAGATGATGCCAGTACTGTTGGGTATGTTAGGCTTAGGAGCTATGAGAACTGTAGAAAAAACTAAAAAGGTCGCTAGAGACTAAGTATGAGTTATTTTACAAAAGAAGAACTAAGCTGTCAACATTGTGGTGCATATAAGTTTGACGAAGAATTTTTAAAGGTTTTAAATAGCATTAGAGAAGAATGTAATTTTCCTTTTGTTATTAGCTCTGGATACAGATGTGTTGAACATCCTATAGAGGCTTCTAAGGGTCGCGTAGGCGCACATACAACAGGGTGTGCAGTTGATATAGCCGTAAGCGGGGATAAAGCTTTAAAGGTTCTTGAGGTTTCTATGAAACATGGCGTAAAAAGAATAGGTGTGAATCAAAAAGGAAAAGGACGATTTATACATTTAGATATGGCAGAAGAGGCTTTTCCATCTCCTGCGATCTGGTCGTACTGAGGAATATATAAATGGCTCAAACAAAGAAAAAGAATCGTAGGAAAGTTAGGCGTAAGTTTACTAAGGGCAGTCACATTTATAACGAAGAGGCAGGGCGTTGGTTTCCACACGCTCCTCACGATGGCGGTGGTGGCGGCGATACTACAAACCCCTCAGAGCCTATAGGTGATCCTGCAAAGGATCTTACACCTCCCACACCTATGACGCCTCCTACTGGAGCAAAAGTAGAGTTGCTTGGAAAGGTTCCCGGTATTACAGACCCTTCAGAAGTTGTAACACTAGGGCCGGGACAGGCTACAGTAAAAACTGATTTTACTGGAGGGCCGTCAATACAGGGTTTTCCCACTCCACCAACCGCTCAAGCATTTACTGGACAGGCAAAAACTGCTGGAGATGCGGAAACTGCGGCGGCTCCTACGACGATACCAGCCGCAAGATATGATGCGTTTACAATAGCTCCAGAAGATGTTCCTACAGTACAGGCGGCTCAAGGTGAATTAAGTGAAGGCGCTATAGCTAGAGTAGATGAAAAAGAACTTACTGAAAGGGCTGTAGCGGCTGAAAGAGACATGGCTCAAGAACAGGCCGCATTAACTAAACAAGCCGCGCAATATGAAATTTCTAACGGTGCTTATGTTGATAAAGTCACAGGCGCTGTTACAGACGTTGCCCCTACAAAAGAAGCAGAAGTTGCTCAAAGAGAAGCTATTATTGGTAAAGCCGCTCAAGATGCAGAAGCCGCTCAAATATTAGAAACTTTAAATTATGAAGCCGCTCAAGTTCGTACTGTAAAAGGTACAGCGGCTAAAGGTGCGGCGGCACAAATGGTTGCAGAAGTCGGAGAGCTACCTCCAGAACTTAGTGCAACCATCGTTGAAGACCCTGCCACTGTTGAAGCTCAAATAGATAATGAGCCTGTAGAAATTAAAGCGGCTGTTGCGGCTTTGCCTACAGAAGCTCTTGTATCTTCACAAATGGAAACGCTTCTTGGCGGTATTGAAGACGGTGAAGTTCCTGTATGGGCTAGACCAGCAGTAGAACAAGTAAATAGAATGTTAGAACAAAGAGGCTTGACAGCTTCTACGGTAGGCCGTGATGCACTTTTAAATTCTATTATTCAAAGTGCTATGCCTATTGCTCAATCTAATGCACAGGCTTTACAGCAAAGGGCCGCTCAAAACCTCTCAAACGAGCAACAAGCCAATATACAGCAAGCTAACCTAGATGCACAGCGAAGGCTACAAAACACCGCTAATCGACAGACAGCGGCTTCTCAGACGGCTCAGATGGCACAGCAGATGTCAGTGCTTCAGAGTCAGTTTGCACAGGACGCTATGATTACTTCTGCGGCTCAAGCACAGCAAGTAAGAATGGCTAACATTCAAAATCGTCAACAGTCTGCAATTCAAAATGTACAAAATCAACAGGCCGCTAATGCTCAGAACTTAGGTAACGAACAGCAGACTGAACTAGCAAATCTTCAGTTTGAGTTCCAGACTAATGCGGCGAATATGTCTGCTGAGAATCAAGCACGGCTTGTTGAGATGCAAACTGCGGCAGACTTCCTTGCTAAGAATGCAGGTTTCAAGCAACAAATGGAGTTGGCAAACCTTAGCAACGAACAGCAAATGGAGCTTGCAAATCTGACTGCCTTGAATCAAGCAGGCTCAGAAAATCTTACGGCTGAACAACAAACAAGACTTGCTAATCTTGATTCTCGCATGAAGACTAATTTGCTTCAGGCCGAAGTTGCAAATCGTATGAATGTTGCACAGCTTAATGCTGACCAGCAACGTGCGCTTCAAAATGCTTCAATGGTTGCCAACATGGACATGGCTCAGTTTAATGCTGACCAACAGGTTATTCTAGCAAATAGTAAGTTTATGCAGACTATGACCATGCAAGATTTGAATAATAGACAGCAAACCGTTATTCAAAATGCTACGGCAATGGCTCAGTTAGACATAGCTAACCTTGATGCTCAAACAAAGCTTGCGGCTCAGAACGCTCAGTCGTTTTTGCAGATGGATATGGCAAACCTAAACAATCGTCAGCAGGCGGCAGTGATTGATGCTCAGATGCAACAACAAGCTTTGTTGTCTAATCAAGCGGCTCAGAATGCCGCAAGACAGTTTAATGCTCAAAGCGAAAATCAAGTAAATCAATTTAATTCAAGTTTGGCATCTCAGATAGATCAGTTTAATGCTTCACAGCAAAATGCTATGGCACAGTTTAATACTGAACAACAGAACCGCCAAGAATTAGCAGACCAGCAAGCAAAAAATCAAGCTTCTTTAACTAATGCTGGAATTGCGGCAAATCTACAACAAACAAGAATGCAACTTTCTAGTAATGAATATATTGCAAACAATCAAATGACTTTACAAGCTCAACAGTTTGTAGCTGATCAAGAGTTTAGGCGTGATCAATTTAATGCCGCAAATTCACAGGCAATTGCACAGGCTGATGTAGCTTGGAAGCGACAGTTGGCTACAGCAGACACTGCCGCACAAAATGCCGCTAATCAGCAAAACGCTCAAAACGCTTTTAATATGAGCTTACAAGAGCAACAAAATATGTGGCAACAGTTTAGAGATGAAGCAAACTATCTCAGACAGCAATATGAAAACGAAGAAACTAGAAAGACTCAGTTGTATGCTGTAGCTTTAGGTAACGAGGCGGCGGCTGGTAAAGATTCAAAAACGGGTACTACCGCTTTAAAAAATCTAGTTGATTTAATATTTCCGGGTGGAGGCTAAGTAAATGGGATTCTTCAAGAAAATATTTAAAGGTATAAAAAAGGTCTTTAAAAAGATCGGAAAAGGAATTAAAAGCGCCTTTAAGTCTATTGGAAAATTTATGGGCAAGATTGGCATTATTGGTCAAATTGGTCTTGCGCTTATCCTGCCGGGGATCGGGCAAATGTTATCGGGCTTATTAGTTGGGACAGGCAGTACTGTTGGTGGCCTTGCAGGAGCTTTGCAGGGTATGGGCGCTGTTGGTCAAGCCGCCTCTAATTTTATCCAAGGGGCTGTAAAAATTGCTTCTAATACTAGTAAGTTTTTCAGTAGTGTTACTGACGGCGTTACAAATGTTATAGGAGAAACGATAGGTGCTATAGCTAATAAAGTTCCGGGCTTAGGTGATGCTTTAAAAAGTATTACTGGAGGAAGACTAGACATAACGCAAAAAACTTTTTCTAGTGCTTGGAAGGTTACTCAAGAGTCTATGACAAATATAACCAAGGCTGGTGGTAATCTTTTTAATCTTGATCCACTGTCTGAAGTATCAGTACCTCAAAGAACTTTAAAAGAAATTCCAGAAGATTCGTTAATGAATGAAGCACCTTTAAGAGAGGCTATTGATAGTGAAGGCGCTTTAGATGCTTTAACAAAAGACAGGCTTCAAACTGAAGCGGCTATGGCGAGAGTTGGGGGAGAGCCTTTATTAGGAGGAGATCCTTTTGGCCCTGTTGGAACAATAGATGGTGTAACTTATATGAAAGGGCCACCCCCCTCGTCTTTACTTTCTGGCAGTACTGGAAATATTGCAGAGACTTTAACTGAAAATATTGCTCAACAAAGCGGTGCGGGTACTGTAGCAGATCCCTTCTTTGCTTCTGGTAAAGCGGCAGTAGCCCCAGAAAAGTCTCTATTAGATAAGACTAGTGAATTTATAACGGGTAAAAGCGTTGATGAAAATTTAGCGTATGGACGAGCAAAAATGAGGGAAGCAGTTACTGATTTTATACCTGAAACTGGAAAGGCTCTAGGACGAGAGGCTATAGCACAAGCGACAGGGCTTTCACCAACTGCTGAACAGCTAAGGCCCATCGCTTATTCAAGTTCAGTAGCTCTAGGAGACTTTGAAACTTCTATAGGATTCAATGACTATGCTACTAGCCCATATCAAAGTGTTATTAATCAAGTAGGGCCACAGTATGCAACGTCCCATCCTTATGGTTTAATGGCGCAACAATTTAATTTTAATCAGTATCAAGAACAAGCAAGGGCTAGGGGAGTACCGGCATAATGGACGAAGAATATTTTGATGCAATACTGCGGGGTGGGCCTATTCCCGGCTCTAGCCTAACTTCAGATCCAGATGACCCCGCACCTTATGAAAAGCCTCCACAGTATGTTGATGTTCATTCAGCTTCAGAATGGATTTTTTCTGAACTAATTGATGAAGATCGTTATGATCAGCTAATACAAAGTCTACTTGAAGGTATTCCTGTAATGGATGTTGTACAAGTAATTCTCTTTACAGGTTTTACGCAAGGTAAATGGGATGTAAATTTAATGACTCTTTTAATAGAGCCTACAGCCTATATTATCATGGCTCTTGCAGAAAGGGCAGGAGTGGACTTTGTAATAGAAAGAGGTGAAGCCTCTGAAGAACAAAACGATCCTGTAATTTTGGGGGCTAGGTTATCTAAAGAGCGTAGAGATAATATACAAAAGTTTAAAGAAATGAAAATGTCTCTTCCATTCTTGTCTGAAACTAGTCAAGAAAGGCTTAGAACAATAGAGCCTCCTGAAGCTGTAGACGGTAATGCTAATGCAGAAATGCAAGAAGAGCCTACTGAAAGTCTTCTTGCGGCTCCACAACAAGAGGTCATGGGATAATGGTACAGGGTATAGACGCAACATTTAGTCTGCTACAAAAACAACAACAAGATCGTGCTGATGAGCTTGCAAAACGCCAAAGAGATCAAGACCTGACAGATACTATTCTAGGTGGTCTTATTAAAGGTGGTGTTGCAGTTGGTAATGCTGTATTAAAAAATAAAACATATGATTTTTTAAATACTACTGAGCAACGTGGGGCTACTCAGCTTGCGGCTCAAGCCGATACTAATATTGCAAGACTACAGGCAGAGTGGGCTGAGATAGACGCCGCACAAGGACTAACCCCCTTAGAGTACTTAACTCAAAAAGCAATTCCATTTATGGAGCAAAGTGTTAAAGCAAACACACCCGATTGGAAAGAAGGCTTAGATGAAGTTGGTTATCAAAGTAAAGTTTATGCGGCGGCACAAGAAGTTGCAAAAGAAAGATTAAAAATTTTGACTGAGGCTAGAGGTATTTACGAAGGTCAAGACATGAATAATTTTTCAAATCAACTAGAAATGGTAAGAAGCCAGTATCGACCTAACTCACTTGAAGATTTGTTTACTTCTACTTTTGCTAAAGCCTTTGATGGTAAGTCTCAAGAGGATCTTGATATGGAAGAGATGCTTGCATATAGAGACTTTATTGATGCTCAAAACCCAGCCTCTCGTGCATATCATGCTAAAAAACTAAATGCTCTAGTAGAGTCTTATGAAGAAACTGGTAGTATGTTACTGGCTCAAGTAGATGCTGTAAATAAAATGATTGCTGATCAAGCGATTGATCCTGATCGTGGGCCGATAACAACAAAACCAGTTGTAGATGTTCAAGCTATTGGTGGGAGGATGGTTTTAATTAAAAAAACTGAAACAACTGATATGTCCCGAAAAGATTTAGACGGTAAGCCCGTAAAAACATATGGCGATCCAACAGTTACAGTTTTAGATGAGAGTGAAACTATAACTCCTACTGAGTTACTGACTGCTACTAGAAGTGCTTTTGACCTACAAGAGTTTTATCAAAATCATGTTAAATCTGAAGGTCAAAGAATTATTGCAAAAAGATTAAGAGAGCTTACAGATGCGGAAGGTAATCCAACTCCCCTATCATTTGGAGACATTGATAGCCCTGAAAAATATAAGACAGTTGCAGACATTATGTTTGAGGTTGTTGTTGGTACAGAAATTGATCCAGCAACTGGAGACATAAAAGATCCTAATCTTTTGAAAGATGATCTTGAGTCTAAAAACCAAGCGGCTCTTTATACAGAGCTAGTTAGAGTAGACCTATGGGCAAACTATGGTTCAATTTCACAGATGGATCCCAACGTAGATAGTAACGGAGATGGTATTTCAGACCAACAAGAAGAAATGATTAAGTTTTTTTCACATCTAGCAAATATACGTGGGCGCGTAGATCAAGCTACAGGTATTTCGCCAGCAATACAAAGGAACCCATAAAAATATGAGTACTGCAAATGTCCCAACTGTTTACGGCACTATCACGGTTGCATACGAAGGTAATCCAACTGATGAAGAACTGTATCGTATGGCTATGGATAAGGTTCAAGAAAAAGAAAAACTTTCAAAAATTGATCAAAACTTATCAGTCAATAATCAGCCTAGTGGTTTTTCGCCTATCGACAGCAAACCTGTTCAGGAGGAGGAAGAAGAAGAGCCTGAAGATGATTTAGTTGCTGACATTGCAAAGGGTTTTTTACGTGTTGCAGAAGTCCCTCAAAACTTTATTATGGAACAAGTCTTAGGGATGGCTGGTTTAAGCGGTACTCAAAAAGAAGCTATGCGTCAAACACTAGAAGGCAGTTCACGCGAACAGTTTTTAGATAATATTGCGGCAGTTACAGGTGCTGTAACAGGTAAAGAAAGCGACATCAAAGAAAGAGTTATTGATGAGCAAGGGCGCTTTAAAGAGGCTACAACACTAACAGGAGTTGGTCTAGAAATTGCTCCATATTTTGTTGGTGGTGCTAAAATAGGAACTACCCTATCTAGGATTGCTCCTCAACTTCCTATAATTGCAAATGGTCTTATTTCAGGTGCAACTATTGATTCAGTTTTACATAAAACTGGTGAAGAAGGTTTAGCAACAGACTTTGAAAGGTCTGAAGACGAAGGACTTTTAGAAGGTTTTGGAAAAGATATTGTAGAATTTTTATCTGTAGACGAAGACAATAGTATTGCAGAGCAACGCCTTAAAATTGCTTTTGAAGGCATGATTATTGGTGGTGTTGCAGAAGGATTTTTTAGAGCTTTAGGTATCGTATTGCCAAAAGCAGATACCCTTGAAAAACAAGCTGAGTCTGCTGTAAAACAATTAAAAGAAGCTAGAGAAGCTGTACAAATAAACAAGTCTAATATTCATCAAGACCTAAAGTTTTCAGAAACGCCTAAGGATCAAGCCCAAATTGATCAACAAAACAGTGGTTTGCTACGGCGTTTTTATCAACAAATGCTTACATCTCGCGGATACTTTACAACCAACGCCTATAATTTATTTCGTGGTAAAGAATACGCACAAAGGCAAACTGTACGCGAAGCAGAAAACATTGCCAATCGTTTAAGCAAAGCATTGGACAAGCTTCCTGTTGATTCAGTATCTGAAGAAACTTTAACAGATTTTTTAACAGCTTCTTTAAACTCTTCATCAGACTTTTACAAGGGTTTAATTACTAAAGGCGAATATGAAGAAGAAGCGTTGCGTGTAGCACAGCGTATGGGTATTCCAGACGATGCGGCAATAGAGCTACTAAACGCAAGAAACCTTATAGATGATCTGTCTGCAAAACTTGCTAACTCTAGTATACCTAACGAACAGTTTAAAGAAATTATTACAGCTAATTCAGGAGAGTATATTAGAAGATCATATCGGTTGTTTGAAGATTCTGGTTTTAAGCCAGATGAAAATCTAAAACATCAAGTAGTTAAAAAATTACAAGCAAGTAAATTACTAGACAACCCAAACCTAACGCCTGAAAAAGCCTATGATCAAGCTTTAGGTCAAGTAGATGCTATTCTAAATCGTGGAGATTACGCAGGGCTAGACCACTATGGCAAGGCAGTGCGGGTAAATAAAGAAATTCTTACAGGCAAAAAAGATATTGATGCTGATATAAGACGGCTTATGGGAGAAGTTACAGATCCTGTTGATAATATTCTTTTAACTATAGGTAAAATGTCTCAGCTTGTTGAAACAAATAAGTTTGCTGATAATCTTTTGCAGTTGGGTAGAGATAAATATATTTTTACTAGCCCAGAAACCAAAGGTAATGTTAAGTACGACTATAAAATTACAGGTACTAACTCATCATTAGACGGTAAATATACAACAAGAGAAATGGGTATAGCCATTGCAGGCAGACAGTCAGAACTGTTGGATACTTCGCGTTCAGCTAATCGAATGATTCGTCCTTTACAAGAAGGCTATATTGCTTTTATGAAGGCTAAGGGTGTTTCTCAAGCTTCTAAGACTGTACTTAGTCACGTAACCCACCTAAGAAACTATTTGGGCGGTATGCAGTTTGGTTTGGCTAATGGAATCAATCCATTTTTTAATAGATCTGAAACAAAAAGAATTTTAACAAACGCTATTAAGAATCAGGGCGATGCTGGCTTAGATGCGCTGTACGAAAAATATTTAGGGCTTGGCGTAATCAATACTAACGTCAAAGTAAATGAGTTCCGAAAGCTTATGAGGGCTGGCACAGAGCTTGATGGCTCTGCCGATGATTTTTTTGATGGTCTTAGAGGATACGGCATGGCTGGCGAAAAGGCCGCTGATCTTTATAAGTGGGCCGAAAAAAAATATGTGGCTACAGATGATTTTTTTAAAATAAATGCGTTTGAAAAAGAGCTAGATGTTTTAAAGAAAGCTTTTCCAGATGAGCCTATTGAAGTTTTGGAGCGCAAGGCCGCACAAATTATTCAAGATACTATGCCCAACTACGACAAAGTACCTAACGGTGTAAAGGCTTTTAGGTATCTACCGATTGGTAGTTTTGTTTCATTCCCTGCTGAGATTGTAAGAACTTCTGCACACATTGTTAGGCAGGCATCAAAAGAAATTACTTCTGGTAATAGGGTTATTGCCGCAAGAGGACGAGCAAGGCTTGCTGGATTTACAGCATCTATGGGGGGCTTTGAGGGAATAGCTAGTACAGCGGCCTATCTTACAGGAATTACTAACGAAGAAGAAGAAGCTGTTCAAAGAATTTCACACACGCCTTGGTCTAAGGCCACCCGTATTCCATTTAGAGGCCCAGACGGAGACATATTTGTTGCTGATACTCAGTTTATAGATTCTTATAGTGTTTTGAAAGAGCCTGTAAAAGAAGCCTATCACATGATAGCTGATGGTTCACTAAAAGGAAAAGAACTAGATGAGTATTTAGTTGATGCCGCAGGAGCGTTCTTTGAAAAGTCTTTAACACCTTATACAGATGCTTCAATTATTACACAAGCTTTGGCAGATGTTTATGTTGCGGCTAAAAGCGACGATGGGCGTACAGCAGAAGGTAAACAACTTTTCCCTGAAAATGAAACAAGCATTAATAAACTTATAGATGGCGTTTCCCATGTTGCTATGTCAATGATGCCGGGAAGTGTTGATAGCCTATACAGGCTCTTAGTTGATGCAGACGCTACAGGCATTGGTGAAATGTATTTTGATAAGCCACCAAAAGTTAGTGCGGCTACAGGATCAATACGCTACGACAAACGCGCAGAGCTTGCCGCCAATCTTATTGGAATTCGTTTTAGTCGATTAGACCCTAAAGACAAAATGTTTTATGCGTCTAGCGATTTTCAAAATCATGGTCGCGCTGATTTTTCTAAGAGAATAAATTTTGGCGATAAGCCAGAAGATATTTCAAGAGAACAAAAAAGAAACTTGCGGTCAAACTATGACGCCCAGCAAGACCTTTATCTTATGTATGATAGTGTAAAAGAACTAGTTGGTGACGTAGAAGCTCGTAAAGTTATGAAGAGCGCAGGACTGAGTGACCAAGCCATCGCCAGAATCGCAGGAAATAGTTATTATGATATAGACTATGCGCGAACAAGATCTGAAGATTTGTTTACAAAAGTACAGGGACAGCCAGAAAAAATACAACAACTAATTAGAGAGCTAAACGGCGCTCAATATCAGTATCGCAGTACACCTTTAATACCTGTTGATGAGGCAGGAAGAGAGCGTCAAGAGCGTTTACCAAAAGCTAAAGGAGGGCTAGTGTTAAACGTCCCTCAAGCCCCTGTAGAGCCTGACGAGCGCATAGACAAGCTGACAGGAAGGCCCTATATTGAACAGGCCGGTGGAGCCTTTACAGACGAAGAAGAGCGTTCAGGCTTTGCGGGAGGCGGCATCACAAGGCGCTATGCAGTTGCCAAGGGCGGCAAGATCGACAAGAAGAAGATGGCCTGTAACAAGCCTCGACGCACACCAAACCACCCTAAGAAGTCTCATGTTGTCAAAGCCTGCGAAGGCGGTAAAGAAAAGATTATTCGCTTTGGTGAGCAAGGCGCTAAGACTGCTGGCAAACCAAAGTCTGGTGAATCTGCACGTATGAAGGCCAAGCGCAAGAGCTTTAAAGCCCGTCATGCTAGAAACATCAAGCGCGGAAAGATGTCTGCGGCTTATTGGGCTGATAAGGTCAAGTGGTAACGCTCAGTAAGATTGTATGGCACGATGCCTCTGGAGGCTCTAACATGGGCTGGAGAGACATCAACGAACTCAAACAAATCACAGCCGCCATTGCAGTCTCTTGTGGTATGATAATCCATGAGGACGATGACCTGATAATTATATGTCCTCATATGTTGCTTGAGGATGGTAAAGCCATACAGGGCGATGCAGAGATAGCCATCCCAAAGGCTTGGATAATTTCAAACGAAAAACTATTGGCGCTACCGCCGGGAGATTAGGATGCCGTTTTATAAAGATGTAAAAGATTTAGCAGACCGTTCAGGGGTTTTGAGTGTAACTCCAGCAGGCATTGTCGCAAATGTAGTATCAAAAGCTATCACAGGTAAGACGCCTTTACAGCATTTTGCAGGACAGATTACAGGCCCAGCACAAGGCAAAGGTAATGTAGGCCGCAGTAGAAAAGGTGATGTTGTAGCAGAAGGTGGAAGCTTTCGTGATCCACAACAAAAAAATATTATACGTGGCAGAAGCGCCAAAGGTGGGTTAGTATCTTATAAGTCTATTGCGGATATGGAGTCCAAGAGTGGCCGCTAAGAAAAAAACAAAAAGTCGAGTAAATGAAGCAGGAAACTACACTAAGCCAGCGTTACGCAAGCGTCTGTTTGAAAAGATTAAAGCGGGTAGCAAAGGCGGTAAGGCAGGCCAGTGGTCGGCACGTAAAGCTCAGATGCTTGCTAAAGCCTACAAGGAAGCGGGTGGGGGTTATAAATAATGGCACTTAAAAAGTCTCAGCAATCTTTAAAGAACTGGACAAAAGAAGATTGGGGAACTAAGTCTGGTAATCCTTCTACGCAAGGCCCAAAGGCTACAGGTGAACGCTATCTTCCTAAGAGTGCTAGAGAATCTCTAAGCTCTTCTGAGTATGCCGCAACGTCTGCTAAGAAACGTGCTGATACTGCGGCAGGCAAACAGTTTTCTCAACAGCCTAAGAAGATTGCTCAGAAAACTAAGCGCCATAGATCTACTGCAAAGCATGGTGGGCTAATGAAGAACGCTATGCCCAGAGGAAAACCCTGCTAGTCTATAACTTCTATACCAATACGCCTAGCTCTAGACATCACAGGCCGTAGCCTAGCGTCTGGATCTACGTACTTGTTCTCGTCGTGAATCAACGACACATTATATCTAACTCTATTGAGCGCATGAGCAGTGTCTGACCACTCTATGCCGCCTGCCAATACATCTGTATACCACACATCAAAGATCTCATCGCAGTACAATTTAGAATTAGAATGAAACCATCCTTCGTAACCATACGACATTAGATCATCTTTAGTGCCACAGATATCATTCCAGCCATGCCCAAAATCAGGGAAGATATATCCTCTGGCTTTATAGTCTTGATTTTCTGGGCCATGTGCAAGGCCAACACTGTGGCCTAGTTCATGTAGGTCTGTGTAATGAATACAGCGACTCATAGATGTAGGAGGCTTATTCTCTTTAAAGTACGTAGTCACATCTGCAACGCCGCAAGTATCTGGATAAGATGTGCCGTACCCTAAAGTAATATCTACTGGTAGGCCCGTAACCAAAGATTCTAACTGTCGCAAGCTGTGCCAATGTGCAAGATAAAGTTTAGTTAGTTTATATCTTATGTGAACGCCAGATCTTTCATAGACTTTATTATATTTGTCTATGCGATATTCCCACTTGCGCCACTGGGCATGGTCTTCATCCCACTCTTCAAGAATCTCTATAGGTACGTCTATTCCATATTCAGTATGTGATGCGTAAACAAGTACACCTAACTCCCACGTTACAATCCTATCGTCATCTTCCCCATAGTAAATAAGTTCTTGACCGCCTTTTTGTGTATGGCCTTCACAATCAATGCGACTACTACTACCATACCATTTAGGCTCGTCTACAAACTCACAGATAGGTTCTTTTTCTATACGGAATTGTATTTCAGTTCTGCCTAGCGTAAAGATACCATCGCCTGTACGACCATCTCCATAGATCTTCACAGTGCAACAGCCTTCACGCTCTGCATAACCCATAGATATTTTATGGTGTACCATGCCCCAGCTTTCTTCACGGCCCAGCATATCCTTATAATCTACGTTGACTATGGCAGGATCAAACCTGTCTCCAACATCTTTTTCCATTGACAGGTTTAGATAGCGACGATAACCACACCTCCAAGATCTAGGATCTTTTATTGTGTAGCGATTGCCGTCAGCGTCTTCGTAGATAAACCACTCTACCCCCAGATAATCTTTAGAACAACCAGATCTTATTAGGGTGTCGGTATTCGCCATCGGCGCAGACACCAACATAAACGCAAATAGAATGTATTTAAACATTAGAGTATTCTATTGATGGCGTCTATGTCTGTCTCAATCTTTGAGTGCATATCTCCGGTATGTTCTTTAAAGGACTTTATTGCCGCACGAACTAGTATTTGAGTTTCTTCTTCACGAAATACTTTTGCAATATGTTCGTCAGGAAATTCAGTAGCTTCGGTAACAAAAAGCCCTTCTGAATCTATCAGGATGCGGAAGCCTATTATTGTTGCATCCTTCTGAGACATTAGAGTTCGCAAGCACCGCCAACACAAGCTAGTGTTTGCGCTCCTTCAGTGAAGTCATCTGACTCATTAAGATCCCAATCAAAGGCTGTCGGGAAATCTTTTACCATTTCATTATATTCCTCTTCCGTGATCTGCTCATATGGTGCTTGAGCATATGTGTGTTCATCATATGGTAAGAAACTAATACCAGAAACTGTATCAAAGTTATTGTAAACCCAATTACCAATCTCAAGGAAGTCAGAGTCCCGATAGTACACAGTAATACTAGGCTTGTGTTCACACCAATGTTCTTGGTATGCGGCCCATAGTTCTAACTGTTCCATACCAGACTGCTCAGAAGCGAACACAGCGCCCTCTGGAGCCTTCTTAGGGAAGGAGAATACCTTAGTACTAGGTGAGAAGTTATCCATCTCACAGGGTACTCCAGCGTCTTCTAAGACCGCACATAATGGGTCACGCATATCAGCCCTAACCCTCCGAATATAATAAGGAGCATAGCGTCCGTGGATTCCTGATGCTGAATCTACTAGTTGTGACACCGTACCACTAGGCTTAACACAAGTAATAGCCGCACTCTGAGGAATACCTAAGCGTTCTGCCCAGATCTTATTAGTCTCGACGGCCTCTTCACGCAGAGTCGTAAGAAGCTTATCAAGGTTCTTGTTCTCTAGCGTGAGTAGTGGGTTGTCAAGAATACCTGTCAGGCTCACGCCCAACAAAGATTCTTCTTCTGTATTAGTTTTCCAAATACCTCTCAGGTAGCGGAAGTCCGTGAGCGTGGCTTGGAGAGTACCCAAGATAGTCGCAATTCGTACTTTTCTCCGAAGAGTGTTAAGTGTATCTTTCGGTCTGACGACAACTTCTGAAAGGTTGCAGAATTGATTTGGTCTAAGGATGATTTCACTGCATGGGTTCGTTCCGAAATCTCTGTCACTATCTCGTCTACCGTTTCTTGAAGCTTGTTTTTTACTAGCCGCACGGCTGAATATTCCTCGTTCTCCACTTTGTGATTCATGTAAGCTACTCCATTCTGTACTAAATAAATTAAAGGAAGGCTTGCTGGTATAGCAGGCACTGTTATTTGCAAGGCCACGCTGTGGTTCTGTGTTGTACCAAGCACCGTGCTTTGCTTGTCGGATATCATCATCCGATAGATCAGAGAGGCTAATTAACGCACTGCGCCTAACCCCACCTACGACAACTATTTGAGCGATTTTACAGCAAAGATCGTGGCATTCAAGGGGCGTAAGCTTTCGTCCAGCCGCTCCCTTAAATAATCTAACTGTAAATTTGAAGAGTTCAACAAGAGGTTCTGGGCCGCTTGCTCGACCTCCAAAAGTTTTAAGGCTGGCACCCGCAGGTCGAACTCTAGATGTATCCCATTCTGGTATTTGACCTGAATACAGCAACGAAACCAATTCCC
>Ga0196899_1000531_pt1 | contig 19653 bp, 12 predicted proteins | sample VirMetDEL_Sep_01_FD_169095 | JGI IMG/M metagenome (GOLD analysis project Ga0196899, IMG submission 169095) | Aqueous microbial communities from the Delaware River and Bay under freshwater to marine salinity gradient to study organic matter... | ecosystem: Environmental > Aquatic > Marine >... | reverse complement strand
AATTAGAGGGGCACCTCGACACCTTACAAGCGCAAAAAGACAAGCTGTTAGAGGAGTGTGGTATCAGTAAAGACGAGCTAATGTCTAACCCTAAGTTTGCTAAGGCGCTTGAGACGCTGGGGGTTACACCACCTATGAAAACAAGTTTGCGCACAGGTAAAGAAGCCTTTGCGTTCGCCAAAAGCGATGAGGGTTTCAAAGCACTTCAAGAACATGAAGACCCCAGAGTGCAAGCATTAGTGGCGGCCCGGATAGGACTTAAGAGTACGCTAGAGGAAACACGTACTGAGAGGTTCATCGACATAGGAATGCGCGGGACGCTTCCGGTACCTATAAAATACTACGCAGCTCATACCGGACGGTGGGGCGGTTTGGATAAAATAAACCTACAAAACCTACCAAGCAGAGGAGAGAACGCAAAGATTCTTAAGTCCTGCATTCTCGCACCAAAAGGCTACACTTTAATACAAGCCGACTCTGCACAGATTGAGGCACGAGTTCTGGCGTGGCTAGCCGGACAAAACGATTTAGTAGAGGCATTCACCAAGGGTGAGGATGTGTATAAGATCATGGCCTCGGCTATATATGGCAAACCCGTTGATGAAATATCGGGGAGCGAAAGGTTCGTAGGTAAGACTACGATTCTCGGAGCCGGATATGGTATGGGGGCTATAAGATTTCGTGAGCAGCTAAAGGGTATGGGTGTAGAGATAGACGAAGAAGAGTGTAAGCGTATTATAAACGTATACCGCAGCGCGAACAGTAATATAACTAAACTGTGGCGGCAAGCTCAGGTTGTTTTAGAGAACATGTACCAGTACTACAGTTCCGATCTTGGGCGGGGTGGAGTGCTAGAAGTCAGAGGCAATGAGGGGGCGATCAAATTACCGTCTGGCCTTTTGATGCACTACAACGGGCTAAGAGCACAAGAAACAGAAAAAGGCTTGCAGTTTCAATACAAGACCAGAATGGGTTGGGTAAAGATATACGGTGGTAAAGTTATAGAGAACGTGTGTCAGGGAATAGCACGTTGTGTTATGTCGGATCAGATGTTGCAAATATCTAGAAAATATAGAGTTCTACTAACTGTGCACGACTCTGTGGTATGCTGTGTCCGAGATGAGGAGGTTGATGAGGCAGCTCATTATATCGACTCTTGTATGCGTTACGTACCAGATTGGGCAAAAGGTCTCCCAGTCCGTGGTGACGTGGAAATCGGAAAAAACTATGGAGACTGTATTGAATGGATACCAAGCCAACATGGTCATTCAGCAGCATAAAGACGTTCGACCAATGCCCCAAGAAGTATTACCACACCAAGGTAAAGAAGGACTACGAAGAAAACTTCCAAACAGAAGCAATACTTTATGGGAACGAATTCCACAAAGCCGCAGAAGACTATGTGGCCGGGGTAAGTAATGAGTTAGACCCGAGGTTTGATTACGCGCTAGCCGCGCTCGACAAATTAAAAGGGATGAAGGGTGACAAGCTCTGCGAGTACAAGATGGGGCTTACCGAGAATCTTGAGCCTTGCGAATTTTTTGACAAAAGTGTGTGGTACAGGGGTGTAGCCGACCTTATTATTCTGGACAGAGAGTCTGGAGTGGCAAAGGTTTTCGACTACAAGACAGGAAAATCTGCGAAGTATGCGGATAAAGGTCAGCTTGAACTAATGGCACTAGCTATATTCAAGCACTTTCCTGAAATAAAAGTAGTAAAGAGTGGGTTGTTATTTGTAGTATGTAACGCGTTTATAAAAGAAACTTACACTGTAACGAATGAGCCAGACTTGTGGCGTAAGTGGTTGATTGCTTACGGTGCGTTAGAAAAGGCTTACGAAAACGATGTGTGGAATCCTAAACCTACGGGCTTATGCAGAGCGCATTGTGTCGTTACTGAATGCCCCCACAATGGGAGGCGATAACAAAGGAGATATACCGATGTTTGATAATGACGAAAATAATAAATTATGCGAGTGTTGTGGTGCTAAAGTAGTTACCTACACGCATAGAATAAACAAGGGTCTTACCATAGCAATGAAACGTTTGTACGATGCAGGGCGTACGGAACATCTGGAAAATCTACGATTAACCAATAGCCAAAGAGCTAACTTCCAAAAACTAAAGTACTGGGGTTTAGTTAAACAATCATCAGAACGAAGTGGGGTGTGGGTGTTAACGGACAGAGGAACTAATTTCGTAGAAGGTAGAACTGCCGTGCCGTCTCATGCAGCTTCTTATCGTGCGACTCCTGTGGAATTACCAGAGGAAAAGAAAAAACGAACAAAGCTCGTAATGTTTAAAGATATTTACCCATACGAAATTCAAGACAGAGAAATGGTGCGTTATAAACAGCGCGAAGAGTACGCAAAAGATGCGGAGCCATTTTATAAGAGGTGACTACCATGCCATACGTAAACAAAAAACGTCCTTACAAGAAAGAATATCAACAGCAAAAAGCCCGTGGTGAGCATGAAGATCGCATGGAAAGACAACGTGCGCGCCGCGAACTAGATAAAGAAGGTGTTGATAAAAACAAGAACGGCAAAGCCGACAAGCGAGAGGGTAAGGACGTTAGCCACAATAAACCATTGAGTAAAGGTGGCACAAACAAAGATGGCTACAAGGTAGAAAGCAGCAGTAAAAACAGGGCTAGAAACTACAAAAAGAAATCTAGCAAGAAGTAACGACAAGGACATTTAATGGAAATTGTAGATAACAGAGGCTTGCTTCTGCGGGTTCGTAGTCCCGATAAAATTACAGCAGCAATTCCGAATAGCAAAAAACTAAACGACAACGACGTTCTTGTTAAGTGGGGCGTGGACGAATCCCGCGTGCTACGCAACTTAAACATAAAGGAAGTACCGTCCCCCATACTAGGTAAGTACGAGTGGACGGGGCGGTACACCCCTTTCGAACATCAAAAAACAACTTCTTCTTTCTTAACTTTGAATTCCCGAGCGTTTTGCTTTAACGAGCAAGGTACAGGGAAGACAGGTTCTGCAATTTGGGCGTCTGATTTTTTAATAAAAGAAGGTATTATCAACCGCGTTCTTATTATCTGCCCAATATCTATTATGGATTCGGCGTGGCGCGCTGACTTGTTTAACTTTGCTATGCACCGTACTGTGGACATAGCGCATGGAGCCAAGAAAAAACGCCAAGAGATAATCAACAGCAATGTGGAGTACGTCATCATCAACTACGACGGGGTTGAGATAGTAAAAGACGACATCGCTAACGGTGGGTTTGATCTGATTATTGTTGACGAAGCTACCCACTACAAGAACGCACAGTCTAAACGGTGGAAAGTATTGGCTAGTATTATAAAACCAGAAACATGGTTGTGGTTAATGACAGGAACTCCTGCGGCCCAGTCTCCCGTAGACGCATACGGCTTAGCCAAACTTGTTAACCCCAAAGGCGTACCGAAATTCTTTGGTGCTTTCCGCGACATGGTTATGTACAAGGCCACGCAGTTTAAGTGGGTACCAAAAGAAGGCGCTAAAGATATTGTATATAATGCCCTACAACCCGCAATACGGTTTACGAAAGATGAGTGTCTTGATCTACCTGATATGACCTACGTTAAACGTGAGGTAGAGCTGACCACGCAACAAAAGAAATACTACGAACTACTACGCAAGCAGATGATGACTACGGCGGCGGGAGAACAAATCACTGCGGCGAACGCTGCGGTTAACATGAACAAACTCCTACAAATCTCGTGCGGTGCAGTCTATACCGACAGTGGAGAGACAGTGGAGTTCGACATAAAAAACCGATACAAAGTACTCCAAGAAGTCATTGCCGAATCTAGCCAGAAGATACTTATATTTGTTCCCTTTAAACATGTGATAGAAGTACTGGCGGACAAATTAACTTCAGAAGGTATAACTAACGACATCATCCGTGGGGACGTAAGTGCAGCAAAACGCACCGCTATATTCGATAGGTTCCAAACTACCCCTGACCCCCGCGTTCTTATTATCCAACCACAAGCCGCCGCACATGGGGTTACTCTCACTGCTGCGAACACAATCGTATGGTGGGGACCAACATCTTCATTAGAAACTTACGCACAGGCTAACGCACGCGTGCACCGATCAGGACAAAAGCACCCCTGTACTGTGGTTCAGTTGGAAGGCTCTAATGTAGAAAAGCATATCTATAAAATGCTAGATAAACGAATAAACATCCACACGCAAATGATCGACTTATATAAAAATTTACTTGACCTATAGGTTAAGCATCAATAAACTTAGTTAAACCACATAAAACTGTGGTAAACAAAATAACAAAACACAAGTGGAGGTAGATATGCCCGAGGTTGTTTCTGACCTTGATAAGTTGGTTTCTGTCTACGTTAAGATAAGGGACAAGAAAAACGAAGTACTTGCCCAAGCCCGTGAGCAGGAAGAACTCCTCAATTTAAAACTAAAAAAGATAGAACAAGTATTACTAGAACACTGTGCAGACAACGGTATCGAATCCGTCCGCACGGAGTCTGGTACGTTCTATCGTTCTGTAAAACAAAAGTTTTGGACTTCTGATTGGGAGTCTATGAACAAGTTTATTCTGGAGCACGAAGTACCCGAGCTACTAGAAAAAAGAATCCACCAAGGCAACCTTAAGCAATTCCTTGAGGATAACCCCGAGCTGCTACCACCGGGATTAAATTGTGATAGCGAATATAGTGTAACTGTGCGGAGGAAGCGATGACTGATAGTTACGTTCCGGTGGAGGAGCTAGCTAAGTATCTCTGCGTCAAAGTACCTACCGTCCGAGATTGGGTGGGGAAGGGGTATATACCAAAAGAAACCTACATAAAGGTCGGTAACACATACCGTTTCAACATCCCACAGGTAGTATCTGCTTTGAAGCAAGAAGCCCCTGAACCAACCAACGACAACCAAAATGAACCAGTGCAATTAGAACTGGACTTCAATGATGAGGAAGATGTATGAGTGAATTAACTTTGTTTGAGAATATGCCGGATGAGTACAAGAGCCTTTTAGCTCAACTGCAACCGGATACCAACGCGACAGGACGCCAATCTGGGGGCATGAACAGACTCAGTATTCGTGGCGGTGTATTCCGAAAAGTCGTTAACGGTCAAGAGGTTGGCGAGCTAGAACAGCGCGCTATCGGAGCAGTAATCGTTAAGACCGCACCCGTGTCTCGTATGTATTTTGAGGGGCAGTACGTGGCGGGACAAACTAATCCCCCTAAGTGTTGGTCAGCGGATACTAAGACTGGTCGCCCTGCGGACGATGTGCTTGCCTCTGATAGACAATCAGAAACATGTTTTGATTGTAAGCAGAACATAAAGGGTTCCGGTATGGGTGAAGGGCGTGCTTGCCGATTCTCGCAGCGCGTGGCATTACTGCTTGCTGATTCCGAAGGTAAGATCAAATCCGATCAAACGTATCAATTATCTCTACCTGCTACTAGTGTGTTTGGGGATAACAAACAAAAGATGGGGCTGCAAACTTACGCACGTCATTTAGATGGTATGCGTGCACCACTCGCTGCGGTACTTACAGAAATACGTTTCGATACTGATTCGTCTACACCTAAGTTATGTTTTAAACCAATCCGTATGCTCGAAGCGGACGAGTTGAAGATGTCTGTAGGTAAACAAAAAGACGAAGATACCGAAAAACTTATTGCGCTCAGCGTAAAACCAAAGGAAGATAGTACCCCCGTTGCGATTCCCAAAATGCCCGATCTAAATGTGGCGGCAGAACCCGCGAAGCCAAAAGCTGTAGAGGTCGCAGCGGAAGTAGAAGAAGTAGAAGAACCAACAATTAAGGTCTCTAAAAAGAAGAAACCGGAATCACCGGCCGATGTAGACCTTGCGAGCTTACTGGATGAGTTCGACGATTAAACCCGACGGGGGCACTCCGGTGCCCCTTATTTCTCTGATATGGAAACTATATGGAAACCAAAGAGTTTCTTAGTACTATCCTCGGCGACGAAGGCTACTACTGTGTAGTAGGGATAAAGAAGTTTATAGACGGGGAAGGCAAAGAACAAACAACAGTAAAACCTAATTTTTTCAAGTCGGTAGACGCTCTAGCGGAAACCGCACACAATTTAGATGTGGAAGGCTACGATGCCTACTACTCCCCCGCTACTTTCGTAGATGCTACGAAGGGGCGCAAAGCCGAAAACGCCTTGCAAGTAAAGGCTCTGTTTTTGGACTTGGATTGTGGACAAAACAAACCATACGCCACTCAAGGCGACGCGGTAATCGCATTACGTAAATTTAGAAAAGAGTATAACCTACCGGCATGCACCGCAGTTGTTAATTCAGGACGGGGGCTTCACGTTTACTGGGTTCTTACACGCCCATATTCTAGGGAGGAGTGGTTACCCGTAGCGGAGCGGCTGAAATCGGCGTGCGCTGAATTCGGTTTGGAGGCTGACCCTGTAGTAACAGCAGATGCGGCGCGTATTCTACGCGTACCAAATACCCATAACTGGAAGGGAGACCCCGCGCTTGACGTAAAAGTCGTGGGGAAAATGAAAGATTATGTGGACTTGGAAACATTTGCTGCTTGCCTACCAGAAATATCGACACCAGTTCTCATCGCAAGAGACTACAGTGACGAAGACGCTAGGGACTTGGCCCGGGCCAAAGGTAATGCAAATTACATAAAGAAGTTTTCTAAACTATTGGCTGCAACTGCGGTTGGTAAGGGTTGCGGACAAGTTCACCGTGCAATAATGCAGCCCAACGATCTGTCTTATGCCGACTGGCTCCACGTACTGTCAATCGCCAAGCATTGTGAGGCTGATGGTGAACAAGCCATACACTTAATTTCCAAGGGCTATGACGGATACACCGAAGATGAAACCAACAAGATAGCCTCGTCCATAGAAACGCCTCACCTTTGTATGACATTTGAGAAGGATAATCCTTCTGGTTGTGAAGGGTGCCCACACAAGGGGAAGATAAAATCTCCAATTAAATTGTGTATGGAGATACGAGAAGCGGAATCCGACGCAGTAGAAGTTATTGAGCCTATACAAACCCCCGAAGTTCTTTCAGAAGGTGAAGAAGAAGCAGACGACGGGGTAGAACCTATTGCGCCAAAGACAGTCTCTGTATCTATACCTGAGTATCCTTTCCCTTATAAGCGTTCTGCTAGTGGTGGGATATACATTGCGATAGAACACGAAGACGGTACGGTAACTGAAGAAACAATATATAAAAGACCTTTGTATATAACTAAGCGTTTATTGGACCCGTTTGAGGGGCCTTCGTTTGAGTTTAAACACCATACGGATAGGGAAGGGATAAAGACGTTTGTAGTACCTATGACAGAGCTTACTGCAAAAGAGCAGTTCCGTAAGTCTATGGGAATAAACGATATTTTTGTTCTTAGTAAACAGGCAGATGCACTTATGAGCTACGTTGGGGCGTGGATAAATAGGCTACAAAGTAAAGAGCATGGGCAGGATTTTGTTCATGTACGTACTCAGTTTGGGTGGACGGATGACCTAAAAGGATTTGTGATAGGCGACAGGGAGGTAAAAGCACACGGCATAGAAATTAACCCTGCAAGTTCGCGGACTGCACAGTATTTCCCGATGTTCCAGAAGAAGGGGACATTGGAGGGGTGGAAGAAAGTAACCGCGTTCTATAACCGATCTAACTTTGAAGAACACCAGATGATGTTTGGGTTAGCATTTGGTGCACCACTAATGCAGTTCATACCAAATATAGCGGGGGCTATATACCATTTAATGAGTGAAGACTCTGGCTATGGTAAGACCACAGGTATGTACGGTGGGGCTTCGGTGTGGGGTAACCCCAAAAAGTTAGTGCTTCGAGGTAAAGATACTGGCAATTCGGCGTGGAACCGTGCGGAGATATGGAAGAACTTACCCCTGTACATCGACGAGATTACAAACTATGACCCCAAACCAGCTAGTGAGTTTTGTTATGCCGCAGTAGATGGAGAGCAAAAGAACAGGTTAAGTAATACAGGTCAAAACGAGGAGCGGTACAGGGGTGCAGAGTGGTCGTTATTGGTTGGCACTAACGGAAACACAAGTCTACAGGACATAGTATCGAAACACAGAGAGCACGCAAAAGGCGAGATCGGACGTATGATCGAAGCTACTGCTACCAAAAAACTCTTTAGTGAAGAAGACACCATGCTCGCCAACTCATTGAATGACGATTTGGCAAATAATTACGGGCATGCGGGAGAGATATTTGCACAGCAGCTAGTCAAGAACCCTAAAGCAGCAGAGAAACTTGTACTGGCTACTAGAGACCGCATGTTAAAGGATGCGGGTTTGGATACCCAACATAGATTCTGGGTAGCTGAAGCCTGTACGGTGTATGCCGGATTATTACTGGCAAAAAGGCTTGAATTACTCGACTGGGATTTAGATGCGTTCTATGCGTGGGAGATATTCAAGCTAAAAGAAGCTAAACAAAAAATGGAGGCTATGGTCATAGATATTCACGATTTGGTAGCACAATACTTAAACGAACACCCGCGCGGCATACTGCGCGTAAAAAGTACGGATGATGCTAGAAGTACTGACGCTAACATGGAAAACATAATTATGCCGGATGCGACTCCCCTATATAACTGGGTCGCTAGGTTGGAGTACGACATAAATAAACTGTACTTAGTTCCCCACACTTGGAAGGAATGGATTATGAAGCGGGGGCATACAACTAGTTCGGTGTACGCGCTTATGAAGCGGGACATGAACATGCAAACAAAGAAACAGCGGCTAGGAAAAGGCACCAAACTAAAGACCCCATTACAACACTTGCTAGTGGTAGAGTGGGAGGAAAAAGATGACGAGGTTGATGACTACTGATCTGTCACCAGATGGGGTGCGGATAGTAATTGACTGGAACAAGTTTGTCCCGGGAGCTTCAGTATTTATACCTTGCGTTAACACAACAAGAGCTATTGACGATTTAGTCTCGGCTACCGGGGTGGATAGAAAAGATATAGTCAAACGTGTACGTATAGAAAATGGAAAGTATGGCGTTCGCGTTTGGAGGATAAAATAAGTGTGTTATCATGCACTTGCACGATTTCCTTGTCAGAGGACTTAGCCCCCCATTGGGGGGGCGTTTTTATTCATACCCTTCTTCAAACTCTCGATTTGATTCCAGTATTTCGTTAAGCACGTTTCTCTCTACCGGCGCACCGCCAGTTAACGCAGCAGTGGTGGACCTTCTTGCTTGTCCTTTCATAGACTGCTTTATAGTAGAAACTTTAATCATGGTACTCGGGTGGTCAGCATTGTACTCCCGCGCATCTGCATACCCTTCGGACACCATTTCCGGCAAGTTATTTTGTAGACCGTACGTAATCTTAGCTATAATTTTACTGCGGCGTTCTTTTCGACCGGAGTCCTTGCGTATATTGAGCGACAACCTATCCCGTGCTGCGCGAGTAGATATTGGGGAGAATCCAAGTGCTTGCTTGAGCACATCCCCCGCAGGTAACGTACCAGTAATGATGTCGTCCCCGCGCCCTGTCTCGTAGCCTTCGGTAGCAAAACGGTAAGACTTAATGATGTTAGAGATACCGGTAGGCATGATAGCTTCCCAAGCCCTTTCCTTGTTCTTCGGGTCATCCCCAAACAAGTCTAAGAGGCCCCCACCAAATCGTGTAGTTACCCCGTAAGCAGGACCCGCCCATGCGTCTATAAGCCCTTCCACTTGACTAGTTGGCTTGTAGTTACCACGGTCTCGTACCATTAAGTTGGTCAGGGCAATACGATCAGTAAGGTCTACGCCCGCCATCTGCGCTATTAACCCATAGTACAAATCTTCACCCAACATCTTAGCAATGATGGTGTTGGCGTCATCCTCATCATCTTCTAGGAACAAGTTCATAAGGGCGATTACAGAGCCGTACATTGGCAAACCCTTAACCCCAACCAGCGCACCACCCGTTGCAGTGAGGTAGAAGAACGTGTTTCGCATTATTCTAGCTTCTTCACGCTCAGCTTCTGTCCTTGCTTTACCCGTCATATCCTCGAATATAGCTTTAATCATACTAAGATGTGTGTACAAGAACTGTCCCGGAACACGTTTGAACTGCCAAACTACAGACCCCGGGCCGGTTTGCGCTATGCGTGGAGCCGTTGTAAGAAGCGCGGAAGTGTTAACCCACAGCATAGTATCTATGGCGGTTTCGGCAGCTTGTTCACCCAGAGCTTCTACTTCAGCGGGGGTGATGTCTTTAAACGCAACGCTTCCTTCCTTAACTCCTCTAGCTCTCGCTACTAAGTCCTCCAACTCCAAACGATAAATACTAACACTACTAATTTGACGTATCGCTCTTTCGGAGTGGTTGAACAAGAAGCCAGACCAATAACTTAGCTTGTTTATCCAAGGAGTTACGGGGTTATCTATCTGAGATGTTTCCCCCGCTAGTGTACGAGTGTCCATACCACGATCTTTTAGTTTGGATATAAGCGGTTTAACCGGCGCAAGTTCTTTTTCTTTGTCGGGGTTGCCGGAAAAGTCGTTTGTGATTGAGAAGCCACCCAGTTCACTAACCTCACCCTCCAGTCCTTGTCTAGTCACTTTGCCGAATGACCGTGCGTAGAGAGAACCCGCCGCTGCTGTGGACATGGTCGCCCGTTTAGCCCCGTACTGCCCTGCTAGTCTGGACTGAAGTACCATAGGTATGATTGACGCGTTCACCACAGTAGAACTGATGTTTGCGCCCAGTGTCCATATAAAGCTACCGGCCCGCAGCCATCTAGCGTAAGAAGGAAGATACGGGTTTTTTGCAAACTGAAGGTAGCTAGGCAGGTTACCAAACGCTTGCATATTTCCAGTTTCTTCTTTGGTGCCCGCTACTATCGTAGCTGCTTCACGTATTAACGCTTCGCTTTCGGGTAAAGAGTCTCGTTTTTCACGGACTTTTCTGGCTGCTGCCTCTAGTTCTACTATGTTAGAAAGATTAGCAAGGCTGTTGATGAACTGAGGTCCACGTTTCTGTAAAGACCCTACAGCATCCCCATCGAAGAAAGCTATGTTTTGGCGTACCATACGGGACTGGATTAAGCTCTGGTCAGGCAGTGCACGCAACACTAAGTCGGCTAGGAACTCATCTACTTGTTTCTTAGCCGCCGCATCCTTTACTTCAATGGCTTGTATTTTCTTCCTAAGATCACTAAGGAATGGTATGGGTATGGTGTTGTCGTAAGTCTTGGTCTGTATTTCTGCAAGCGACCTAGCCCGAACCGTTTCGGCATCCACCACATCTAACTCTTTTAGCTTAGCAAGGGCACGGTCGCGCTGTAGTTCGGTGTCAAAAGAACCCGTACCGTAAGTAGTTTGTCCATTGTCGTCTATATAAGAGAACTCTACCCAGTATTCCCCTGTACGTGTTAGCGGGAAGTAAGGCTCAATAAACCCGGTTTGTAGCCGCTTAAGGAACATAGTATCGCGGATTGTCTTTCTAGCGTCGGGGTCTAACTCCAACTTGTCTATGTTAGCTTCTTCCGCAGCAATGATTTCGGAGTTTATGTCTTTATAGAAGTCCCGCAAACTAGTATAGGCAGCTCGCTGTGTGTCATTAGACAACGAGTCATACAGGCGCTTGACTTCTTCATACTGGGCAACACGCTCTCGCGTAGGCTCTATAGCTTTTATTTCCCCAAGGATGGTAGGCACCGTACCAGAAGTTTTTTCGGCTTCTTGCTTGGCTTCTAGTCTGGCCTTTTCTGCATCCATCTTAGCCTTGGTATCGAACTTAACTTCCTTACGAACATATTGTTTGGTCGCAGGATTGTACTCGCCGTACACCAGCCAGTGCTTCTTAACCTTGTCAGGGTCTATCGTGGGGTCCATGCGGTTGATAGTAGAGAAGGCTACCAAGCGGTTGAACGTAGTTTTGTCGTTCCCTTTTAGCTTAAATGCTTTGTTTATGTCAGAGACTAATCCTTCATACTCTTTCGTATAGTTAACGCGCACGCCGTCGATTTTGTATAGTATCTTTTCGACTTCCTTGGCTTCAGGGATTTTTAGCTTAAGTACATCAGTAATCGCTTCAAGGCCAACCCCATTTAAGAAGTTAGCTCGAACACGTTCTTCAGACCTGCTAAGGAACGCGTACATTTCCTGCCGTGTATTGGAGGGGGCGTCCTTTATGAAGTCTTTACCACCGCTCATTAAGTGAGTTACTACTTCGGCGTTATTACCTTTCGCAAGAGCGTTAGGTATGGTGGTCGCTTTTCTGGTTTCTGGCGAACTAGCCAGTAACGTGTTTATGAGGTCTATTGTCTCGGTGCTAGCAGACTTTGTTTCTATACCGAATAGACGCCCAACCGCTTCCCAGAACTTATCCCACGCAGTCTTAGGATCACCCTTAGCTTTAAACGCAGCTAACTTGGCTTGGAATTCGGGGTTAACAAAGCTCTCAGCCACAAAATCCTTAAGCGAAGTCATACCGTACTCGTCGGGTAGCTTATCCTTCAAAGTATTGTATAGCTGTGTAAGCGCTTTCGTTGTGGGGTGGCTAGGGTTATTGAGTATTTGCGCCGTAGCTGCGTGCCCTGCTTCATGTAAAACAACGTGAGTGCTCAAAGGAAGCGAGTTATTTATTAAGATCGTGTTTGTAGATTCGTCGTAAATGCCAGCGAGCTGGTTGCCTCTAGCATCTGTGAGGTCTTCTACGACAGTAATCTGTACGCCGCCCGCTGATTTAATAGCTTTGGCTAGAGCAGTGGCAACGCTGCGGACTTTGAAGTTATTGGATGTTTTGAAGATAGCGCCTAACGCGTTCAGTACGCTACCTCTGTTTACTGCTTCAGCAACCGAAGCGTCAGCCGTCGCCATAGTAGCTGCGACTGCATCTGCCTTTAAGTACTGATTTATATTCCCTTCAAATGCGGCGATGTCTATATCTAGTTGCTCGCGGAGGGCTGCTTTATCAACATCCAATTCGATTTCTTCTGGAGCACGGGACACGTCTTCTTTTACTAAGTCTATCCACTCCATAGTCAGACTATCATTATTCGTCTCTTCTTGCGGATTTATGTAGGTCTCTACAAACTCAAGTTCTTCTTCCTCTAATTCTCTGCGAGCTTTTACATTGTCAGGTTTTCTTTTACTGGTAGGTGAACGGCGCAGGTCTGCCCGTACACGTTTAGCTTCTTTCGTAGTAGCTTCTTTGGTAAGTGCATCCAATTCCGGAATAAGGACGGGCAAGTTTGTCTTTATCCATTTCCTAGCACTAGCTGCTTTACGCCTTGCTTTTTTAGACTTAATTGTCGACTCTTTTGGCATTACTGCATCAAAAGCTATCATTCGCAACGCCAAATCAATGTCTTGGTTCGCAAGGTCTAGGAAGCCTTTCATCGCCCCTTCTGGGGTGTATTTGTTGTTCTTATTTAATTTGGTTGCCTGCACCTTCTCCAGTGGGGTGGTAGCAGTTTTCTTTGTACGTGCACGCACTCTAGATGGGGCATTAGGCTTAGCCCCTTTGTTTAACGGCGCAGCTTCAGGGGCAGCCTTTTTAGGTGCAGCCTTTTTAGGTGCAGGTTGACCCGCCAAAGGATCGGCTATAGGAAATGCTATAGGGCGCCCACTACTCCCTTTTTGCGGCGCTAATGTCGTAGGCCAAGGAACATCTAAACGGTCCCTGTTTTTAGGGTCTGTTTGCTCAGACCAACGTATCTCGTTTTTTCCTTGCGACTTAAGCCTTACGGGCATTTCTGTTATGCCCATTCCTTTTAGTATGCGGGCGCGATGCCGTCCTTCATGTCCAGTGACCGTAGCTACGCCTTTATCATCTAGTTCAAAATTCAAATAAGGAGTATCTAGTGGCTCGCCTTTAGCTATCTGCTCACGTATAAACTTATCTGATTCCTTACTTACTTCGGTTTCAGGTAGGTCTGTGGCTAAGTTTAAGAATTCGTCTGGACTCATCACCGTTGCTGTTTCGCGGCTCTTAGGTGCATCAGCTTCTGGGGGAGGAGTAAATACAGGCGCAGCAGTAGTAGTTTCTGGTGCCTTCTTAGCTGCTCTTTCTTCTCTACGGCGCGCTACATCGCGCTCATAGATAGTCTCTCTGGGTTTGGCAGGGCCAAACAAGTCCATCTGTGCAGCCGCTTCTGGAGTAGCTTGCAGGAAGTTATTTATATTGATTTTAGTCTGTTCGGGCACGCGAGCATTACGTGCAAAGTTGGTCAGCTCCGCACGGAACTCTGGGCTGCTTACGTCCATACCCTGAGTACGCTTACGGATGGGAGCGGCAGGGGCGACGTTAAGTTTATCGAAGAACACCTTGTTGGCTTTCTGTACCTTGGGGGCTTCTTCTACTACAGCTTCGGGTTCGGCAGCGCGTTCAGGGCGCTCAATAGATGGTATCTCAAGCTGCCCTTCCAACCCACGACCAGTACGGTCCATCCGTTCTCTGTTAAGACGGGCGGCTTCCGCACGTTGTAGTTCTTGCTCGGTGAGTTCTGTAGCGGCAGGAGTTTCTCTACGTTCTGGTATAAGCGCTTCTAGCTCGGTTGTTCCTGCGGCCTGTTCGGCGGTTTGTGTGGTGGCTTCACCAGTGGCTTGTTCCAGTTCGTACGAACGGCGCGTAATAGCGGCAAGCTCGTCCTGCGTAGGATTGATGTCTGTAAAACCTTGTCTACCTAACTCAGCACTAAATGCACGCGTAAGGTTCTCTACGTCGGTAATATCGCCGCGTTCTAAAATAGGTTGTAAAACTTGTTTACGCTTCTCAACGGATTCTTGTTGACGGCGCTCGGCTACACGACGGTCAGCTTCTCCAAGCTCCATTTCTTGCTGTACAGTGGCAACCTCGGCTTTTGCTACCTCTTGAGAGGCTAGCCGCACATCTTCTTCCGCCTGCATTTGCGCTAGTTCTTCGTCGTCTAGCATCTCCTGTATCTGCTCAGTTTCGGCAATGTCAATTAAGTCAGGCTGTACTTCGGCAGGTATAGGTTCGGCTGGCGTAGGTACTTCAGGCTCTTGGAATATCTCACTGCGCAGCAACGAGTCTATGCGCGACACAGTTTGCGGCTTATTATTTTGTACGGCTGGGTTGTTACGGTAGTTAGTGAGAATCCGCCTAGCTTGTGTTTTCTGTTCTGGGTCGGCCAAATCTAACCCAAACAACTTATCGGCTGTAGCTTTGTCTAAATCTAATCCTAGTCCTTCAAGGTCGTCTGCTGAAAGGACGGTGGGGGAATCTTGCCGCGCTAAAGGACTGGGTTTTGGCGCAGCTTCTGCTGCGGGTTCGTCTTCAAATAGCCTACTGTCTTCACCATCAAACCTACCTCCTCCTCGATCTGGTCTGCGGATTATAAGGTCTGTAAAGAACTGGAGGATACCACCTACACCACCACCAATCTTAGCGGACTCACCTACACCCTCGAAGGTTCCGGTATCGGGGTCGTAGACACCTTGTGCAATTAAGTTCTGGAGTACTTCCGAAGAGGCTTCTTGGGCCGCTTCTTCCATCGCTGCCCTAGTTACACGACCAAGTCTGCCTTCACTTACCCTAGCGAGTCTGGCCTTGAAACTATTATTTAGCGCGTCTGCTATTTCTTCGGTATTTCCACCTAACGCCCTACGGGCACGGTTAATAATTCTTGTTGGAGCCACCATTTCCAACGCGCCCGGAAGCATACCGTAGCCAGCAGCGGTACTTATTTCTTCTTCAGTAGCACCCGCAGCAGTAGCACGTTGGGCAGCTTCACCTGCACCTGCGCCAACACCCATAGCAGCACCCGCAATAATGCCGGGAGCGCCAAAAAAGCCAGTGGCAAGGAAAGGCAGGGTAGAACCCACACCGCGCATAAGGTCTAGGTAGGTACCTTCGTAGGCTTCGTCAGGGGCAAGGAACTCTTGTACACCCCCACCTATTTCGGCAATGCGTGCACGAGCAGCCTGCTCTTGTTCTTCAGGTAACAGGAACGCAGCACCAGTAAGCGCGGACTCAATCATACCCGCGCCGCCCGCACCAATAGCTTTCAGTGTTTCAGGAACATACCCCAGTAGTGAGGTATCCTCTTCTGGTGCAGCGGGAGTAGGGACAACGGGCGTAGGAGTGCTTTGTAAGGCTCTTATAGCGTCAGCAAACTTTTTAGCTGCGTACTCATCCCCTGCGGCGTGAGCGTTTTTTAATGCTTCGCCAAGTCGCTCAACGGTTACCATACTGTAGCCTCTAGCTTAATACTGCTGTAATAGTTTATCTAACTCTGGATCGCCCGTAGATTCCCCCTGCCCCCCACCCAGACCGGCACCTTCAGCCGCACCACCTGTTCCAAGCCCCAACGCAACTCTAGCTGCTCGGATAGCGGTAAGCGCTTCTTTTTCTTGTGCCCTAAGAGTGTCAATTTGTACCTGTAGAGCCGGTTTATTTTCTGCTGGTACACCTGCCAAGCTTTCAAGTAACGTACTTAACTGTCTCTGTATAGAAGACAACTCAGTAGTAGCCGCGCGCTGCGAAGCAACCATAACATCCATATCCGCACGCTCTAGTTGACCAATTACCCCAAGCGCAGAGATAGTACTAGTTATCTGGGCAAGTCGTTCTTGCCTATCTTGTAGTGCTCTTGCTGCTGCGGCGTTATCGGCTTGGTTCAGCATACTTCCGGCCATTTGCGTAGCTACGGATGCTTGGTTCATTGCCGTGTTCATGGCCTTTAAACCTTCTCCAAATGCTGCCTGTGCTCCTGCTATGTCTTTGTCCATTAGACCAACAGATAACTCAAAGCTCTTATTTGCACGATCAAGACTGTCTCTCTTAACAGCATCAGTAACAGCGTTAATACCCGCAGCAGCCCTTGGACCACCTTGAGCAATCAAGTTAGAGCTAGCAAGTCCCGCAAGTAATGAGTCAATTTTACGACTTTTTACCTCTTCAGGAGTGTATAGGGGTGTTTCTAGTTCTTTTTTACGCGCTTCGATTAAATCCCTGTACTCTTGTGGTACAGCGTAAGCAGCTTTAGCCTCGTCCTGTATGCGACTTCTTACACTTTCTTCGTAGCCCGGAGCCATACGTTCAGTAACTGCCGCTATCATTGGCTCACGCAAACCTTCTAACCTACTGCCAATTTCCGGACGGGAAGTATCGGGTGGGTTTTTTATTACATCGAGAAGTTCCTCAAGACTACTCTCCATCCTTTCCCGAGTTGTTGGTGGTTCGGTAGTAGTAGGAGGAGCAGGAGGAACGTCGCGCACGCCTTGCATACGGAAGTTGCGGTCGGCCGGAATCCTTGGGCGCAGTAAATTGTTTAAAATACCCGTTCTTTGTACTTCTCCGGTTGTAAGTGCAGGTGTAGCTTCTGCTACGGTTTCGGTTTCAGCAATACCGCCGGGTTCAACGGCATCTGGGCGTCTTTGTGCAACTCTTTCTAAATACTCATTTATATCACGCCCAGTAAGCCCCTTTTCGGCAAGCTCCTGTCGTGTGCGTTGTTCTGCGCGTCTAGCTTCTCTTTCTTGCGCGCGTCTTGCATCTTCATCGGCCAATATCGCTCTTCTTTCTGCTGCTGAGAAGCCAGTATACCCAGTAGTTTTGGGCTGTTGGGCCAACAAAGAAGCTATCAAATCTTCGTCTAATTCCACATCACTACCGTCAGGACCGGCATAGCCTTTAACCTGACCACCCATAGCCATGCCGTTAGACATCTCTTCATAGGTTTTGCCAAAGGTATTGTAGAATTTCTTGAGAAGCGATTTGCTTTCTTCTACGTTAAGCCCTGCATCCATAAGCTTCTGACCCATACGCTGTATAAAGTTAGGGTCTCTGTTTTGCTTCTGCGCTTCTATCTCGTCACGCACTTGCTGTATTGCTGCGGATCGTTTTTCGTAGGGTACACCGACTCCGGCTTTAGCCGCTCGTAGCATATCCATACTTTCTTGGGCATTAGTGCCGTAGTTCTTAAGTCCTTGGCCCATGCGCTGATAAAGATTAGGCTCAGGAGGACCCATAATATCCCCACCATTTTGATAGCCAATAAGACCACCACTAGCCGCGAACCGCATATTAGGAGCAGGTTGTGTAGGTAACCCGCCGAGCATTTGTCGGGCTTGGGCTTGCTGTATTTGTCGTCCACGCTGCTGCATACCCGGAGTTAAACTAGCCAGTAATCCTGCAACACCTTCTGCGGCCTGCTGATCTACCCGTTGCTTTACTGTAGGAGGCTTAGCGGGAGGTTGGTTCATTGCAACTTGACCACCTGCGGATTGCAGTAGCTCCATAGCTTTTCTGGCAAAGTCGTTTTCGTCTACTAAACCTTGTAAGGGTTCAGGCACGTCGTCTTTTACCATGCTCATAGCTGCCGCCATACGAGGGTCATTTTGTGCTGGCATAGCCGGTGCTTGCGTAGGTTTTGGTGACGTAGGAGCACCCTGCATTAAAGATTGTATTCCGTTCATTTTATGCTCCTAGGAAATCATGCCTATGTCTTTCATGGCTCGTAGAGTAGCTTCATTTTCGCCCATACCGGCAGTCATATAATTGTCTTTGTAGGTTGCCAGTGCGTTCATGTCGTATTGTTGGGTAGCTGCTGTGCCACCTGTAGTCCCGCCTGTATTACCACCAAGTACTTCGTTTAGTACATCAAGGGTGCTTTTTACAGCGCTAGCCCCACCAGCAAGGGTTTGCAACCCACTAGGCTCGTAGATCGAATAGCTTTGAGTTTCGAGCGGTTGGCCCTGTAACAATGACTGCATGAACAGGACTTGCTTGTATGGGTAGTCTCGCTCTTCCTCGAACTGTGCGATGTCTGCTGTAATGCCCTGCTGCTCGGTCGCTCTTTGTACTGCACCCGCATCTTGAAGGGCTTTTGCAACATCAAACCCGTAACGATTAGTAAGCTGTTGCGCGTCCATTTGTCGGCGCGCTTCTTCGTTGAATTGGTTCTGAGCTTGTTCGTAAGCTTGTTGGTAGCCTGTACCTGTAATACCTGCCATACGGTCTAGTAGGCCACGCTGTAATTCAGCTTCTGCAACACCTTGACGTGAACCACCGTAGGCACCTGCCTTTCCGTACTGACTTTGGAGGTTTTGGGCTTGTATTTCCGCTTGACGGCGCGCCGCATCGTATTGAGGTTGAAGTGCGCCCTGTAGATAAGGTGTCATGTATTTCTGTAATACGTTACCAGAAGCTGGAGTGTAAGTGCCCGTTTCTCCCGCTGCCGCTTGAGCTGCCGTAGGTGGGGTGTAACCTGCACCTGTAAAACTACCCCCAGCACCAATAGCCCCCATGTTGCTAGTAGGCATTTGAAGCGCGCCAAGTCCTTGATATGCTTGATTTTCAAGCGCAGACTCGCCCGCAGTAAGAGGTCCCCCATACTGCTGATAACCCAACCCCGCCAGAGCTTGGCCCCGACCGAGCATCTCAGTTACGTAAGGACCCGCCCAACTAGATAACGACGACTCTTCCGCTCTTGTGGTGGTGCCTGTTAACCCTGTATTTGTAGTGTCTGTGGCGCCGCCGGTGTTGAAATATTTCATGGCCTATACCTACGCTAAGTATTTGTTAGGGTCAATTTGCTTGCCCTGTTTGGGGTTGCCGGTGCGGTCTCGGCGCACCCTTTCCATCATGCTGTACAGGTTTTGTGCCCCTGCATCTGAATTACCGTTACCAAGATGACTTACTACATCAGCGGGTATTACAAA
>Ga0196899_1000530_pt1 | contig 19653 bp, 16 predicted proteins | sample VirMetDEL_Sep_01_FD_169095 | JGI IMG/M metagenome (GOLD analysis project Ga0196899, IMG submission 169095) | Aqueous microbial communities from the Delaware River and Bay under freshwater to marine salinity gradient to study organic matter... | ecosystem: Environmental > Aquatic > Marine >... | reverse complement strand
AAAAGTTTATGTCGTGTATCATGGGACATGTTCAGGATAGGGATATAGCTTATGCAAGAAAAGCAGATGGAAGTAGTATTACTGGTTTGTTCGCTGGCATTTTTTATACTCATTCTGAAGATTATCTAAACCCCCAGACTAACGGTAGCTGGTCAGGTATCTGGATGTTGAATGAAGTAGACAACGGATCCTTTGACGAACTACCCATCAGCATAAACTACCTCAGGAGAAAGTATGGATGACGTTCGACGAGTTGTTAGAACACGTTGCCGAACACTACGATGAGGTAACAATCATGGAAGCACTAGAGATAACAGCAGAGGATCTGGTAGAGCGGTTTGCAGATCGTGTGCTAGAGAAAGTCTACAAGTTTAAGGAGATGGAATGAGTATTGACGACGCAACTCCAGCAGAGTGGGACGGTATTTCTATATTAAAGAAGCCAAAGGCAGACCCTGTAGAAAAACCAGACCACTACAACAAAGGTGCTATTGAAGCTATCGAGGCTATCAAAGCATCTATGCCAGCCAACGAGTTTAATGGCTACTTGAAAGGCAACGCATTGAAGTACCTATGGCGGTACGATTATAAAGGTAAACCAGTAGAAGATTTACGTAAGTGTCGCTGGTACATTGACAGATTGATTAAGGAACTAATTTAATGGATGCATATCAACAGTACATACACAAGTCCCGCTATGCACGTTACCTACCAGACGAGCAGCGACGGGAGACGTGGGAAGAAACAATCGACAGGTACCTAAACTTCTGGGTTGAAAAAGGCAGACTAACACTAGAAGAAGCTAATGGTATGTTTAAAGACATTCACGATCTAGATGTTATGCCCAGCATGAGAGCGTTAATGACTGCTGGTGAAGCACTAGACCGTGACAACGTAGCTGGCTTTAACTGTAGCTACATGCCTATCGACCATCCTAAAGCCTTTGACGAAATGATGTACGTACTTATGTGTGGTACAGGCGTAGGCTTTAGCGTAGAGCGACAGTACATTACAAAATTACCGGAGGTAGCAGAGGAATTTCATGCCACAGATACAGTTATACACGTCGCCGACTCTAAAATTGGATGGGCTAAAGCATATCGAGAACTTATCAGCCTGTTGTATTCGGGTCAACTTCCAAAGTGGGACGTATCTGGAGTACGACCTGCAGGGGCAGCCCTTAAGACTTTTGGAGGTAGAGCGTCTGGCCCAGAACCTCTTATTGACCTCTTTAAGTTTACCACCGAAGTCTTTCGGGAAGCTGCTGGACGTAAGCTATCTTCCATCGAGTGCCATGATCTCTGCTGTAAGATTGCACAGATCGTTGTCGTCGGCGGAGTTCGTAGGTCCGCTCTCATCAGTCTGTCTAATCTTACCGACGATAGACTTAGACGATGCAAGTCAGGACAGTGGTGGCAGGACAATCCACAACGAGGACTAGCCAATAACAGTGCATGTTACACAGAGAAGCCAGATTTTGAGGCGTTTTTAAATGAGTGGAAAAGTTTATACGAGTCCCGATCAGGAGAGCGAGGTATGTTCTCTAGAGTCGCAAGTCAAAAGCAAGCTGCAAAGAACGAGCGACGAGATGCTACCTATGATTTTGGAACTAATCCATGTAGCGAGATCATCCTACGACCTTACCAATTCTGCAATCTATCAGAAGTTGTTGTCAGGGCATCCGATACGTTGTCAGACCTCAAACGAAAAGTTCGTGTTGCGACTATCCTTGGAACTCTACAGGCTACCTTGACTGACTTCCGTTACCTACGTAAGGTATGGAAGAACAACACAGAGGAAGAAGCATTACTAGGAGTATCACTTACTGGTATCATGGATCATCCGACACTGTCGGGAAGGAAGGACAAAGGTGTACTCAAGACATGGCTTACTGAGCTACGTGAAGAAGCTATCGCTACGAATAAATCATGGGCTGACCGACTGGCTATTAATACTAGTTGCGCTATCACCGCCGTTAAGCCTTCTGGTACTGTTAGTCAACTGGTGGATTCTGCTAGCGGTATCCATCCACGATACGCACACCAGTACATTAGACGAGTACGAGCAGATGCAAGAGACCCATTGTGTGCAGTCCTTGAGGCCGCTGGAATCCCCGTAGAGGACGATGTAATGTCACCCAGTACTAAGGTATTCAGCTTCCCTATAAAGTCTCCTGACGGGGCTGTGGTGGCCTCTGAGATGGGTGCTATGGAGCAACTTGAACTGTGGGAGATATACCAAGACTATTGGTGTGAACACAAACCATCAATGACGTGTTACTATCGTGATGATGAGTTCCTTGAGGTAGGTCAGTGGTTGTATAACAAGTTCGACAAGATAAGTGGAGTTAGTTTCCTTCCTTATTCCGAACACACGTACCAACAGGCTCCTTATGAACCCATCGACGTAGAGACCTATGAGAAGCTAAAGGAGGAATTCCCAGAGACGATTGATTGGAACATCTCTGAGAACTCTGACATGACGGAAGGGTCTCAGCAGTTAGCCTGCACGGGTAATAACTGTGAGTTGTAACTTAATAGGGGCTTCGGCCCCTTTTTTAATAGACAGTATTCATAAACTCCTGAGAGTCTTGTAATCCTTTTTGCCTAATCTTTTCGTTAAACTTCCTAGCCTGCATACTCTTTATCCAGTTAGGACCAAAACGTTTAGTACCTTCCTGAATAAACTTAACAAGTAGTTGTTTGTTTCTACCCGGATGCACAGAACGAGAAGCATAGTCTTCTATTAATACTTTTTGTCTTGATGCACCAAACTCATTACCAGCTAGTTTATACTCACCTGATGCAACCAACGCACCAAGCATTGCATTTTGATAAGGAGCAGCAAGCTCTCTAAGTAACGACAACTCCTTACCATCTAGCTTCACGCCAACAAACTCACTATCAATAACAGGAATGTTAGCTTCTTTTCTGTATATCTCTTTCTGCACTTGAGATTGATTAGTAGGAACAAAGTTCATCTTTGTAATAATCTCAAAGAGATTTTGATTCATGTCTACACCTTCAAACTGAGGAGTAGCTTCAGGTAACGTCTCTCTTAATCCTGGCACACGCTGTATTATTTTCTCGTAGGCTGTTTTAGCTATGCGTTCTTCTTCGTCTAGAATACGTGCTAAGTCAGAAACACCAGTAGGAATAAATCCTTTGCCTATGTCAACACCAGAAGCAATAGCCCCTTCAACTAAACTTTTGTTGGAGTATCTAAAGTTATCTAAGAATCGTATACCAGACTCAAGCACTGTTTTATTTAACGACGCATTAAGAAGACCAATCATCATCTCATCAATCATGTCTATTGCTGGAGTTTCTTCAGGATCTTCAAAGTCTCTCTCTCTAAACACAGCTTCTGCTACGTCTACATAAAGACCGAGAAAACCTCCTATAGGTTCTATGCGATCAAAAGGAACATAGACATCACCAACAAGAACAGACCTTTCAGGAATACCTGCCTGTTGCCATCTGCGTCTTTCTTCTAGATCTTTGGGAGTACCTGTTATAAAAGGAAGACCTTCCTCACTTTGCGTAGCAAACAAAGTACCAATGCCCATCATAAACGCTGAGCCAATAGCCACTCTTGTTAAATAATCTTCTTGGTAACCAGCCTCAGTAACTATCTTACCGTCCCTCATTTTCTTTCTAAGGATTTTAGGTCTAAAGAAAGGTATCAATGCAAGAGGAGTATAAGACATACCATCCATTGCAATGTTATACGGAGTCTTAGTAAAAGGGAACGCTTGACTAACTACAGCACCTACTACATTCTCTCCTAAAGAATACTCCTTACCCATCTTACCTTTAGCCCTGCCTAATACATTAACTAGTCCTGTTACAGGAGATAATGTTTTGGTAGGTATTCTTCTTTGGAATGTAAGGTTTAAAGCAAACTCTCGAATATCTTCGTAAGGAATATCTTCATCGGCAAACAAAGGTTTAAAGAATTCATTAGTCTTTTTTTCTAATGCAGCAGTAGCACCACGAACAGCTTTAAAGTTAGAAGTGGCTTCTATTTCTTTTGCTAAGTCCATCTCTCCTTGATATCGTGCGTTATGTGCATTCATAACATCAGAAAAATACTCAGCGTGTAACTCATCAACTGACCTTCCTGTTGCCTGAGCTTGCTTAAGTGCTTGTTTACGTGCCATCTCAGAAACACGTAAAGTCCTAAAAAATACTTTAGCTGCTTCGTCAATAGCAACAGCGCCTCGTTGAGGAATAGTAATCCATCTTAGTTTATCAGGCACCCGCTGGTTTGCCATGAATTCTATGTCAGAAAAAAATCTAACAGCTTCTTGATCTGTAAGATTGATAGAATCAACAAACGCTTTTATGTCTGCTTCAGTGATGCTATCGTCTGTTGCAGCCCACGATCTAACATAAGCTTCTTTAGCTTTTTCTTTTAGTTTTTCTTCTGTCAAGCCAGCACGTGCAGCTACAATTCTAATATCTGTTTCTACGTCTGAAGCAATACCTGTCTTCATAGCAGACTTAAAATACCTAAGCATGTTAGTAGTTAGTTGTGCATCTTTTCCTAATATAGCAGAATAAGCAGCATAAGTATTTACTGCTCCGTTACGTATCATAGAGTTAGGAACGTATAAAAGACCTTGAGCCATTGCTGACCCTATGTTAGCCATGAACATACCTGTTGATGCAAGCAACGCATTATTATGAAGAGCAGAAATAACAGTAGCAATATTAAAGTTCTTAGACCCACCGTCGTTAAGAAGCTGACGTATAACTTCTGGACGTATAGAATCAAACTCTTCAGGCATAGAGTCAACGGCAGCAAGGAGCCTGTTAATACTTTCTTCACATTCTTTTGATATAACTTTTCTAGCCACACTTAACTCCAAACAGGTTGGTGATTAGTTGATTGCGATTAACACGGCGTGTATTCTCTGCTACAAAACGCTTAGTCTTTTTAGCCTGCGTTAATACATGAGAAGCAGCACGACCGTTAGTTCTTTGCATTTCTGCAATGTAGTTATTGAAGTATAAATCTTCTACTAACTTAACCATCTCAGCACTGTCAGCTTGGCCGTCTTTCTTGAGCTTACGCATTTGCTTCAGAGTCTGATCTACTCTGTTGTTAGCTTCAATAAACAGAGGACGTAGTGCTTCCATTTCTTCTGCTGTAAAGATCCTGTCTTGATCCATAACAAAGTCTACGAGTGTATCATAGTCTCTACCTATTGGACCTGCCTTTAACCTAGCAGCTGCTTGCTCTACGTTGTCATACGTAAACTTACGCTCAGAAATAGTAGTAAGATTCTGAATAGCCCAGTCAACGTCCTCGTCTTTAAAACCCATTTGCTTAGCTTGCTGACGTTGCTTCTGTTCTGTTGATGCAGCAAGAAGCGTAGCACGACGACCTATTTCTTCTTGGGTCATTTCTTCCTGTCTGCCTATGTCTCTACCTACAGGCATATCTGCTCTATCTCTAGCAGTAGATGGTGGCATCTCACCAGCACGACGCGCTGCTGCTTCGTTAATACCTGCTGATACTTCTTGTGCATACTGTACTGCAGGACGTACACCAGCAGACGATGCACTAGGTGGAGCATCTAATCCTAATCGTGGAGCAGCATCATCAGAGTTAAGGATATAATTTAACTTGTTCGCTGCATCAGTAACAGGATCACCAGTCTCTTTTGGTGGAGGTAGCTTTACACTAATCTCTGCATCAGTAGGATTGTTTAGCTCTAATCTGTTTTTTTTGTTGACAATCTGCAAAGGATTATCGTATCCTACGCCTGATATAGTAACAACATATCCGCCATTAGGTGAGTAGTCTAAACCAGTAAGAGTATCTATCTCTTGTTGCAGTTCTTCCTCTCTTCGTTCTGCACGAGCCTGCCTAGCTTTAGCACCAGCTTCTCCGGGTTGTAGTTTTTCTTTGCGGCGAGCTAATCTATCTAGTTGGTTTTCTAGTGAAACAACCTTTTCTTTGATGACAGCAGCTTTTTCGTTAGCTTGATTAAGCTCTTTCTGCCTAGCAATGCGTAGCTTCTCTATCTGCTTTTCGATAGGTTTACGCTTCTTACGCCCTACTTGTTGTGTTTTCTGCTCAAGGTCTGCAATCTGCTGATCTATGTTTTGTACCTTAAGTGTTGCAGGAGTAGAACGAGTAACTTGAGGAGTAGGCTCTACAGAAGTAGTAGTAACAGGAGTCTCTACAGGTCTGTTCATTCGAGGCTTGTAGTCTTGACCAGCAAGCGCAGTTGGCTGTAAAGATACAGGCTGTGGTGCTAGTTCTGGTTTTGTTTCAGTCGGACGTAACGGTGGAGTAACAAGAGCCCCTGCAGTACCAACGCCAGCGCCTAGTCCAGCACCTATGCCAGCACCATAAATAGTGTTCATTAAACGACTGTCGCCGAACTCTTCGTATACAGGAATAAGCGCACCCTGAGCAGCACCCTCTGCACCACCACCAGCAGTAATACCTAAAGCAGTAGCTACTCTAGGAGCGTTAGGTAGGAGTTTAGTAGCGCCTGCTACAGCTAACTTACCACTAACACCACCAGTAGCTAAACCAACAGGATCAACAACAGCACCCGTTAACATACCTGAGAAGTAATCTTCAGGTGCTCTAGCTAGTTCTACTCTAGTATCAAACTCTTCTTCGAGGGACTTTTTAGGAGCTAAGCCTAAACCACGAAGAGAATCCATTAATCCATCTGTAAAGCCAGCTATAGATGCTGCGTTTATACGTTGAATACCCATACCAGCAGGAGCAAACGGAGCCATCTCTGCAGCCTGTGCAGAAGTAAGACCACTAAACCCAGCCTCTTCAGGGCCAAGCTCTTTAGCTCTACGCTGGACAGCCTCGTTCATCAGAGTAGCACGAACCTGCTCTGGTATTTCATTAGTAGGGGTATTCCCAAAGATCACTAACAGATCATCTACGGGTATTTGATCAATAGGCGTGTTGCCATACTTCTCTAATAGTTTTTCTACTGTAGGTGTCTGCTTAGTGTCGTCTTCTTTAACGACCAGCTGTACCATTATTAACGACCCATCAATTGATTAAGAGTAGGAACTCCGTTTGTTGGTTGAGTAGGCTGAACATCTCTTTCAGGAACTTTTTTAGGAGACCATACAAATTCAAAGTCTTGACCTACCGCAGATATTGCAGTATCATTCAGCATATTAAGAATACGCTCAGGTACATTACCATCTTTGTCTAGGTAAATATCTAGTTTGGTTGGCTTTGCAGTAGGAGCAGGTTGACCCATAGCAGCCAGCATAGGATCTTGCCTACCTTGATAAGTAACTAACAAAGTACGTTTACGATCTGCTTTAGAGTCTTTTTCTTTAGACAACTGACTAGCTTCTGCTCTGGCTACCTCTGCCGCTGCTTTACTACCAAACGCCTTTACCGCAAGATCAATAGCCTTTTGTCTATTACTGTCAGTTATTTTATTTTTACTTAACCACTTAGCCCATTCTCTTGCTTCTTCTACGTCAGCATCTTGATCAAGACGATTTAGTATCTGTGCCTGAGTAAGACCACGGTACTCTTCTTTTCTATCATCTGGTACATACTTATCAAAGAATGTTTCAAACTGCTCATTAGTAGCTTGCGTTTTTTTACGACTACGAACAGCTTGTAGTTGGTTTTCTACTGCAGTTACATCCCGACCAGCAGCTGTTGCCATACTACGTATACGAGACTCAAGACTAGCAATCTTTTCAGGATCGGTTTCAGTTATGTATTGCTGATACAGCTTGTTCAACTCAGCATTAGCTTCAGCCTTTTTAATCTCAGCCATTCTTTCTTGAGCAGCATCCATTTGAGTTTGAGCAGCAGTAATTTGAGCAGGAGTCTTAGCTGTCTGCATAGCGTACTGAGCACGTTGCATAGGCGTCATAGATCGTAATGCCTGCATTTGCTGCTGCTGCATTTGTTGTTGCTGTAGCTGTCCGGGAAGCTGTGCCGCTTGTTTTGCAGCAGTAAACATCCCCTGCCCGAAAACAGGATTAGCCATTTGCCTTAAAAATTCTTGTGAAAATTTAGCCATTGTTCTGCCCTTATCCGAATAAAGCGCCTAATGTCGATATTAAATCAGCATTTCCTGTTGATCTAGGAGTTAATGCACCTTGTAAAAGACCAGTGCCTGTTTGACCTAACAAGTTAGCTCTTGCTTGTTCTGCAACCAACTGAGCTTCAATACCAGACATAGTTGCTTCACCAAACAAACCAGCACCTTGCAACTGAGCTTGCTGCTGTAACGCTGCCAACTGCTGTGCAGGCTGAGTAGCCGCCATAAGTTGTTGTTGTGGCAAGTAAGCAGATCCAAGAAATTGCTGACCTAACGCTGCTTGCTGCATTTGTTCTGCTTGTGCTTGTTGCATAGCACCTAACATAGCTCTATTACGGGCTTCTTCTTGCGCTGTAGCCATTGCCAACATTTCAGGAGTAGCGCCACCATAAGCAGCAGAGCTTGTTCCTAATCGACCTTGAGCTGCTAGTCGCTCTTCTAATGCAAGACGCTGACGCTCCTCTTCAGGGCGCTGCACACTACGCATTCTTTCAAAGATAGCTTGCTCACGGGCATCTCTAGGCTGCACAGCTTGACCAAAGAAACCACCAGCACCTCCTAGTAATTGAGTCTGCAAAGCAATCTCTTCAGGAGACAAACCCATAGTAGTTTCGATGCCACCAGAAGGAGTAACTCTAGTACCTAGATCAGCCCCAGTAGCAGTGGTTACGGTAAAGGGTCTAAACTGTGTTTGTTCCAACTGTGTTGCAGCAAGATCTTCAGCACGTGTTCTTGCTTTAGTGCCTATGTCACTAAGACGCCCATAAGCTTCTCCTGTTAGCAGTCCACCGACAACACCCGGAAGCAAAACATCTGGTTGCATCAGGTACGACCCAAGGTCTCCTAAGAAATCAAAGAAGCCTCCGCCGCCTCCAATAGTTTCATCGTCTGTTGCTACAGCCATTGTTATCTCCTAATTAAATTAGCTTTCCTATCAAAGCCATTACGTTAATTTCTTGAAGTGATAAAGCAGCTCCGTTAATGTCTGCTTCTAACCCAACTACTACGCTCGTACCGTACCCAGTAGTGTTTATTGATCTTTGACTAGTTAACTGGCCTGCTGTAAATTCTACGGTAGTATATTCACTTTCTCCGTAGTAGCCCGTTGTCTGAGTACCTACTGTAAACTCAGCTGTAGAATACGACGTATCAAAATTATAAGCCCATTTAAGGAATACTGTTGCGTCATTCGCCCCTACTAATGTTGGTTTTAGTTTCTTAAGAATTTTAACGCGAGATGCGTCACCAAAAGTTAGGCTAGGGCTATAGTATTTAAACCGATATTTTAATCCGTTATCTTGGTAACCAGTATACTGACTAATTCCGTTAGTAGTTCCTATATACAGAGTCCCATTTGCGATTCTAGAAAAAGCAGTAAAACCTGTACCTATCCAGCGAGTAACACGATAAGATCCGTTTTCTAACGTTCCTCTCACGTCAAAACAATAGATAACGTTTTGCCCTGTAAATGCAATAAGATAAAAACCTTCTTCAGGACTGTAAACAGTACGAAAAAACTCTGATTCGTTTTGCAGTGAAGAAATAATATCTTTAGTAATATTAGTAGATAAACTACTTATTGGCATTGACTTTTCTTGTATTGTTCTGCTAAAGCTTTTTAGTCCTGTGTGTGAAAGAAACAACACATCTGCACCAGTGTGCTGTATAGTGTCTCTGTCTACACAACCTACGCCTGCTACCGTATCTACCAAACTCATTGTAGCTGGGGCTTCAGCGCCTTGATAAACAATAATGCTGTGCTTACCAAAGATGATCAGTAGACCGTTGTGTGCTGCTAATGCAACAATCTCGTCATAACCATCGGGCCAGACTTTAGACACGTCAATAGAACCACTAGTACCGCCAGACCAGTCATGTCCAATTAACAAGTCTGACCAGTAAATAGTAGACTTATCACTACTAAAATCAGCAGTCCAAAGACGGCCATAAGCTGCTAGAACTTCGTTGCCGTACATAGCACTAGTAACACCAGCTGCGCCAGAAACGCTACTGAGCGTTACTACAGAGCCTCCTGCGTTATCGTATACAAGAGGCTGATACCCACGCTGAAAGAAATAAATCTTGTCATTAAAATTGACCATCTTCCAGTTGTCAGCAGTAATTGTGTAACTGCCGGGAGTTTCGTCAACCAATGTGGTAGTGCCACTAATAATCTTGTTGTTGCCTACAGAAAATATTTTATTATTTCCTGCATCGTCTCTAAACTCTTCTATTGCACGAATAGGACTAGTACCTAAAACAGTCTTAGTAGTTGTTATTACGTTGTGTCCTTTGCGAGAAGCAATACGACCACGTTTATCAATTACAGCGTTGTCTGCAATTTCTGCAAACGACGGGTCTTGAGCCAACGGCGAGTCTTCGGTGTTAACACCTTTGAACGCTGGGGCTACAAGATTGATACTTTGCAGTTGTTGAGCCATATTAAATAGTCCTAAATACCATTTCTTCAGGGTGTTTGACTGCGTCTATAGCAATAGCGTCAGACAAAAACTTATCAGCAATAGCAAAATATTCAGCAGCAGATGTACCGCCAGTCTCACCACGTTCACGCGCTAATAAAGCTATAGCAAGGTGGACTACAGGCATAGCAGGTACAAGTAACGAATCTGTGTTAGAGCTTAAGTCTGCTTGTCGTTTAATAACATCAAAGCGGAGACTGTACACTCCATCAGGAGTTGGTCCTACTAGTACCTGCGTATCACCACTAGAGTCTAACCCATTGTACGTGTAGTACCGTGGTGCGCCTTCTGCTGCGCTGCTAATGTACAGCTGTTCGTTAAACCAGTCTTTTGTTTGGTAGTCCATAAACAAGTTGCTAGTGTCATTTAAGACACACATGACTTTTACATTATCACCGCTACCCGTTAATGAGTAGGTGTTGTCTGATGCAGTAGTAGAAACAGTAATTGTTTCGCGTAAAGCAGACCAGTCAGTTGCTTCTTCTACTAGTTTTTTTGCATCATTAATAAAATCACCTACCATTTTTACGTAGGTAGTACTAGTGACTGACGTGGTTTCTTCTTCACGCAATCGACGCAGTACATTGTTCATTAGATTAAGATACGTCATGCTAACATTCCTCGTCTGCGCGTCCGCATTAATAATTGTTGTGCTTCTTCATTGTAGTCTACTACTGGGGTTTTGATAGCAAGTTCTGGTACTTCTCTAGGACGATATGTAATACCCTGCAAAAATTCTTCATAGGGTACTCTAGCAGGTGCAGCAGCGGCGGGAGCAAACATACCTCCAGCAGCTAAAGCATTAAGCACATTGCCTGCCATAATTTGATCTTCTAACGCTTGTTGTTGTTCGCCGTAAAGTATTTGAAATTCTTCTTGGCCCATAATGATATCTTCTTGACCTGACAGAATATCCCGTTGTCCACTAAGAATATCATCTTGTCCTGCAAGAATATCTTCAAGCTGTTGGTTAGATATATCTAATCGTTGTGTTACGTTGTCTTGAAATTCGTTGTAAGCTTCGTACTGACTTATTTGACCTTGTTGCAAAGCCTCAAAATTTACATTAAATTCGTTGGCTAATTCTTCAATACTAAGATTTAACTCGTTAAACGTATCTAAAGACGCAAGATTAAGTTCTTCTAAGTTTCCATTTACACTAATTAAAGCTTCAGTAATTCTTATTCGGTCTTCTTGAGCCGCTAAAAATTCATCTGCTACATAATCTTGGAATTGGTTTATAGCTTCAGTTTGGCTTATTTGCCCTAACGCTAAAGCTTCAATATTTACATTTGTTCCTGCAAATAATTCTTCAAGAGTTTCGTTTTGAGCCTGAAACTGCTCAAACATAGTGTCGCTTAATAAGTTAACGTCTCCGCCAACATTAAGGATAGCTTCTTGTAAGCTTTGTCTTTCTTGTTGAGCTGTTTCAAACTGCCCTGCTAGATAAGAGTTAAGGCTTTCAAAAGCTTCAGCTTGTGATATTTGTCCTTGCTGAAGGTCTTCAATGCTAAAACCAACGCCTTCAAAAAGTTCAGCAAGAGTTCCACCAAATTCTTCAAACTCTCGTTGGAAGTCAGCACTTAGTTGTGTGACGTTTCCATCAACAGCTATAATAGCTTCTTGAAGCGCTCTACGCTCGTCTGATGCAAGACCAAACTGTTCTGTAGCAAACGTAGCAAAGTCATCGAAACCAGCTTCTACAGCTTCTTGTAAAGCTATAATGTTAGTGTCGAGCATTTCTAACTCAGCACTAAGACCACCTTCAATATTAGATAAAGATTGTATTAAGGACGCTTCAAGACCCGTAATACTTTCTAAAAATAAAGCTTCTTGTTCACTAAACTCAGTAGCAATGCCGTTAATAGCGTCGTTAAATCTGCTGGTAAGATCTTCAAAATTTTCTTGAATGTTTTCAAAACCAGCTTGTACTTCTTCAGAAGTAGAAAAACCAAAGCTATCTAATATGCTTCTAACTTGTTCTTCTGTTACAGCATCAGGAAGAGCTATTCCAGAAATAGCCTCATTAATTATTTCTCTTACGTCATCTACAGATAGACCTTCGCCGCTGCCGGGCAATGAGTCAATAGCTTCTTGTATTATCTGCCTGACTTCTTCTTCTGTTGCTCCATCAGGAAGATCGGATATTGCTTGTCTTAACTCTTCTGTTGTTAGTCTAAACTCTTCTGCTGTTAAATACCCTGCTTCTGATAAGGCTAAAGTAAGTCGTTCTTCTGTAACAAAGCCAGAGTTAGCAAAAGCATCAGCAATATCAGCAGGCGTAGCATAACCTGCTTCTGCTAAAGCTTGTATTACTTGTTCTGGAGTAGCAAAACCAGCACCTTGAATAGCTTCTTGAACTTGCTCTGTTGTAGCTACGCCAGCCAAAGCTTCTGTTAATTGTTCTTCTGTTAGGTAGCCAGCATTAGCTAACTCTTGACGTATACGCTCAAAGTTTTGTTCTGATAACGTAACGCCGTTAAGTTCAAAGTATTCAGCAATGTCCTCCATTGTAGGCATTGCATCAAAATCAGGAAGAGTCTCAACAAAGTTATTGATGATAGTGTTTATTTGTTCTTGTTGTCCAGCAAACTCTGTATCAAGCTGCTCTAAAAAGTCAGCAAACAACCCTTCAACTACAGAGACAGGGTCTTGATCTGTATCACCGTCACCAGTACCGTCACCGCCATCTTCGTCGTCTCTATCATCGCTTCTATCAGGGTCTCTAATGTAAGTAGGAATATCAAAATAGTCAGCTAGGAAAAAGTTGTACCGCGACTCTTCGTCCAATGTCTTCCAATCACCGGGAAGTACTCCTCCTTCTTCCTCATAACGCGCTATAAGGTCATCCATAGAGTACTGATAGATGTCTTCTTCTAACGCATGGAATGACAGGTCGTCTAACAATGACTGATACGTACCAGAGTTAATTGTCTCTAGTCCAGTGTCTTCTAGTTGTTCTCTTGTATACTCTTCGTTAAAATTAAACTCATATTCTTCGCTTTCTGCTAATTGAAAAAACTCGTCTAGTTCTTTATTAACAAAATAGTTATTGCCTCTGTTAGTAAACATTAAGGCAACTTCGTCTTCTTCTACTTCTTCGTTAAAAGGAGGAAAATCTTCTTCAGGAGTATTAAAGTTTTGTGTTAGTATACTACGTACTGCACCGTAAACACGAGGGTCTAAAATTAAAGGAGGAAGCCACTGAGGTATTGAAGGAAAAGCTACTCCAATAACACCACCGATAACGGAACCTGCTCTAGTAGGATCTGCAATAGCTCCTGTAATACCGCCAATAATTTCTCTAACTTTTTCTTCAAGCGCACCAGCAGCAGCTTCCCCAGAACGAATAATAATTTCACCAATATCGTTCAGTACTTCTCCAATGTCGCCTTCTTCCCACGCTTCTCCAATATCTGTTTCGTCGATTATTGTCCATACTTTGTTTACAGCTTCTTGTATTGTAGGAAGAAAAATAACGCCAGCAGAAGGCATCCAATCAGGTAATGATATTCCGGGAAGATGAGGAATCATTACATCTAAAATGCCGGGACGATATTCTTCTACTGTTACAAGATCGCCGTTTTCGTCTGTTATAGGATTCCCGTCTACATCGCGTAATACTACAGGAACATTTTCACCAAAGATTCGACCCCCAGTTTCAAGAATGTCAAATATATTTCCTGCTATTCCGCCACCTTCAGTTACAACAACTTCTCTACCAGTTACTGTAGTTGTAGTAGCAACAGGAGGAGCAACGCCAGCAAAAGACATACCGCCTTGTTCTATAAACAACTTGGTTAGTTCGCCGGGGTCTTCCATGTTTGCAAGCGCTTCAGGATTGTCATACATTGTATCAACAATCTCTTGCGCTCTTTCTAAAGCTCCAGATACGCCACCAGTTTGTTCTATTTCTTGCAAGGCAGCTTCAATTTGAGAATTATACCATTCTTGAGTTGCTGTTTCGTCTCCACTTATTTCTGGAGGAACATCACCAATTCTGCCAACAATACTGTCCCATATCATTTGGAAAGTATCGTCTGCAAAAAGAGTATCTAAATCAGAAGGCTCTCCGTCTTGGTCTTCTGGGTCTCTAGTATCGTTTAGGACATTTCTTCTAATCCATTTTTGTAATTTATCTTCTGCTTCAGTTTCTTCTATAAACTGTCGAAAAAGAGAATCAGCTAAATTTCTAAAAGAATCTTCTCCCGGTAAATCTTCAAACTCAGGTACTTCAAAAGGGTCATCACCAAAAGTGTTATCACCAAAAGGATCGTCATCAAAAGAAGTAATAGCTCTTACATTATCTATAGTACCACTTGTTTCAAAGTCGTAAGCTCTGGCTTCTTGAATAGTTGAAAATGTACGATCACCAACACTATACATATTTATTTTTTCCAGTTAGCTAAACCACGAATACCAAATGATGCTGCAACAGCAGCCCCTAAGAAACCCTTGTACCAATCAGGCATACCATCTAAAGCAGCAAACCCTTGCATAACTACAGGCACCATGCTAGGAAAGAACGCAAGTATACATGGTACTGAAAACAAGATAGTAAACCATTCGTCCTTCCATGAACTGCTTGCGTTATTTGCATGAATATTTTCCCAGTTAGCGTCCTGCTGAATAGCCACCATTTTACGCTCATGGATAGCCTTCTTCTCTTCTGCTTTACGCTCAAGATGACCGCCAACCAAAGAAACTATAGGCCCAAGAAGTTGCTGAATCATTCGACGTCTTTATCCCAAAGCGCTTCGATTGTTCCGATGCGTATTGTTAATTCATGTACTTCTTCTTCTATTTGACGCAAACCAACCACATCAATTTGAAGCCCTTCAATTAACATATCTTGTCTAGCATCTGCTGGCAGCGATCCTAACTCTCCTCTAGGCCATAAAATACGAAACTCTGTGTTTCGCTCTATTTCCATTTGAGATTTATCAAATGAATGCTCAAGCGTATTAAGCCGTTCTTGGATACTAAAATAAGCCATTGTTGCAATAGACGTTGCAACAACCATCGCAAGCAAATTACGAATAGGTATGGTTATGTCAGTAGATTCATTAATATCCATTGCTACCTAGCAAACTCTAAAATGGCAATCGCCATAGTAATCATTACTGCTACCATGCCGAACCCACGAGTCATTAGCGACTCTAGTCGGTCAAAGCGCTTGTTGTGTTCGTCAAGCTGCATCTGAATCATTTCGTAGCGAATACTACATTCACGCTCGTGAGCTTCTAACCGACTTATTGCTTGCTCTAGATCAGACATAACGAATCCTTACTTCTTTGCGTGGCCGACGTTAACAGCCATGATGTCAATGAACTTATACAGCTTTGCCAGCCATGCGTCGTCTTTTGGCGTAGGCGTTACCGCCGCAATGACTGAACATACAGTCACAACCATAGGTGCAACCACTGCCAAGTCAGAAAGTACTTTTAAGATGTCCATGGCACACCTGCTTCAGTTGTTGGGTTTTTCTGCTCTTCAATCTTAGCCGTCAATGAAGCCTCGACAGCGTCTTGGTCAACACCGTTAGCCCAGCACCAGCCCAATACAACAGACTCAGTAAGGTCTGCATAGGGTACAAAGTCAGGTGCAGATGCGTCAGGTGTAAATGAGCAAGTGCCGTAAGCAGAAGCAGAATGATCGCCGTCTACTTCAGTTACACGCCAGTGTGCAACGATAACGCCGCCGTCTGACACGTTGTGTTCCATTGTAGATATAGTCCATGTAGCCATTAGTTAGCTCCTTAAATAGCCGAAATAATAAATGCAAGTAGCTCAGAGTAGCGCACACCCATTCGTGAACGCTCTTCACCAGTTTCTTCATCAGTCCAAGTTGAGTTAATAAACATACCGTAACGTCCAGCGTCCAAGCCCTCAGCAGTAAACGCATCCTGTAGGTCTTGAGCAATGATGCCAAAGTGGATACGAGCGTCGTCGCCTTTCTCTTCTACGGCAGACTTCCATCGGAACTTACGTAGTAATCCTTTAGCCGCTACAGCAACACGTTGCTCTGCATCAGACAGTGCTTCAATGTCTTGCTTTTCATTACGGTCGGAGGTTTGGATAGTGCCGTTAGTGGCGTAAATGTCTTTGAAACGGTTACCTGACTGGCCTAAATCAATAGCATTGTCTCTTCCGTTGCCAGCGTCATTAGACGGTCTTATTGCGCTATCGACAAAAGTAAGAAAAGTATCGGAAGTTGTTGCACTACCAATATAAAAATAGCCTCCGATGCTACCAGCAGAGCCTACTAAACTGCTTCCTTTGTAAAATCTAAGGATGTCTCCGTCGCTATTGTTACGATTGAGATATAAAACAGTGGCGTTGTCTCGTGTGTGATATGCGTAACCCGAACCACCAAACTCATGGCCGACCGTAACGAGACTTGTAGAAGTCTTCCCCACAAGAAGATTGCCAGAGCTGTCGATACGCATTTTTTCACCAATGTTACCTACATGGAACTGTAACGAATCATCAGTGTGGTTATATTGAATACCGCCCACGTTACTATCTGCGCTGTCTCCAAATATAAGTTGTGAAACAGAAGTAGTATCGTTTGTAGTAATGTAAAGTTGCGAATTTCCAGAGGGCGCTTCTACATTAAGTAAACCAGCAGGCGACTGAGTCCCTATACCGACATTCCCGCTTGAGTCGATGCGCATTTTTTCAGTTGTATTAGTAAACAACTGCAAACTGTTGTCTGAGTGGTCATAGGTAACTCGACCGACAGCGTTTGAAGTATCGCCAAACAACAAGCCTGTAAGTGCGCTAGTTGATGTAGATGCAATTTGCAAAAAGGTATTGCTAGAACTAGATACTTCAACGTTATATCGTGGTGAAGTCGTGCCTACGCCGAAATTGCCAGAGCTGTCAAACCTAGCCATTTCACTGCCGTTACCTTTACCAGTAAACCGCATTGCATCTACTGAGTGTGAATACCTTATTCCAGCGGCGGCTGTGTTAGTACTATCCCCGAAGTAGATGTTTTGGTTTGGGCCAGTGTAATTTCCGTAGAAGAAGAAACTTTGGTCGCTTGCTCCGTCTGTAACACGCAAACGCATTGTGGCATCGCCAGAATCTTCGATTACTTCAAACTTTTGACCAGAAGGCGAGCCTCCTATACCGATATTGCCGCTATCATCAATCACTAGCCTTTGGTTGCTACCCAATGTACTGCTTTCTGCAATAACAAAAGACGTAGCTGACCTGTCAAGACCTATCGTGAATTCTCTGGAGCCTTGAGTTTCAAATGAGATAACGGCATCGTCACCTGTCGCAGTACCTTCATTGTGAATATCAATGCCTAGCTGTGAACCGCCACCGTCTGCTTTAACAGATAACTTTTTTGCAGGCGACTGAGTCCCAATACCGACATTGCCATCGTTACGGACTCTAAACATTTCACCCGCATTGTTGTGAACGCTAAAGACTGCCGCATCAGCAATACCTGCGCCTCTTTGCGATGCTATAACTTTTAAAGCTACGCCATCACCTGCGTCTCCGCCTGAGTTATCAATAAGTACGGTTGGTGTTGAGCCAGTATCACTTTGAATAGTTGCTGAATCAGCCGTCACACTACCCGTTACGTCGATGCCTGAGCTATCAACAGCTACTCTTGTTGCGTTGTCCGCATAAAGCGACAAAGTATTGGTGCTGTGGTTGTATTCAACTGCGCCTATATAGTTATCTAGGTCATCACCAAAACGCAAACTTCCAGTATTGGTACTGTTGGTGCTGTCAATTCTAATTCCACCACCATCTCCGCTATGATTGATAATAACTTGGTCTGCAACATCAACAGTCAAACCGTCAGCAGAAATACTCCCCGTAACGTCGATGTTGCCTGTGCCAGTAATGTCATGACTATTAAGGTCAAGATCACCACCAAGCTGTGGCGTAGTGTCCTCTACAAGTTCATTAGTTGCCGCTACAGTGCTGTCTACATACGCCTTAATAGATTGTTGAGTAGCCAATGCCGTAGCACTGTTGCTAGACATATCATCTTGATCAAGGATGTCTGTGACGTTGACTGAGCCTGTGCCAGACAGACCGTCGAACTCTATAGTTCCACCAACATCTAAACCAGCAAACGTAGGGCTGTCAGTAGTTGCTACGCCTTGGTTCAGAGCCTTGACTGAGGCTTCGCTAGTCAACTCTGAGTCCATCAAGGCACCAGCCGCTGTAACGTTAGCTGTGTCAGTTACGTCTGCTGAGGCTTCGATGCCATCTAGTTTTGTATGGTCTGCGTCAGTAAAGACGTTAGAGTCCGTAGCAGAATCCACCAGTGTACGAATCTCTGCGGCTGTTTGGTCAGCAGTAGCACCAGACTCAATACCATCCAACTTAGTGCCGTCTGCGGCTACGTCACGTCCGTCAATGGTTCCGTCTGTCGTTAAATCACCAGAAATAGTAGGAGCAGTCAAGGTCTTGTTAGTAAGTGTCTGAGTGCTAGTAAGAGTGGCTACCGTAGAGTCGATAGCAAAGGTAACTTCATTTCCTGAGCCAGACGTATCAATACCAGTGCCGCCTGTGAAGGTCATGGTTTCGCTGTCTAGGTCGATACTAAGCGCACCACCAGTGTCAGCTTGGAAGTCTAGGTCTTGTGCAGTGACTTGTGAGTCAACGTACGCTTTTACGGACTGCTGTGTAGGAACCAGAGTTGCACTGTCGGACGACATATCGTCTTCGTCAACAAATGCAGTAACACCAATGGTTCCGTCAGAAATAGTTTCAAAAGTCAGGGTTCCGGTAAACGTAGGCCCTGCTGTGTCAGCTTTGGTTGCAATAGCTGTAGAGATTGCATCAAACTCAGTTTCAAATTCAGCGCCACGGATGATCTTTCCTGAGTCGCCTGTAGGTAACGAGTCCTTAGCTTCAAAGTCTGTAGTCTTAGTATAGTTCGACATCGGAAAGTCCTATTGCAGAGAAGAAGGAGGAGAAAGGAAAAGGGGCCATTGCTGACCCCCTAGTAGACTTACTCGTCGCAAACTGCGAGGATGAAGCCAGCTTCTGGACGGTATGTTTCTACACCGTACAGAGTGTCCGAAGTGAACAGTGTTGACAGGTATTCCTGCTTGTACTGTGTCTGTGAACGGACA
>Ga0196899_1000524_pt1 | contig 19724 bp, 25 predicted proteins | sample VirMetDEL_Sep_01_FD_169095 | JGI IMG/M metagenome (GOLD analysis project Ga0196899, IMG submission 169095) | Aqueous microbial communities from the Delaware River and Bay under freshwater to marine salinity gradient to study organic matter... | ecosystem: Environmental > Aquatic > Marine >... | reverse complement strand
GCTAAACCTGCACCAATCTCTGCCCATAAACCGGGATTAGATTCACGTAGGTCGTCGTACCCAATTAGATTCCCTGTACCAATCACTGTTCTCAGTACGGAGCCGTCACTTAGCCGCTCATTGGTAAATGCGTCAACTATCTCATAGGCACCCTCATTAGCTCTAAACCCTTCAGTGTAGTAAGCTCTCCTAACAAGCCTATTAAATTCGTTACTCCAATAAGGTGTGTTAAACTCTACTTTGCCCCACTCTAGTAGTCCGTCTGACCTAATACTTAATTTTGCGTTCCCATTGGCAATATCTTCATCAGTGACTCCCTCTGCTTTGACGGGTTCACTTCTTGTTTGTTTTAGTAGCGTACTTCCTAAATTCTTATCTACTATATCTAGGTCTTCTTGGATTATGTACTCACCGTCCACAACATCGGTGAGGTCAACGCCATATTTAGTTAAGAATGCACGGGAATTAGCATCGATGGGTATTTCTGCGCCAGCGGCTAACTCATCTCTTAGTGAGTAATACGTGCCAATATCTTGTACCTGTGCACCTGCGTTAGTGTTAGCAAACTGTCCCGCGAGGTCTACATACCCAATATTACGTAACGCATTAATATTTGTACCTACTTTGTTACTAACAAACGCAGTCAGTTCTCTCATTTGTTGTGGAGTAACCCGCGTAGGATCGACGCCTAAGTCAGCTAAAACATTTGTAACTACACCGCTAAACCGTGCATCAAACTCTTCTCTAAACGCGGTCTGGTTAGTAGGTAGGTTTGCTTCTTTGCCTTCAGTCAGCCAGTGGTAATACGCATCTTCACCCGAATCTAACCCTGCGATCTCACGGTATTCAGCTTCGTTAAAGTTCGGGTCCATAAACTCCACGAAGTTTTTATCTAGTTCTTCGTAGAGGGGTCTCAGTTCATCATCTGCAAGTTCAACTGCGGTAGTAAGATCAGAAGTTAATACGTTATACTCTTCGGTAAGTTCTGAAAATATCTGCTCCAGTTGAGGCAGCATGTTAGCGATGTTGTCCATCTCAGTTTTAAGGTCAGGATACTTAGTATCAAACGTGCTTTCAAAATTAGTATATGCATTAGCTGCGGCTTCAAGCGCTGCAGTGTTCTCGCTAGACTCGTTCGCCTGAAAATTTTGCAGGGCGCGTTGGTACTCAGTTGCTAGGTTTGTAAGTGTTTCGCCATCTGCGCCAAGACTGTCTACAATTTCTCTATACCGTCCGGTTAACGCATCGTAGTTCTTACTTAGAGTGTCCATCTCCTCTGCTTTGGTTTGGACACGTTGATAATCACCCGTGATCTTGTCCATCGTCTGAGTGATCTGGACACCTGCACTCGTGGTGTTAAACCAATTTTTAAACTCTTTATTTGCGTAAGAGTTAAGCTGATTAGCAAGCGTAGCTTCTATGTCTCCACCACCGAATGCTGCGCTAGCTGTACGCTGCACCGCCGAAGTGATTGCCGCTATCTCTCCTTCGGAGTAACCTGTTGCGTCTTCGAAGAACCCACTCACCGCATTGGTAACAGATTCGGCGGACAGAACCGCGTTCATGATAGCTTCAGGAGTTACATCTTCGCCTGTCAGTATTTTACTGAACGAAACATCTAATACATTCTGCGCCACCTCAGGTAGTTCAGAGAACAGTCCATCCGTCTGCTCATCAACATACCCACGAATAGCAGGCATAGCTGTGGCTACACCACCTGTTATAAACGCTTGGACTGGGTCTTGCCCATAAACTATGGCTTTAGCCGCTTGCTCTGTACCTGCTTCAACGAATGTAGCAACGGCTGCGTTACCTGTTGCGCTTAGTACTGCATCGCCTGCAAGTTCACCTGTAACGTCGCCAATACCCTGTGCTGCATAAGATATAGCTGCGGCTTTTAGTGCGTCTCCAAGGTCGCCACCTTCAGCTAGCTCCCCCGCACCGCTGATTAATGGTACTACCCACGGCGGTGCCCCCGCCGCTAACGCTGCTATTTTTAGTACCGCCTGTCCTACATCAGAACGAAGAATGTCTCCTACACCATCACTTACAGGTTTAATTACAGCGTCGTATACGTCTCTTGCTACACCCGTTTCATGCGCGGCTATGGCTACGCCTGTACCAATTATGGTAGCTCCTACGACACTAGCACCTAAAGCTGCTGCCCCTCCCGCAGCGGCGGCTCCGGCACCGAGGGCGATTAATACTGGCATTTACAACCTCCAGAACTCAGCTAGTGAGTCTTCTCCAATTTTGATGAACGCACGGTAACCGCCAGTATCTAACTGTACTACATCTATTTCGGTGTCCGTACCCTCACTTTTATTGAACCAAAACTGAAACGCCGTAAGGTATTGTTTCTCGTCAAAGTCAGTACGGTAGTATTCAACACCTTTTCTTTGTAGGTACGCGATGTACTTTAGCCCATTACGCATAAAGTTTCGCGCAGTATCTAAGTTGAGCGCACGCCCTGCCATGACGTTCTTGTTCTTGCCTTTGCCACGGTGCCCGATAAACACTGTATTACCAATCTGCACCTGATCTGTATTCGGCATAGCGAGTTCTTGCGCTAGCGCAGCAATAACATTACCCACAGGACGACCTGTATTATTAAGTTCTGACGCAGCGGTCATTATAATCTCAGGGGCTTGTAAGGGCTGCTTGGTGCTATCTACAACGGTAACCATGCTACACCTCCGACGAAAACAGTGCAGCGGAATAAATATTTCCCATCCCTGCAGCGAGACTTAGGAACATATCCCCGCGTGGCGCGGTATCCTCAGACACAAAAACAGAATCCGCAGATGTGCGATTTGGTATCTTTGGAATAATCCCTTTGTTAATATCTCGCAACATGAGGTCCGTCTCCAACAATCCGCTAGCCCCCATTGTATGCCCTATGCGTGGTTTATAAGACGTAGCAATGAACTCGTTAAGAGTACGAGTTAAGGCTGTTTTTTCCGCAGCATTGTTTACCGACGTTCCGGTTCCATGCGTTTTAACCATATATACACTATTTCCGGGGGTTTTGGCTACCCATAAAGCGCCTTCTATTGCCTTACTGTATCCTGCGCCGTCTTCGCGTTGCCCCAGTGGGTTAGTGTTATCTTCTGACGCACTGTATGCCCCAAGGAATTTAGCACGTGGGGACTCGTGTGGTTCAGTCTCAAATACTGACAAAACTGCGCCCTGCCCGAGATAAAATCCTTTATTAATATCATCAAACGAAGACGGTACAATATTGTCATCCCGTTGTATACTTGCACCCGCCTCCCCGAAAAACTCAAGAGACAAGTTGTTTACAGCATCTTCACCGCTCAGAACAATGACACGGGTAAACCCATAATTTGTTACTAAGTTATATACATCCATCAAGACTTTCAGGCTCGACGCGCAGGCACTGGCGTCCGTGGATACATGGTCAACAGGCCCAAACATACTAGCGATACGCCCTGCATAGATGTTGGTTAGTACTATGAATGGTACTTTTATTTTGTAGTGCAGCTCGGCATCTGGGTTCTTGTCGTACCGTCCGTTGTTACCCATCCAGCCTTGGTTACCAGCGGCGAAGATAAACGCTGTTTTACCAGAGGTCTTGTTATTCTGCACATACTCGCGTGTCTCTTTCGTTACAACGCTTTCTAATAGTTTGTGTGGAGGGTACGCCATGCCAGACTTTGCACGCCGAAATGTCTCTGGGATAATATGCGCATGTTGCGGGTAACGAATATCGTCCACTAGAGTAGTGGTTTCAGTGTAGGCGGTGTCACAACGAGTCAAATATATCATGCAGCCGCCCTCATAGCTTCTTCTACTGAGGCAAACTCACGGTTTTTGTGGCTGTCGATGAAATCCTTTGCGTCTTGTAGAGTAATGAGTTCGGGCGGGTTATCTGCGACTTCTTCTGGGATATCGTGCATATCGCCAAGCATCATAAAAATCATTACAAAATCCAAGCTGTCTAACCCCATGGAAGCTAGCTCGGTGTCCATAGTCTCTGGCTTTACGTAGTCATCCAACACAGGTTTGGATTCGCGTACTACAGCGTCAAAAAGTTCAATAAAATCCATATTCCCCCCTAGTGATTGCTAACGAACGATACTGCTACAACTGCTGACGGGATGCCTTGGTGCGGGGCAGTGGCAGCTTCTGTGTGAAGACTAAGCGCCGTGTCATCAGTGGCCCAGTACATTTCGATATACTCATTTGTAGCAACATCTATAGAGAAATTCCAATAGATAGGTTGATCTGAATTGCCTTTAATTGTTTGTTTTTTAGCGCCGTAAGCTACGTCTGTTCCGTTTTTGTTGATCCACGTCCACACAGTAGCGTCAGAAGAGTTCGTGTGGTCAGTCATTAGGGTGACTTGGAAGTTATACACACCGTCTGCGCTAACCGTTATCTGTGTTTTGTCTGTGCCCTCTATTGTAACGCCGTTACCAATGTACACGTTTTCAAACTCTACAGGATACCCTGTATTCGTAGCCGCTGCGGTTTGCGCCGTAGTGCTATAGAACAAACCACGTGGCATATAAATAAACTTACCGCCATCATCCGTAGTCAATAACGCAGACAAAACAGACGTAATCCTGTTAAAAAACAAGCGGAACACATTATCTTTCTGGTCTGTATACGGACGACTATATTCCCCCGGCGGGAGTGGTAAGGCCGGAGGTTCAGGGCGATCTAGTTGATTAGCCATCAGCGTCTCCCGTCAGGGCGAATATCTATCCTTGGAACTCCTAACTGCCACTGCACACCCACTGCATCGGATTCTATTTTAAACGACATCTGCCGCCCCCGCACGCGGGTGTTCACTTGCCCTGTATACTGTTCAATAGGTATTGTAGATGTACGTGTGACAGTTCCAGAATTAGAACCGCCTTCAGACGCAGGGCTATTATACCCCGATCCAGAGTTAGCAAGTGGTAGCAAGGTCATAGTTGCCACAGGAGATTCAACAGTTGAACCCGTAAATGTAAGGTCTGGCAACACGCGCCAAACAAAAGAGAATTTATCTCCAGTATCGATATCAAATTGACCCGATGTTATATACGCATTCATTCCGGCTACAGGTTGTCCCGGTGTCTCTGAATCATCGGTACCTATTTCGTGGTATACTAAGGAATTAGAGTATGTAGCGGCAATGGGACTAGGACGTAATTCGGAATCTAACCAAGCGGTGCGCCCCATAGTACCATAGTACCAAATATTCTGGACATAGTTATACACTACGTACCGATCAATTTCAGTTGAATCCGCGGAACAATAGAACCACCATACTTCATTGTACGCCTCGTTTGTCCCCGCATGTACTTGTAGATACTGAGATTTATTAAAATCATTAAATACATAGCGTTTAACCGTGCAGGGTAATGGCTGCACGCGCCCGTCGTACATATAAAACTTATCCAGCCCCATCCAAAAAGACACACCCGCTGCATAGGCAGTAGCATTTTGAGACGCTATAGATATGTTATCCCCAATAAGCTGAGTGCTCCATATACCACTACCAAATCCAACATACTGCATAGAATATAGTGTGGTATCAGTCCAAACTAGAATTTCTTGGCGAGATTGCTGTGCGGTTATAATTTCACTACCTTTAGATAGCCGAATGTCCCCTGCTTGGTTAGTATCTGAAGGCGTCCAACTAGCTATATCCTCTTGGTCTGACCACCGAATGAGCATAGGGTCTTGGGTACTACTACCTAGCGCGTTAGCACCGAAACAAAAAACAAAGCGGCTAGTATCGGATACAAGTATATAGTTTTGTACTGTAGGGACATCGGACGCTCCGGGTAACGAAGAAACCAATACCGCGCGGGAAGTAAGCCCCGCCGATATATCAGAATAATATAACCCCCCACCACGTGGGCCAAACACAAGGTCTTCTCCAAAATTACTTTGACTCCAAACGCGTAGCCCAGATAAATCAGTAGTGCTTGCGGCTCCATTACCCCACGTACCTGCGCTCCATCCCCCTGCACCCCAACCTGTTATAGCTATTACAAACTCAGGCCCAATGTTGATTTGATATTCCCCAACTGTTGATGCTCCCCCATTACCTGTGTCAGAAGAATTTGCAGTGGCGGTAGCAGTTATAGTGTAGTTGTCATTATCTACTATAGTTACGATTTGGTATTCCGCATTTAACACATCAGCGGTAATATTACCCCCAAGAGACACTGCTCCACTAAACGTAACAAAATCTCCTTCAAGGGCACCATGATTTGCATCAGTCACAGTTAACGTGGCGCTACCATCAGTAGCTGCAAAAGTTACGTCCCCTGCGGCTGTTGTATCTCGTACGGGAGTTATGTCAAAATAGAAACCACCACGCTCAATGTAATATTTTAAGTTAGTCCCCAGACCTAACAATGTCTCTGGAGCCAAACTATTCCAATTAAACAGCGATCTACATACCCCCTGAAAGGTGTAGACAGACACAGGTTCCCACCCACCGATTTTCTCGGGGAAGCCGTTACGGAAGCGAACTTTATCCATATCATACCAACCACCTTCAGCGGTATAACTTGTTACTTCGCGGTTTATCCCCGGTTTAAATCTTAGTTGTTGGGTAGGCATGGATACCTCCTACATAGAGTCGCCAAACAAAGGTGGTAAGGATACAGACACAGTTACATTCTGTTGTAATTCTAGCGTTTGTTTGCAATCGGGGCAATCGTTCTTGCTCGCATCTTCTGCTGTTAAATCATAACCGCAATTACGGCACATCACTTCTACTTCGTGGTCTTCGTATTTTGTCTTCATAAGTTACACCATAAGTTCAAAATGTGGAGCGTCGATAAACGGACGGCGTTCTTGGTCACGCCGTATGTCTACATAATAGTTCATGGCATCTTCCATTGTGCTACTATATTCTTTTGTGATTTCCGCTTGCGTATTCTTTGGTTGGAAAGTGTGTTCTGTACCTTTCCATGCACCAATGTCTGAGATATTCCACGCAGCGCCCCAACGAACCTTGACGCCTACAGCCTCGGCTCCGCTCTTCATAGCGTCTGCAATTTCATCGTACAAATTCAACTCCCAACGGCCCCCATCCACATAGGCCATAAGGTCTACGGCGATACCGTCTAGGTGTTTTGATTTCATGGTTTGACTTGCACCTTTAGCAACCAATGCACGTTGCTCTTCAATGGTTCTGAGTCCACAAATCACAGAGAAGTCCTGCTTCGTCACCGTAATAGCATGGCGAACAACTGCTACCATGCGTTCGTCCACGCCTTCTAGCTTTTCCAAGCTACGCTTTCCTAATTTGTAAGCCATTATTTCATGCTCCCTTTCATATCTAACATACCTTCATGGTCACGATTGATGTATTTTAGATCGTTTTCTATTAGTGCAACGCGCTGCTGTAGTGCGGTAATTGCTTTTATCGTAGAAGCAAGTTGTCCTTGCTCTTCCCACACTTCATCAATTTCGCCCCACAAATAATCTATCTCCATAGCGTTGTCTTGCACGTCACGCTTGAGATTGACGTTGTCTTCGATAGCCATCTTCGACCCAAGTTGGCTAACTGTTTCTTCTAAGCTCGCAATAGTTGCAGCTTGTTGTGATACCCACCAGACACCGCCAGCAAGTTGCACAGCCATCGCCGCTACAAGAGCTATAGGTACTTTTAGGTTTTCCATCACTTCTTACCAAAGAATTTAGTTGCTGACCGTACACCAAAACTTGCTGCTACAATAACACCAAGCGTATATTGATACCAGTCGGGCATAGATTCCAGTGCAGCAAAGCCGTTAGTTACAGCCCTCTCCGCCCACTCAAACGGCAGAAAACAAAGGATCAATGGTACGCTAAATAGTATTGTTAACCACTCGTCTTTCCATGAGTTCTGAGAACCCTGTGCCATAAGACGTTCCCAATCAGCTTCTGACGTAGCCGCTGACTTCATAATAGTCGCCTTGGCTTCAGCTTCTACAAGTTTAAGGTTTGCAGCCGCTGCTTGTGCGTTTGCTTTCCCTTTAAGCCAACCTCCGGCTAGCTCCGTAATCGGTCCTATTAATGCCTGAATCATACCATTACACTCCCGTATAAGGTCATTTCAACGTTAAGCACCCATTCAAGTGCTTTAACCATTAAGAAAACTACAAAATCTTCAGCGGTTGTCATAGCTTTCCTCATGCACAACTTTTGTAGGCGTCACCGTAGTTTTAGACTCCTTACCCATCCAAATACCGAAACAGCCTGTAAGTGCACCCATGCACACCGATACTAGACCTGACTGAGCTACAGACGGGTCCGGCAATGACATAAACCAATGCACCGCTTGGTAAGTTAAAATTGTGACCGCCAACATCATCAAACGAGGCAGTATCTTCCAATCATCCAGAATTGTGTGTGCCATAGTAATGCTCCGCTATGCGTTTATTTGATGTGATTATAACTACTTTTCCATTTTTGTATACACACCAAACATTTCGTCGAATCTCTATGAGTTCTACCACCGATCCAAGTATACGCCTAATAAATATATAGCCCCTACAACTCCTGATGCAGCTAGAGCTATTATGGTAACTGTTTGGATTGTCTCTATCTGCTCGGCACGGCGTTGTTCTGCGGCTTTCTTAGCAGCGGCTCTTTGTTTTCGCGCTTCGGCTTGCCACTGAATCCACCTATCCCATTGGCCAGGTCTACCATACAAACGGATATAAGATTCGAGTTCGCGCCGTTTTTCTCTAATGTCTTCAAGGGCTTGGAACTCCTCCCAATCACCCTCTTCTCCACCTGTTATAGCAGTGAGTGGACTGTTCTTCTTTTTCTGTACGGCTTTCTTGATATCGTCTTCGGCTGTAAGAAACTTACCCACTGACGCCATAAGATCAGCGCCTTCACGCCCGTTCTGAATGCAGGTGCGAATCACCGAATACGCCGCGTTAGCAGCCGCGATAGTCTCCAGAATAGCCATAACACATAACTACCTTTTAGCCTCCATAAGGCGATCTATCTTCTCTTCTATCCTGTCAAACCTAGATACGATCTGGTTCATAACCGCAGAACTGTCAGATTTTGTGACGTACTCTTTAGCCATTTCTTCACGGGTGCGGTTTAATAGCACTTGAAGACGTTGCTGTTCCACATGTATCGCTTTTATAATCCACCCACACGCAGCTATAGCTACAGTTAGTACGCCACTCCAAAGCATATCAGGACTTAGTTCCACCAGATTACTCCCCCTCAACGGGCCAAATAACAGAATAAGGAAACCCGTCTTGAGAAGGAACATCGCGCAGAGCTTGTCTGTACCTCTTTATACGATCGGGCATTACAACGTCAGAATACGCCATCCAGTCGTATTTTGCTAGTTTACTATTTCTATGACCTCGAATATTATCTTCGGCCTGCTTTTGTGGAAGGCGAACAACTTCCCAACTCTGCACCCAAGACCCGTCTACCAGTGTTACCTTACTCTCTAACTTTTCAGTTAACGACTGGTAAGGAGGCCGCTCACTGCGTTTTACAGGAAACACCCCGTAAGACGCAAACAGACTGTCTGAAACTTTTCTGGGAAAACTTGTGTTGGGGTGTTCTCTACGTAAATCGTCTTGACTATAGGGAAACGAAACAGGCTTTCCTTCTCTAATCTTTGCATACACGTTTCATCTCCTTACAGCGTCAGCTTGTAAATACCGAGCGCGGTTGTCACGAATAAATGAACCCCATCTAAGTTAATAAAAATACGCTCGGGGTCCGCTAACTCAGAAGGTAGTGTATATGTCTGCGTTAAAGCTACTGTTCCTGTGTCCCAAGGAGTTGTAAAAGTATACTCAGCTAGTTTACCGCCATCCCCTAAAACAATCATCTTTCTTCCGTCAGGGTCTAACGCCAAGCTATCGACGGTACTTGTAAATGTGGTGCTTATATCTAAAGAGTATTCATCGTAACCAAACTGAACGATAGTGTCTGAAAGATCCCAAGCAGTACTTAGATCACCCCTAATGATCTGGTCATACCCTGTGTCTGCCTGAAAAACCTTTGTCCCATCTGAAGAAATGAAAAGACCGTTGCCGACCCAGTCACTCCCTGTGCTCATAACAGTGGTAGAACTCGTTGCAGTTCCTATAGTGCTAATATCCCAAGCCGTAGACAGAGGATATATTGCAGCATTAGTACTGGATGCTTTCCCCACTATGATCTGAAGACCATCGCTCTTAAAACGTACATTTTCGTTACTGAATGACCCCGGAAGAGCGAATGTCTGGTCAAAAGAAGCGGTAGAAATATCCCAAGCAGTAGACAACGAGTACTCATCCAAGGCTCCAGAGTTTACAACGTACATCTTTGTGCCATCCGTCTTAAACTCCACACCCGTAGGCTGTGTCCCCTCTGTAGAAACGTCTTTAACGGTGGTGTAGGAGGCAGTACTCACATCCCAAGCTGTGGACAAATCGTACTCATAAATAGAGTCGTTTTGTTGTCCCGCAATGTACATCTTTGTGCCGTCAGATTTAAACGCCAAACCCCATGGATTATTATCCTCCCCAGAAACTAAGAAAGAAGTAGTCGAAGTGGCTGTTTCCAGATCAAATGCTGTAGACAAAGCGTACTCATAAACGCGGTCATTACTGGCTCGAATCCAAAACATCTTTGTGCCATCGGGTTTAAAAAACACATCTCTGGGACTAGAACTGCCAATCACTAACGACTGCCATGGAGTAGGACTAACCAGACCAGGAAGGGAGGTGATAATACGATCTGGCACCCCTCTTTGGCCTGCTTGTACGACCATCCATAGCCTGTCTTTATCTGCATCAATCCAAATATCTTTAGCACTTGTTCCGTCTATAATAGCGTTAGGAGCGTTGACTACAGAAGAAGAAGAGATAGAAGATATGTCGTCCGCGGTTCCGAGCGTCCAACTACGCCCAAAAATATTAAAAGCATCTGTTTGTAGTGTGTAGAAATTTAACCCATCAGAAGAAATCGAAGAACCTTTTGCAGCATAACTATTGTTTGCATCATATGTTGCGCTAGGAGAGCCTATTGCAGGTGCGCTTGCCAAAGCATACGCAGTGCTTAAATTATACTGAAAAAACTGATCCGAGGGTGAAGAAGACTGAGTAAGATAAAGTTTGGTCCCCGCACCATTAAGAGAAACCCCTGTAATAGTTTTATCAATAGTATCATAGAAGTTCGAGGCAGGGTAATCCACAGTGAATGTACTAATGTCCCAAGCGGTCGATAAGGTTCCTGACATCAGGAAAGATGCGCTTGATATAAATGTATTACGGACGTAAAAAAATATCCTCGTGCCAGAACTGTCAAACGTCCACGCGGATGGAACTTTATAACGCCCCCAATCCATAGAAACATTTGCGGTAAAGCTAGCTGTTGTTATATCCCAAGCAGTGCTTAACGCATATTCGTTTATAAGACCTGTAGTCGCCCCTCTATCAATATAAAAAGCAGAACCATCAGACTTAAACCACACGTTTCTTGGGGAAGAAACTTTTGTTCCGTCGTTGGGGTCAAACGAAGCCACATAAGTTGCCGTACTTAAATCCCAAGCGGTAGACATACTATATTCAAAGATTAGATCGCTGGAATCTGTGTGATAAAGATGAGTGCCACTTGAATCTATAAAAATACCTCTTGGGTCATTAGAGGAGACATTAAGGTCTATATAAGTGGCATTAGAAAAAGTACTACTCGTATTCCACGCAACTGACACATCGTAGGAGTAAATACGTTCTATGGCAACCGAATCGAATACAAAAAATATTTTCGTGCCATCCGGTTTCCAGAAAATACCTTTATGCACCTCAGTTAAAGGCGCATTGTTCTGTCTAGTATGCGACACCGTGGTTACGTCATAGGCCGTGCTTAAATCAAATGTCTCAAGTCTTGTGGCACTTAGACCAGCATCTTCCGCAAAGAAAACCTGCGTACCATCGGGCTTAAAAAACATAGAAAGATTTGTGGCGGCCACATTATCCGATATATCTACGACACCACCCAAATCTGGAACACGAACATTATTCAGCGTCCAGCCACTCTCTGTGACGTCCGCTCCTGCCCCCATAGATAGTTTTCGAGTAATCGACATTAAGCCATCGCCAATCCTGCGGTAAACCCATACCACGTTGCACCATTATCGGAGGTGAAAAAAGTAAATACGTCAACCGCACCTGCTGTTGTTGTCAGAGTCGGAGCTAACGCCGAAGGCCAGACAACAGCAGGAGGCCAAGATACCGTAAATCCACTAGCACTTGCGTCCTGTACAATTTTAAGCGTAAACCCAAAGGCTCTTCCACTTGCAGGGGGGTTGGTAAACGAAAACGTGGTGTTTTCAGAAAGCGTTGTAGAAAATACGTTACCATCCCTACAGTTAACGGTAGTTGTGAGAGAGCTAGAGGACACCGTTGTTTCATCCTCTACAACCCCACCGTCAAATATAACCACGCCATTTGCATCTGCCGTAACGGTTTTGCTGGCCTCAGATGTGCCCAAGGTTGTTATGTCGTTATAGTTCACTTCTGCGGCGGTTGCTGTTACCCCCAACTGCGATAGAGTTATTGCTAGGATAGACGTAAGGTCTACAACCTGCGCACCTGATCCAGCCCCATCGCTATAAATAATTGCGGAATCGCCATTGGCTACAGTAACATCTCCACCCGTGCCTTGTGTGAATATAGCGTCCTCTCCAGAGCTATTTTTAACAAAGTACAAATGCTCTGCATCGTTGGGACTTATAGTGACTGTGTTTGTTCCGCTAGGTGACCCACCTAAAATAAGGAGTTTGTACTGACCATCAGAAAGCGTACCATCAGAAAAGGACAAGGTATGTGTTGTCCCAGACAAAGAAATAGTACCAATTCCAGTTGCTAAACGCTCTAAAATCTGGAGGTTTGTGTTTGTTGCCGTGCCCCAAGTACCTGATCTTTCACCTGTACCTATAAGCTCAATGCCTGAGTTTTGTGTATATGTACTCATTTTAGAATCCTATGCCGCCACTTCTGTCCAAATTGTTTCGGTGGAAGGTGTTATCTCAGTATAGCTTGTTCCGGGGCTTGGAGCAATGGTTGTATACACGGTGCCGGGACTTGGAGCAATGGTTGTATACACGGTGCCGGGACTTGGAGCAATGGGTGTATACACGGTGCCGGGACTTGGAATTATTTCGCCCCAAATAAAAGGTATTCCAATCTGTCCTACAGCTGCTACGCCAGTCAAAGAAACAATAGCGTCACTTGTGACGGTAACCTCACCGACATCGGGGACAGCTGAAAGTCCTGTTACATCAACAACGGCAGTACCAGTAACGGTAACCTCACCGACAGAAGCAGTTGCTTCTAAACCTTCTAAGTAAACAACTGCGTTTCTGCCATCTTCCGCTAACGGGATGGAAGATATCGGCATAAACCCAAGCATTGTTTACTCCTTTAATCTAGCGTCTTTATGACTTCCAGTAGGTACGACCAGACGTAATGGTGCTATTGATGCGCGTCATGTCTTTGCCGCCATCTGTGTACTTGCTATCTAGCACTTCCATTTCCAAGTGCATGACCATGTTGCCAACTTGCTTTTTCTTTTCAGCATCGCCCTCATGTTCCATTTTCATGCCGTTCTGAATGTTTTCAATCTGATCGCACATGTGCAGCAACTTTAGATAGTCGCGGTCTAGTTCATTTACAGCCATCTTAGTTTCCTTCTAACTCAGCTATACGCGCTTCTAGCGCATCACATTTCGCCGACAACTCTTGTACGGCCTTTACGAGAATAGGATACGATCTAACGTAATCCGCTTCTAACTTTTCTGGGTTCGCCCAACTCACCAAGCGCGTGCGTGATGACGATGAGTGGTCTAGCTCAACATCGTGCAACTCTTGTGCAATAAACCCGATGTCTGGCTTTGCACCTAATGACCCATCGCGGCGGTTCCAAGTAAACTGCACTGGGCGCATGTCGTTGATGAAGTCTAAGCCATAGGGAATGTCTGCGATTGCAGTCTTATCGCGTTCATCTGACAAGCTGCTGATTGTCTGTACGTTGCAGCGTAGCGTGGCAATATTAGTATCGCCAAGTGTGATTTCGTTTGTTGCAGTTGCGCTTGTTGGTACTGCGTCATGTCCAAGGCACGTTACATTGGAGCCTGTCGTTAAAGCGTTGGGCGATACAGCACCACCTTCAAGATGCCCTGCCCCATGACCCAACAGGGTGTTGTCACTACCTGTCGTTAAAGAAAAACCTACAGCACCACCCACTCCAACATTAGCGCTGCCAGAAGTTACATTACCAAGTGCGCTATTACCTAAAGCTGAATTTTCTCCTCCTGATGTTAAATCTCTAAGACTGTCGCGCCCAACTCCCGTGTTGTAACCGCCTGTCCCACCACCATAACCAGCTTGATACCCAACAAAGGTAGAATAATCACCGCCATCCATATCATAGGCAGCTTGATGGCCTATCGCTACGATATAGTTGCTACTACTTACGGAACTATACATCGCTTGATATCCAATGCATACGGACTGGCTTGTTAAACGAGTAAAACTTCCAATACAAACACCATAACCAGATGTTGTGGTTGTTACATCTACGTTGGTTCCTATGCCTACAATATGGTCACCAGTGTATACGTTACTGAGGCTGTTATGACCTATGCCTATGTTATAATATGCGCTGGATGTGGAGCTACGACCTAAAGCATCATAACCTACTGCAACCGATTGATAGTGGTTGCCATCTGACAGTGAATACGCGCCAACGGCTACGCTAAAATCCCCATAATTATCATTACTAGCCTGATAACCAATCGCGACTTGGTAATCTTTTGATGCGGAATTATAGTTGCCAGCGCCAGAACCTAAATATGTGCCGCCTGTTAGAAAGTCGCCACCACCACTATATGCGCCAACAGCTGTTGTGCTGCTATCTGTTGTGTTTTGCGGCATGGCGTCCATGCCAATTGCCACGTTAGCACCGCCTGTGGTCAAATTACCGCCTGCCGAATCCCCGATAAGCACGCTGTAATTACCTGACGTTAATGCGTCACCCGCAAATGCCCCAACTGCAATATTTCTCAAGCCCGTCGTCAATGAACTTAACGTGCCGGGGCCGATTGGGATACTGTAAGCGGGAGCACCGGGGTCATCAGGCCACGCGCTTTGCCACAGCATCGCCGTGCCAGTTTGGTTAGGCAGCGTAATCGTGCGGTCTGCGGTTGGGTCTGTAACGGTTACAGTTGTTTCAAAGTCGTCGTCGGTAGCACCTTCAAAGATGATATTTTCGGTCAAGTAAATCCGACCTTCTACATCAATGCCTGTTGACGTGGTGTTTAGTTTTAATGATGAAATACCAGTAGATTGATCTGTATATCTAAGCTGCGCTTCCCCACTTGTTCCATCTGCTATTAATAAAGAAGCATAGCCGCCATTATTATTTTCTGCACCAATAAAAACACCTTTATTTGCAGCATGGTTTGTGATGTAAAGGTTGCCAGTGTTGTTGTCTATAACTCCTGATATTAAACCCGGGCTATGACTTATTTCTAGATCGGAACCATCCCCAAAGACAGCTTTGTCATTGTCGCCAAAAGATACATCCCCAGTAAACGCCCCACCCGCAAAAGTCGGACTTGCTGTTGTAGAGATGTCTTGATTAGTAGAAAACACCGTACCTGTTAGTGTAAGACCAGTACCCGCAGTGTACACAGTTGTTTCGGCAACTTCTGCGAAGGTGATATTAGTCGTCCCAAAGATGATCTCACCTTCAGTATTCATAACATCAAGGTGACCTGCGTTGGTTGACCCTTCTTTAACAAAGAAAGCATCACCTTGACCTAAAGAATCTGGATCAGAGGGGCCATAACTATCTGCGTCAGTAGCTCTTGTGAGAACCCAGTTTGTGGAGCCATCACCCACGGTTGTTACAGTGTAAATGCCATTATGCGCGGCATTTGTTTGCTCTGAAACAAGAACACGATCCGCACTTGAAAGCGTTACACCATCAATAGAGATAGCGGCCTGCGCTCCTGAGTTTGTAAGCGTTGCACCCACACCAGAAGAGCCGTTGTCATAAGTTGCAGAAAGGTTCGCTGTTGTTTGAACACGACACGGCGCATGATAGTGCAAGCCTGCCGCTGCAATCGTGTCTACATATGACTTCGTTGCGAGCTGCAAAGATGTTGTCGGATCAGCGTCAACAGTAACCGCCACAAAGCTAGGACTGTCAGTTGTTGCTAAACCTTGGTTGATAGCTTTAACCGCGGTTTCATCTGTTAGTTCACTATCCATAACCGCGCCAGCGGCAGTGACGTTTGCAGTGTCTGTAACGTCCGCGTTTGTTTCAACGGTATCTAACTTAGTGCCATCTACCGATATATCACGACCATCGACGGTCTGAGCGCCAGACATGACGATATTACCCGTCATTGTACCGCCAGATTTAGGCAATGCAGCATCAGCCGTAACGCCATCCGCCGCAACGTCACGACCGTCTACTGTCCCAGTAACGGTTATATTTCCAGTAACATCTATTCCTGCGCCAAAATCCACATTGCCGCTAAATGTACCACCGCTTTCAGGAATCAAATCTTCCGCAGCTGCTGTAATAAACAACGCAGCAGAGCCAGATAAATCCAGCAAAGAACCAGTAGAGCTTTCAGTTAGCGTACGTGTAAGCGTTGGACCAGAAGCAGTGTAAGTACCTGTGCCTATCTCCCAAGCAGTCGCGCCATCTTCAATCGTATACCTTACTGTCGCTCCATCTGCGACATTCGTAAAGTCGGCATAACCAGAAACAGCGCTCCCTAGAGTAACCGTTCCAGTACCTGTTGTACTCGTATTAACTTTAACTCTATTAGCTAATGTAACCATCAGGCAATCCTAATTATAGCACTACTCGCATCTGCTGTTGGGAAAACAATTTGGAAATCTCCAGATGTGGACGTTTTGTCCGAGCCGAAATCTAACACCGCTACTGCTGGGTTAGTTCCGCCTGATTGATAAATCAGTGCCCCCCGTGCTGTAATTGTTGCAGACGCCCATGTAGTATCCGCAAAATCCAAGTACGCAGTGGTTCCAGAAGTTGTAGGCGCTACGATGGTAAGTGTATTACCCCCCGCTGTATACCCTGTGCCAGACACTTCATTCGAAGTTGTATACGCAGTGGTCGCCGCATCTAGTGACGCTGCCGATGTATACAACGCGATTTTATACGTTTGCGCGGTATCACTACTGAAGTCCATCTCCCCATCAAGAAGAGCTTGTTTAAAGGATGTGCACATTGCCTGTGTGATTGCCATAGTAATCTCCTTAGCTCACAGGGTTTTTAGGTTGCCCAGAACGGTACGTATCACCCCGAAGCTTACCATCCCCAAGATTTTTAAGTAAGCCGAGGGACAAAACGTACATCTTGTTGTACATGTCCACCATATCTTGCTCACCTTTCATAAACCGAATCGCTTCAACTAGCGCACCGTTAAGTAACGCTGAATCAAATTCGTCACCTAGCCATGTAGTACCTGCAGTAACAATCGATTCTGGATAATACCCATAATGCAGCTCAGTTGCATACGCTATATCAGGGGTTGGACCTAGTATTAACGCGGTGTCATCAAAATTAGCGTAGTGTACAGGAGTACCTGTAGTAGTTTGATTCGGGTATGCTTCACGGATAAAGTTAACATCTTTATCTAGCAAATACACATAGTTACTAGACGCATCCACAATCGCCAAGCTGTACGTATATAAATAATCAGCGGGTAGTGCTAAATATTTATCGTTAGCTGTCAAATTTGCGGTTACGTTTTTACGCAGCGCAGGAATCTGCACAGAATTGTATATCTTCTGCTCGGCTTGCTGAGTAAACATAGCCAGTTGGTCATCTGTAAATGTATTCTCGCAGATGTCTTCTATGTTCGTTTTTAACTCAGTATAGTCCATGCGTTATGCCATTGGCCCTCTTGCGTACAAACCTTTTGTCGCCGCGCCTGTACCGCGAACTTTTATCCCGTTAGATTTTTTAGCGGTCTTAGCCATCTTCTTAGGCTTAGTTACTTTACCGCCAGCTTTCATCTTTCTAGTACCACAGTTTGACATGTTATAGCCTCCTAAGAAATTATTACCGTAACTCGCCCTACAAATCCAGTAGCAACTAAGCTATTATCTTGTAGGTTAAATGGATCGTCTAGCCCCACTGGGTTCCACCCATATTGATCGTTACGCACAGCAACGAGTTCTACTGTGTCAGGACGAGGGTTGCGTAGTGCTTGTGGATCAACAACAGGAAACTCGCCAAGTCGTAACTGTGGGTGATCTGGATCCCAACATTCAGGGCACGCGAGTGTGTTTGTGTTATTCCCCTTTACATACAGCGGACGTAGTTCTTTGAGTTTGTAGGAAAACCCACAAATATCGCAAAGTCCTAACGCTTTTCGTGCTGATGCAAATCTCTCCATTACTGCCTCATAGCACTAGGCACGAATCGGAACGGGGTTTTCTCCCGATCTTCTCCTGCCGCCAAAACAAACTGAGCCTCATACTCTGCCTTTAGCATGTCCACACGAGGGGCTAATTCAGGTACCTTCATGGCGATATGGTACGCCAGCCCTGCTACTAGACACGGGAGAAAGCGGAAATTCATATCCGCTGTTTGCGCACCAGAGCCAGCGTCTTCGATCCTACGCAGCCGCCAATACACAAATGTATACTCGTCGGAGCTAGGAACAGGCCATACAGTTATACGTGGGTTGTCGCGTAACCGCTCAATAAACACCTGAATCGGCCTGCCTGTATCAGTTTTATTAGGGATAGTAGCGTAAGTACTTACACTAATACGTGTTATTGTAAGGTCTTGTTGTGTTGTGCCAGCACCTGTACGAACCACTTGTTCAAGAAGATCGATAGTATCTGCGGGTAAGTCATAAGTCGCCGTACCTTCGGTTAGGCTCACCGTACCCTCATCAATCGTCCACAAGTTTATACCACGGTTCTGCCACTCAATCGTCATTAGATTCATAGAGCGGCGTGCCGTACGTAAATCATAGCCAGAGCGCATCTCGCGACCAGCACGTTCCCATGCTTCTTCAGCGATTTCCGTGAAGTCCATGTTAAACGATGTGGTGCCCGATGTAGCCATGTTTACTTACCTTTGAAGTGTGCTTTTACTTCTGCAAGAAGTTTAGCTTTGGATTTACGGCGATCTAGTTCAATACCCTCATCACGCATAAGCGCTTCTAGTTCGAGCTTAGACATATCCGCGTATTTCGGCGCTGCCTTTTTAGTAGAGGCCGCAGGCTTAGGTGCTTCAACTTTAACACCCATAGATTTCAATTTAGCTTCTGCTTGAGCTTTAGTCATCAAGTCAAAAACTTTAACATCATGTGTACCGTCAGCGTTCTTTGTGCCAATCTGATACACTGGTTCACCTGAAGAGAACCTGCCGTTCTGGAAGATTTCCATTACGTCTTCCTTTTCCGTTTAGCTGGAGACACTCTACGTGGTTTACCCGCAGGTTGTCCCAGACGTTTCTTTTCAGCGATCTTTTTGCGCTTCTCTGAAGAACTCATCTCGCCACTTGTTTTAGGAGTTTTACTAGACACCTTTTTTGTAGGTCTACAATAGGGCGTGCCTCGCTTCTCTCCTGCTTTGCGTCCGCAAGCCTTACCAGTACGCACATCTTTCCAGTCCTCTTTGAACCAACGTTTTAGTGCTGCACCTTTTGCTGTCTTGCGAACTGCCATTACGATTTATTCC
>Ga0196899_1000516_pt1 | contig 19854 bp, 17 predicted proteins | sample VirMetDEL_Sep_01_FD_169095 | JGI IMG/M metagenome (GOLD analysis project Ga0196899, IMG submission 169095) | Aqueous microbial communities from the Delaware River and Bay under freshwater to marine salinity gradient to study organic matter... | ecosystem: Environmental > Aquatic > Marine >... | reverse complement strand
GTAGCCACTTTGTAGCCACATTTACTTGCTTTCGCGTACCTTTTATCCCTCCCCTATAATAATCTTACGGGTATGCGGGGGATTAATAACGCACGCGTATATAGCGTAAGCCCCTCAGATTTTTCTACCGAATCTTTTTGGAGTGCTACTTATCGCTTGTTATCTCAAGCATCTACATACTCTTCTAGACCAGCCCTTATAGCTATGCTTATATAGTCTTCATCGGATGCTACTTCTTTGCCCCATTTAACAAGCATTTTGTGGGTTTTATCTTCCATCTCCAGGTTTAGCTTTACGAACAGCTCTTCCTCTTCAGATATAATTTTAATGATCGGAAGGTCTGGAGCGGAGCGACTAGAAGCTTGGGTCAAAGGTGTCGTCATTGTTATCGTCTTCGATAGGTTCTCCTTCAAAGATAACATCATCTGATTCAGTCAGTACAGATAGTTTACAGAAGTCCAGACACCCTGCTATTGTATAGTCGTTAAGATCGTACTCTCTTTTAAATCGATACACGAGCTTTGCTAGTTCGTACTGGAAGGTGTCTGTTTGATCGTTGATATTCATCACTTCGTTCTTCCTAACGCTTTAACATTCTTCGAATGATTAATACTTATGTTCATGAGTTATAACCATATCATAAGACGAGACGATTTCATAGGTAAATCTGTTGTACGATTCTTGACTAGTGTTTATCTAGCATCTTGAAAAAAAAGCTTTACATGTTTCCTTCGGCTGTCTATCGTTATAATATTGATATTAAGATAGTACCTATAACTGTACTTAAAAATAATTATAGGTATTAAACAACAAGTGTACAAGCACTTCGCTTTAGAGTCGTATAAGTTGTAGCTGCTGCTACCTTCCTTTTAACAAAGATAACATTAGCAGATACTTCAACATCCATCAGATTAGTTACAGCTGTTGAACAGCTCATACTTTATCGCTAACGCTCTATCGTCTTTACTCACTATCGTTCGATAAAGACTCATTCGTTCTTTCGCTGTTACTTTAACAAAGGAGACTAATAACAACTCTTTAACTTTAACTTTTAAGGATAGGTGTGTTTATAAATAAACCACATAGTAAATCTAAAGTTAGACTTTAGGATTACAAGGTATAGCTATAACAATATAACTGTATTTAAACTAACTACAACAGCACTATATATATCTATTAAAGAGAGCTATTGGTGAACGGAGTGAGCAATAGCGATGAGAACGAAGAGAACAAGATTTGTTATACCCAAGTTAAAGAGGTTTTGTTATTACTTCTTTTATGAAAGCTATCAGTAAACTTTGTTAGTTCTTCATGAAGCAACTCTTGTTGTCTATCAATCATAGATTGGTTAACATCAGCAGCCATCTGCTGCACCCAATAACCAACAGCTATTGATAAAGCATCAAGACGGTCATCATGTACTAAGCTACCTCTATCTCTTGTTATCCTACTTAACTGATACATCATCATGTACCTGGTTTGTTGTTCAATAGGATAGCTAAGAGCAGACCTGTAGTCATCAGCGATGACGGAAGGATCAACGATTAGACGGTGACTATTGAGTACAGGTTCAAGGGTATCAACAATCCGTAGCTCCTTCTGTTTGTTATGTCTGACTTCTTCTATAGTTACAGGATAGGTTGTTCTAAACAGAGGCTTTATCAGCTCCATAAACATACCGTCACCAAAGTTAGACTCGATCACTACTTTGTTAACTTTGTTATCTTTTGCTATAGCTACTAGTTGTTGTAAGGTTTTAGTATCGTACCCACCTTTTATACCACCAGCATCCGGAACAAACAACTGACCGTTAAGCATCTTTACCACAGCGTACCCTGTTTCATCCTTACCGCGACCAGATGGGTCAATAGATAGCACAGAACCTGTGTACGGTATCATATCACCAACGGTGTTAGCAGGTCTTCTGTATCGATCCCCAGCTAATCCTACATTAGGTAATTCTCTATCACAGTTATCAGGGTCACTGGACCACACGATCTTTTCAGGAGCTACATCCACATCAACATCTGTTATGATCAGATCGTTAATCTTTAATGGGTATCTATCAGCGTCACTTAGCTTAGGATTCAACATGAACTGAAGAGCGTATCCGGTACGACCGTACGACATCTTTCTTTCTTCTAGGTCCAGATCAGTGAACCGTAAGGGTTCTGTAGAAGTACCAACAGTCTCAGGAGTTATGTTATCCGCTATAAGAGGTGCTAGATCGCCTCCGTAGTTATTGGTAGCTTCTACCTCATCTGGATACTCTGAAGGCCATATACGGCTCTTGTAGCCCCTCTCTCGCAGTTTGTTATAGATAGAGTCCTCACACTGTGGAGTACCAAGAAAGATAATACGGGAGGTGTCCAATGGTTTAATGATAGCGTCAAACTCTTTTACTTGTTCATCCAGTTTATCCCTCATTCCTTGAGTAGCACTGTTGTTAGCTACTTCCACATCGTCTGCCACGATTATATCAGCACGAGAACCTGTTAGCTGGGATGATATACCTAGGGACTTAACGGAGGGTGCGTGAGAGGCAGGAGCAGGTCCTACATCAAATGCTATCTTACTGAATCGTTGGTTCTCTGATGGTTTTAATCCTTGTAAAATGGGAATCTCCTGAATGATTCGAAGTGTAAAGGTAGAGAAGTCATCTGATCGATTCTTACTAGCTGATACAACAAGTATGTTCTTAGATGGGTCCAGCAGTAGCTGATGTACTACAAAGGCACTCGTAATCCAACTTTTTCCTACGCCCCGGAACGCCATGATAACAGACCGCTTAGGTCCGTGTTGCAGGTACTCAGCGATGTCGTATTGGAGTTCTGTAGGATCAGGAAGGTTTAAATGTTTCCAAACCAGGAATAGAAAGTTTCTAAAGTCCCGTAGCTTGGGCGGTATCTCTTGGTGTTTCTTCTTCAAATGGTAAAGTTTTCAAGTCATTAGCTAACGCTTCTAACGGCGTACCAACTCCTGAGTCCATGACAACATTGTTATCTTTGAGGAACTGTCTTGCTCCGTTAAGAAGAGCAGCGTTGTACTCCCCCATATCCTCCATCAGATCGATACTATTACGATACGCACCTGCTATCTTATCGTGCAGTTTACTTCCCTCTTTATGACTTAGCATGATGTTATCCTACTATCTGTTGTTATCTTTGTAAACAAAAAGAGGCAGCCCGATTGGACTGCCCCTTAATGATGGATGAGCTAAATCTTAGCTTAAAGCAGACTCAAACTCAGCGACTGTTCCTAACTCTGTACCGTTATGGTAGAGGTTAGCGTCTAAGTCAGCAAGAGAAGCACTACCGTCAGTCGAAGAGATGTCAGTAGCAGCAGCAGTTGCGGAAGTAGAGAGAACCTTGAACTTGTCGTCTCCTTCGTCCCAGATAAAAGCAACATTGCTTTCGGAAGAACCACGCTCAACAACAAAACCTCCGTCATTGGAAGCATTGGTTCCGGAACCTGCACCTTTAGAAAGGTTCATGATGCTGTCAGTAACATCGATGTTAGTGGTGTTTACGGAAGTCGTAGTACCATTAACAGTCAAGTTACCGCTGAATGTAGCGTTGGCAGCCGAGATGTTACCACTGAACGAAGCAGAGTTACCGTCAGAAGCGAGGGAACCAGCTTGAGTTTGCAGAGCAGAGATGTCGCTGTCGTTGCTGCTGATAGCAGAAGTGTTAGCGGATACGTCGGACTGCAAGGAAGAGATGTCACTATCATTCGAAGAAACGTTCGATTGAAGAGTGGTGATGTCAGACTGAGCAGTTGAAACGTCAGATTGAAGGGAGCTGATGTCCGAGTCATTGCTGCTTACGTTAGATTGTAAGGTAGAAATGTCGGAGTCGTTAGAAGCAACAGCGTCAGCAACCGTTTTAAGTTGTGTATCAAGAGCTTCGTCAGCAGCTTTAAGACTTGCTACAGAACCAAGATAGTTGGTCGAACCGTTAGCGGTGTAAGAACCATCAGTACCAAGACCAGCACCTGATTGAGTATCATTAACTTCCGTTTGAAGGGAGCTGATGTTACTGGTGTTAGTCGAGATATTACTTGTGTTAGTGGAGATGTTGCTGGCGTTCGTGGAAACACTGGAGCTAACAGTTGAGATTTCTCCATCTACATAAGCCTTAGTGGCAGCGTGAAGATTAGCAGTGGGAGCACCTGAGAGCGTCAAAGCTCCGGTCATTGTTCCTCCTGCGAGGGCAAGCTTCTTATCAAGCTCTACTTTTGTTTTTTGACCCAATTGGGTAAGCAAACTAGACATAATATATAATCCTTTGTTGTGGGTTGAGTTGTGTTAAAAAAAGTTATTAGGAGAGCTAATAGGTGTCAAACAGCTTCGTCAACAACCAATACATCTCCAGCTTCTGTAGTTAAAGTGTCGCTATTTTCTGCAAGTATATGAGCAGCAGTACTTACTGTACTTCCAAGAGCTATAACTTTCCAATCGGAACCGTCATCAATAGCTAGGCAAGGACTACCACTGTTACCGTTTGATACATAGATTATTCTACCAGAAGTTCCTATAGTAGGTAAATTATCTCCATCATACGATCCGATTTGTAAAGATTGAGAAACAGATAGTGTACCACTAATCAATCCTCCAGATGTATTTAGCTTATTATCAAGCTTGGCTTTTACTTTCTGACCTAACTGTGTAAGTAGACTGCTCATCCCTTGGTGTTATTAATAATTAAGGAGTACCTGTCAAGGCATCAAGGAAGTCCTGGTAATCTCCTACTTCCTCTTCACGAGCGTCCAAGAAATACGGCAAAGAGTTCCAAGCGGTCGTTCCGTCTCCAATCTTAATTCTGTTCCGTGCGGAGTCTAATTCAATTCCCAGCTCTCCTTCAAGTAATACTGGGTTCTCTGTTGACCACTCGCTAGAAGTTCCTCTGCGTAATTGTATGCGTTTTGTAAAGCTAGGCATCAGGTGCTCCCCCGTCAAATATATCAGTATCTTCTAATACAGGTCCACCTCCGTCTAATGTAACAAAGAATGGATCGCTCTCTAAACTTTCCACTTGTTGCTCCAATGTTGTAGCTTTCTCTTCATTCTCTTTTGCTTTAGCAGCAGACGCAGCAGCAAGCGTTCGTTGTTGAAACGATAAAGGATTTGGACGAACTACTTGTCTTATCGGCATCTGCTAACACTTCCACCTACGCAACGCCAAAGCTTTACGAGTAGGACGACCTTTACTATCTTTCATCGGTCCCTTCACTCCAGACATCCTAGCACAGAAGGAACGCTTGCGAGGACCACCACCGGGTTGAGGAGCTTTTAAGTTAGACCCTGTAGCTCTGTTGTATTTAGCTCTACCTTTAGCAGTCAGTCCACCTTTACGGGACTTTTCACCTCTACCGAGGGATAGTGAAACAGACTTAGGCATCGTTACTTTTTCTTCGGAAACCCACGCTTCATATTAGCGTAAGCTTTAGGTGTAATGGTAGACTTCTTCTTACTACGGCTAATACCGAGCTTTTTCCTTCTGTTCATGTTGTAATATAATCCTTTTGGCATATCTACTTCCTCATTAATATTTCCATCATACGATCCAGCTTACCGTGCATCTCGTTGATAGCTTGTTCTACTTTACCGATCCTACTTTCAACAGCAGCGTCTCTTTCTCTCTGTGCAGCTAACTCCACCTCTATCTTGGTAAGCCTTTTATCACCGACATCTAACCGTTCGATCATGCGTTTAATAATCCAACCAACAACTCCAAGGGCGACAGCTAGAGCGGTATTAAGAAGTCCAGATAGGGAGTCGATCATTAAAAAGGTTTCCCAATATTGTATTTGGGTTGTCTATTTAATTTATTACCTAAATCACTTTCTACCTCATCTTTATCCATTGAATCCCATACCCATTGCAACACCTTTTCTTCAGTTAAATCAGAGTAAGGTATGAATGACGGGTCAGACGAGTTTACCTGAAATGCAGATTTACCGTATTGTGTTTTAACTGCTTCACCTTCAACAGCTGTCAACTGCCAAGAGGCTTCAATAACAGCACCATCGTCAGGTTTACTTTTAAGTGAGTTTATTTTCCAAGTTAAGTTCATAATGTTTATTAAGACGCGGTTACTGAATCTAAGTCCCAAGGTGATCCGAGAAGCTCTACTTTATAGAAAGTGTTGTTTAAAGTCTGACCTGAAACAGGGTTTGTTAGTACAACATCGATTGTATCATTCAAACTACTAGGATTCAAAGTGACACTAAAATGCGAAGCAGCACTAAATACATATTCATGTACAGTTGTTACAGGGGATACCTGACAGACTCCCCCAACGACATTTACAGCGGTGAATACATACTCGCAACTAGCTTGATTGGTAACAGCATTATTGCTTGTATCTCTCCCTTGTAAAAATACTTTAATCATTACCGATCGTATATCATCATCAACAGCACTCAATCTAAAAGTTAAAGCACCTCCGGCACTCACTTCGCCACCCGTTCCTGTGTAAATTTTGTTATTACCAGTCAGCTCAAGATTGCCACTAATTATATTTAGCGAGTCCTGATCTATTTCTACAATTTTATTGTCGGAACTATCGTGTAATTCAAGCAACTCATTCGTATTACTACCTCCAACTTTATGTCGATAAAATCGAGCAACTCCTCCTAAAGTTACTGTACTGTTAACGATTTTATAGTAAAGAGTACCGTTTATGAAATCGTGACCTGTTCCCCGCATCGCTGAATCTTCAATGACTACTCGGCTACTGTTAGTAGCTACGATTGGATCGTGGTCTGCGGTATCAGTTTCAAAACCAAAACTCCATACATTCTTAATTTGCATCTGACTAGTATCTAGCGATATACCACCCGTTTTAGTCAGTATACAGTTATTAACTGATAAATTTATGGAATCTGTAGCTTCGATTTGTTTGTTCGTACCGTCAGTGGAAGCTTCAAAGTAACAGTTATTCCAGTTAACCAAGGCTGCGTTTATTAATCTACAGCTAGAGTTAGTCGCGGAAGCCATCGGGTCAAAAGTACACGCTTCAAAGGTAACAACTCTATTTGCGGAATTAGCTGTAAGCTCAAGATAAACATCATGCGTTCCGTTTCCTATAAACCTACAACCATTGAAGTAATGCGTAGCTATGTAATCAGAAACTAAATAAGCACCGTAACCACACTGCCTAAGCTCGACATCGTAAAATATAGCATCAAAACTATTATCCGCTACATAACCTTTATTGAAGCCTCTAAGCCAACAGTTCTTAACTTGTAAGGAACCTGAGTAACCATCAGCGGTATAACCTATACCTGAGAATTTTAAACAAGTGCCTTGTGATGACGTAAAACCATCAAACCAAATATTCTCTACAATTGTATTACTTCTACAAGTCAACACGGTAAAATCTGAACCTGTGTTATTAACTTTAATAGAAACCCAACCTTCAGCTTTAAATGTTTGATATTCCTGTAGCTCACCTATACTTCCTGATATTAAATAATTACCAGCCAATGTATTAGGTGTAGCCCTTAGTTTATTAGCACTTGGAATAATAACATCACGACCTGTTGCGACTGCTGCTTGAAACGCCGCTGTACTATCAGTTGCAGGGGTTGTTAAACCTGCGTCAACATACCACACTCCACCGTCTAAATAATTAGCATCAGCTACCGCACCGAAGTCTTTGACATTAACGGCATCAGCAAACCGATCAGCAAGACTTCTAGCCGTCGTTGAACCTGTAGCTGTAACTTCTAAATCACCCGTAGCTAAATCATTAGTCCAATCTGCTAGGCTTCTAGTAATACTTGTACCTAATGCTGTAACATCGTACCCACCAAGAGATACAATAGCAGGACTACCGCCTAGAGATATCGAGTTGTCAATGGTTTGATCGACGTATCCTTTATTAGCAGCGTCAGTACCAGTAGTAGGAGTACCAAGGTTTATTATCTTGTTACCTTCAGCGTCGTAATTAGCTCCTCCCTTTTTGTTAAGCAGTTCATTACCAGTACCTTCTGACGCTTCTTGTGATACAAATAGATTGTGTCTATACGCTTCATCCAGTTCATTCTCAGTAAGTACAGAACCATCAACAAAGTCTACAAGCGGAGAGAAATCACCACGACTATCACGATATATTCTTATCTCAGCATTAGCGGTAGGAGCAGTATCAAAACGAATCAGTTGTACCGGAGATGTTACGATAGTGTAGTTTGTTACAATAATATCGTCTACCTTGACCTTGACATGTTCGTCCCTGAGGTATTCAAAAGAAAAGTTGTAGTCAGTCTGAGAGGCGACCGCTGTGTAGTCTACATAGGTGTTTGCCATGATAATATATTATTAACTATTGAGTTAGGAGTTCAAGCACTTAGTCACTGAGTTAAATTCAAAAGTTCGATTAAGCTTACATCTTCTTCAGCAGCCCGCTGTATAGACATAGGCTCTCTTGTCTTTTTTCTTTCTACTTTACCGAGCTTCTGCATCTGCTTAACTACAGTGTATAAGTTCTCTCCCTCTTCGTTTCTAAATTGTTGTAAGAACCTAGAATCTTTTAATATTAGTTCTTCTAAACCTTTGTAGTAAGTTCTAGCTTCTACAGCTAATTCTTTATGTCCTTGGTTAGTAGGTAGTTTATCTCTCTTAGTTTCATCTATATCTTCAGTTTTCAGTTTCTTAGAGAAATCTTTACTGTGTACTTTTTTAATAAATGAATCTCTTAGGGTTAACCCATCTCTTTTATAGTTCTGAAGTTTTTTAGCGAAAGCATATTCTAAGTGTACACCGTCATCGTCTGTAAAATCTGTCATAACAATAGACTGATCTAGGATAGTAGTAGGTATATTATTATCTATTACTCCTACATTATCTGATTGAAGCACTTCACTTAAACGCTCATCCATCTGTGCAGCTGAACCTTTAGACCTTTGCCACAACCTAAGTTGATCCGTACCCCAGTTGCTCGTGTCCACTAGTTCATGTCCAAACAGATCGGTTTTATAATTTTCAGGACCTACACCAAACATTTGATATAAAGTTCTTTCGTACCAATCACCGCCTCTTAAATCAGCTACCTTTCCGCCTGTAGTTAAACGCCTCATAGCTTTCTTCAAGAATGCAGGAACCGGAAACCAACTTGATAACAAACGATTAAAAGCTATTTCTTTTTCTTCTCCAGTTGCGTACAGCCAATCAACTATCTCTGATCCTCCTAAATTTAGTGGAGCATCTTTTTGTATCTGAGCAAACGAGCGGGTAACAACTGTTAAAAAATCCTGTTCTTTATTTAGTAGTTTTTCACCTGTTATTGTTTGTAATAACTTCATCTTACTCCACACAGCTACATCAGCCGTCATAGCCATAACATGCTTAACAGGGTCCCAATACCTATAGTCGAAACCAAATAGATCGTAAGGTTGTTTACCTCCGTACATCTTCATATTCTCCCGCTGCTCCTTTGTTAACCAAACCTGCGATCCAGTCATATTACCACTCCAGGCAGCAGCGAACGCACTACCGTAAACAGCAGCACCCATAAAAGCATCCGATATAGTTTCTTGGTTGTAAATGTGTTTCCTTACTTCAGCATCTAAGATTTTCTGTTGGTTGTCTTCTATCTCTTTATAAGCGTTAGCCTTCATATCTTCTGTTAGAAGTTCAGGCTTATCCATCAACATTGCTTTATTCTGTTGTATTTTTTTATTGTAGCCTCTGATCTTACTTGCGTATGGATTGAAATACCCAACACGAGTTAATGTAGCTGGAAAGAATACTAACTTAGCACCTCTGTATGTGCCTCGTATTGCCATGTTTATGAAAGGATTACGCTCCTTAAACAACATAACACCAGCACTGTTTTTATTTTGTGTTAACTTCTCTATGAGTTTAACTGCTCTATCTGCTAAGTTATTGTGAAGTTCTGGTATATTATCAGTATTAGAACCAAAGAAGAAAGCTTCGTTAACTCTGCGTACTCGTTCGTTTATCTTACCGTTCTCGTTTAAAACAGCTAAACCGTCTTCTTGTGTTAATCTTTCGTTGAATAATTTCTCGGCATATTCCTCAATAGCTTTCTCTCTTTGTGCTTTGTTTTTAATTCCTTTGTGAGTGTGGAAAGCATCTTTTAAAGATTCAGAAAACAGAGCATGGATAACCGCAGGTCTTCTGGTTAACTCATCGAATGTTCCTATAGCTCTACCACCTGTTGTTAAGAAGTTATCGTAGATGTGTACTAAGGCTGCTAAGTCTCCTTTGTAAATCTGCTCTAACATATCCTCCATAGTCTTCTGACTTATCTGCTGTTTCCTTGCTTTTATAGCAGCAGTCTCCATTACATTCTTGGAGTTTATGTTGTAATTAGAAGAAAACATTTTACCAGCTTGGTGGTCTGTAGCACTCCGTCCGGTCTTGTAGGTCTGAGCAGCTGCTCTTTTATACTGCATAATATCAGACCACAGTTTAGCTCCTGCTTTATATTCATAACGAGCCAACTGTATACCTTCTGATAAGCTTTTATTCCTAATACTTTCGTATAAAAAAGTAGTCAAAGGTTTAGCAGTTACTGTCCTCGCCCACTCAAATGTAGCACTAGGTAGACCAGCTATCATAGAACCAGCTTGCATAAGGAATCCGTTTTTACGCATACGCAATGCAGTATTAACTCCTTTAGCTAGTTTATTTAATGAGCTTTGTTCAGATGTAATCTTATCCCACTCAACTAAGTAGTTAACAAGTTCTATATTCTTATCTTGTCTAATTAAAAACTCGTTAGCTTTTTCAAGCTCCTTAATAGTTTTACGCATGTCAGCTTTAATAGCTGCTCTTTCTTTTTGCTTCTTACTTAAAGCGGTTTCTACTTTAGGTCCTTTAGGTTTAGCTTCTACCTCTGCTCGTATCTCCCCCATTACTGCTCTGCCTTTTATATCAGCAAGACGAGCAATATCTTTTTCTACTTCTATTAGTTTCGGTATCTCTTTAAGGAAGTTTTTGTAGTATTTTATTTGTAACTTCTTTTCCTTAAACCTCGGATCATCTTCTATGTTTTTCTTCTTACCAGTAACAGGGAACTCAAGTTCATTAACAGCTAAAAACTTAGCTCTATATTCATCTAGTTCTTTATTTAGTTTTAGTTCTTCAGCTTGAACCTGTCGCTCTAACCTTCTAGCTTGTTCGACTGGGTCTAATTCTTTCTGTGCCTGGTCTATTTCTTTTACTGTATCCTTAATATTCTTACGAAGGAAAGCTATATCACTATCTAAACCCGCCTCTTCCGCACTCTTTTGCCTAACAGGACCTTCAGGTTTAGGAGTAATAAACTCACGCTGCTCACCTAATGGTGCTGTTTGTTTAGCTATTAAGTCGTCTCTTGTTTTGTATTTAGCTTGAAGCCTTAATGCATCGTTCTCTGCTTTCTTATAATACTCAAGAGTTCTTTTTATTTCTACAATCTGTGGGTCTAACTCAGTCTGCTCTTTAGGTATTTTCTTTATAGCATCTAAATCACCAAACCTTTTCCTAACTTCATTAAGTTTAAGTTCGTATTTAGCTACTTGTTTTTGTATCTGAGCTACTATTTGATCCGGGTCTTGTAAACTTATATCAGCTTCCGTTACCTTTTGTTTTAGATCACGCTCAGTCTTTTTAACAACATTCCTTAAAGTATCTAAATAACTATTTACTTTATCAGGTTTAACCCATTCAGGTGCAGGACCTACTTCTTGCCTAATTTTTTCTATATCACCTTCGTCTAACAACTTGAAGAATCTATCTAACTTTTCTTCTAAACCTGCGATCTCCCTGGATTCTCTTGAGTCTGTTTTATAGAACTTCAATCGAGCCTGTAAGTCTTCTTCTTGAAGTGTACGCTCTCTAGGTTTCTTAGGTGTAGGTTCTTCTTTTAATCCTGCAAATATTTCCTGCCTCTCTTGCAGTTCCTTTTCTAATTTAGTTATCCTAGCAGCTTGTGCCTTAACTTCATCGATTTGTTTAGGCTCTAGTATCTGTTGCTGTTCTTCAGGCGGTAAGCTTTCGTATTGTTCTCTTAGTTTCTTCCTTATCTGCTTACTCTTTTCTTTCTGAGCGGGTCTTATCTCTAAGTATTTGTTATGCAGTTCAACTAAGAACTCGTTATGCTTAACACCATTTATCTGTTCTATAAGTGCATTCTCTAATCTTATAAGAGCGTGGCTTTGCTCAGTAGCAGCTTCACTTAATTCATTAGTATATTTAAATTTAGCTTCAGCATCCTTACTCATAGACTGTAAGAATCTACCAGCGAATGTATCTACCTTATGTTTAACTTCGTATACATTTTGCAAGAATCTAACTTCTTTCAACGCTGCATCTAAAGTCTTAGCGTCTACTGGTTTGTCTGCTATGTATGCTTTAGCTATCTCCTCCTTGTGTTTATGTAGGTGCAGTTCAGTTTCGTCTCTTACTTTAGTTATAAGTGCACCAAGTTTAGGAGCTTCGGTGTTAGCGTTGCGGTCATCTAGTTTTAAACTTTTAAATCTTTTAGTAGCTTCGTCTAAAGCGTTCTCTCTAACATCATCCACTATGCGTGGTCTAACAGGTTCTGCTGGTACTTCTACTTTAACTTCTTCAGGTGTAGGTTCTACATCCTTAGCGGGTGTAACAGGAACTTCAGGCTCTGGTTCTACTACTTCCTCAGCTTTAAACTCTTCAACTGCTTTTTTAGTTTCTTGTTTAGCTACTTCAATATCTTCGTCTATAGGTGTAACAGTTGATCCTTCTTCTTCTATTAAATCTTCAGCATCATTAGAAGCTTCTAACTGCTTTCGAGAGTCTTCTATCATTTGCAGTTGTAAGTCTCTATCCTTTATCTGCTTTTCCAGTTCATCAATCTTACGCTGTAATGGTGCAGTGCTTGCTTCCCAGTTAATACCTGAGCTTATATCCTCTTTTACAGGCTGCTTTAAAACTTCTATCTCTTCCTGTAGCTCGGCTTTAGATTGTTCTATTCTTTGCTTTACTCCTTCATTTATATCAAGTAACTCTTGCCGTCCCCATTTAGAACGAGCTAAACCGCTTAGACCTTCTATACCAGTTTTAAAAGCACCTCCGAAAGCAGCACCAAATAGATAAGCATACTTATCTCGTTCTTTACCGTTAAACCTAGCTTCCATCTCCTGGACAAAGAACTGCTCGGTCGAACCTAAGATAGCACCGCTAACTGTGGTCTTAACACCGTTAACAAGCATCTTCCTACCAGCCCAAGAACCGGATACTCCTAGTCTTAAAGTCTTATCTGCTAGTTGTTCTACTTTAGTTAACGAGAAAATAGCAGCACCAGCAGTTTCCCAGAAAGAATAATCTTCTTGTAAACCTAATTCTACTCCTACTTTCTGCCCCGCTAAATTAGCAGCAGCCCAAGGTAACATCCTTAATCCAACTTCTGACGCAACAAAACCACCAATACCAAGAGCAGTTGAAGTAGGTTCAGCAGCTTGAGGACCAGCAAACCCCAGCATAGAATATGCACGAGTCGCTTGTAATGCTGTTTTTATTTTAGGTGCATTCTTAGCTAACAAATACTGCAAGCTCATTCCACCTATAACTTCAGTACCAGTCTTGTAAGCAAGAGCTTCCTTGTGGTCCATCATCCACTTCAATCTCTTACTTATTTCTTTAGATGCACTTTCTTCTGTAGCCTGTAAAGCTACCCGTGCTTCCTCTAACTCAGGCGTGGGTACAAATGTACTAACATCAGGTTCTTCAGTTTCTTGTTGAGTGAGTTCTAGATTCTTAAAGTACTCTTCTTCTTCAGCTAATATAGCTTGTTTCCTAGCTTCTAATGGATCAATCATTACCTAGAATCTCTGTCTCTAATTAAAGTTCTTTGTGCTCTTCTGAAATTTTCAAATGATTCATTATCATAAACTTTGAAAGCACCAAACTCCTTTAATACTAGTGCATCTTCTTTTGTTAACTGTTCTCTGTTTTCTATTTTATCAATCACAGGCAACCACTTATCAAAAGTAACGCTATTTAATTCTTCTAGGTTAGCCATTAAAATAACATCACCGTAATCAAAACCTACTTCTTTTAATATCTCAGCTGATTTAGGTGAGTAACTAGAGAACCCATAGTCATACACACTTGCTTCTAGTAATCTTCTTGAACGAATTTTCTCTGCTTCCGTAACATCTGTAGCCACCATAGTATCCATGATAGCTTGTCTATCTTTGTTGATTAAATCAAAAGTAGGATTTTTCTCTACTAAAGATTTATACTTAGTAGGCTCATCTCTAAACGGAGCCAAAGGAAAACCAGCACCTACAGTAGGTCTAGCTCTTTCTACTTCAACCTCCCGTCTCGCTGCCTCTAACTCAACTTCTTCAGGTCTCTCAAACTCTTGAACACGCTCTTTAGCTATTGTTGCTACTGCTTTGAATATAGCTTTGTCCTCGTCTTGCAGTCTTCTTAACTCCTTTAATACCATACTTGTTTTCTCTGGAGCTGGTATAGTCTCGTCTAGTTCTACTGCTTTAGCGTACTCTAGTATTTTTCTTTCGATTATAGGTCCTGAAGTCGTAGCGTGTGTCTCGTCAAACTTAGGCGGTAATACTTCATCTATCTTCTTACCCGCTCCTGCTACAGCTTGTGCTACTCCTGTAATGTCTTCTTTTAATGCTGATCGTATAGTCTTAAACTCGGTAAGTTCTCTAACAAATAAACCTGCATTAGCCTCTTTACTAATTCTACGAGCTGAAGACCACGGTGCTGCGTTTATTTGTTTTTCAGAGAGGAACTCTTCAAAGTCATATTCTTTACCACCAGCACTTTTCAACTCCCACTCTTCTAGAAACTCTTTCTCTAGTTCCGCACGGACCGTAGGTGAATAAAGGTTTACTTCTCTCTCTAGTGATCCGGTTGTCTCAGCAATAAAAGTACCTACAGATTTAAGCGTTCTTCTATATAGAGGTAAGGCTCGGTCCGGATCGCTGTAAGCTTGTTTTAATAGTGTATCATTAAGAGCTAAAGCTGGTGCTACTTCTTTATTAAATATCTCATTCTTGATTATGTAGTCTAACTGACCCTCTTCTTCTCCGTCTTCTAAAGTAGGGTTCATAAACAACAAAGCATCTTTAACTGTCTGAACTGACAACGGATTATTTACAAACCTTTCGTAGGTCATGCTGCTAGGCAACCGCTTCAAAGCACCGCCCCACAGCCCTGTCCATTCTTTGTCTAGCTCTGTTTTACTTTCAGTTTTAAGTGAAGCTATCTTGTTGTTTATTTCTTTTCGTACTGGATTCAGTTCATCTAAAGCTTTGTCTGAATTGAATATACGATTACCATTAATCTTAATTAACTCTACACTGCGTAGTAAAGAACTAGCATCATTGAAGCGTTTATCAGCTTGTAGAGTCCTGGCTCTAGTCTTGATCATATCAACCAATAGTTTGTTTCTTTCTTGGTTGTTTAACGCTGGGTTATCTTCTTTAAGCTGATCTTCTATGTTAAGTACTACATTCTCAATCTGAGATGAACTAACTACTTCACCTGTGCTGTACAAGCTATCAAGTAGCTGTTGCCCTTCATTCATAGTCTGACCAACAATAAACTTATCTCTAGCTTCTTCGTACTTCAATGCTAGTTCATTCTTATAAGGAGTACTAACTAAGTTCCAAAGAGCTTTACCTGCTGTACTGTTAGCTACACCCTCCCCTACTTGTCCTACTAAATTATCCCACTCAGCTGACAGCATATCATCAACAGCTTTACTGTGATCTGCTTGTGTTCTATAAGTCTCAGCATTTATTAAGTCAGCTGCTTTAGCTTTGAGACTAGGCAACATAGTGCTGTTGATGTGTCGTTTAAGCAACGCATCTCTATAAGCCCTGTCTCTGTTGGTGGTAGCTAATAAGCTGAATCCGTCTACATCCTTCTGCTTCTTCAGTTCAGCTATAACATTCTGTTCTTCTACGAGTGCAGCTTGTTCAGCACCTATCTGTTCCTGTTGTTTCTGTAAAGCACCGTACTGCTGTAGTACCGGGTTTATCTGACTAAGAGCACCTGCTAACTGCTGTAACTTATTAGTCCCAGCCTTCTGCACCTGAATGCCGTACTGACCTGCTCGTTGAATGGTAGGCTGAATACCAGGAGCAACATCCCCTAGTCCTTGTACTTGTACTCGTTCCTTAGCCATAATTAAATAGTGTACTGTGGAAGACCTCTAGCATCTGTAGTAGGAACTGATCCTGTTGGTATAGGTGGATTAGAAGAACCACCCATCCTACTTTGTATATCCAATCCCGTACGATGCATACTCATACCTGTTTGAATACCCTGTAAAGCAATAGTTAAAGGATTCGGTTTATTGATTGGTTGGTTAATTCCGATCTGACGCTGCTGTGTAGCAAACCCTGCTTGTTCAAGCTGCATACCAGTACCGATAGCTCCTAACTCCTGTTGTCTAGCTAACGCACTGCGATACCCAGCTTCTTGTCTCATATAGTCATCCATCAACGCTTGAACAGACGCACCAGCTACACCTGCTTCTCCAGCAGATACTCTAGCTCTAGCAAGTGCTGCTTGTGATTTCTTACTTACTTGCTCTAACTCCCGTCCAACAGCTTCTTGCTCCTGTGCTTGACGCATACGAAGGGAGGTTTGTTCTTGTAGGAATCTCTGACGCTCCGCAGCTGCTGCTTGTGCTTGGTATCTTGCTTGTGCTCTAGCTTGCTTCCGCTGCCCTGCATATTGAGCAACTGAAGAACCGACGGCTAGTGCTATTGATACTGGATCACACATAATTACTTCCTCTCTAATATAAATGACAGATAGTTATCGTACTGACAATCGTTAAACTCAGCACCTAGCCACTCCAACCATCTAATGCTCAGTGTGTTACTACGCATAACAAAGTTAGTTAAGTAATCAAATCCGTTCAGTAGTTCCTGCATACGCTCCTTAGAGTGTTGTAAAAAGAACTTCTTAATACTTGGTAATCTTCTAGTACCTAATAACCAAGCACTTCCGATATTAGTACCGTTGATAGGAGATACTCCAAACGAGCAGTACAGATTGTTCCATTCATCCTTAACACTGTAGCACTTACTAGATGTACCGTATGACATATACACAGCATCTCTAGGGTGGTGCATCAATCCAAGAATCTCTAACATGTCTTCCTCCCGCAGGTCCTCATACAGATCAGCTGCATCCATATCCCCCTGTGCTTCATCTATTCTAAGCTCCATATCTTCTGCTTCTCGGTATCATCATGGATTCAAACTCTGCAGCTAACAACTTAACAGGCAAGGCAGAACTACTCTTCACTTCGATTGTTACATCGTTTGGCTGTGCTTGCACGGGGAACCTGAAGTGTCCGTCTTGTGGTGTGAAACTGTTAAGTGTTAAGTCAGCACCCAGTATATCAGGATTGAATGCGTAGCTGTAGGTGTCTCTAAACTTAGGAGTTACTTCCACAACAAAGTGTCCGGTCTCTGCATAGTTCAAGCTACCGCTACGAATCGTTTGGAATGTGTAATCAGATGCACTACGACCTCCTCTTTCTGTGGGTTGCTTCAGTGTCTGATCAGAGAACTTGTACAACATATCGTACGGGATACCTGCAAAGAATGGAACAGATGTTATATCTCCACTGACTGTACCTTCAGTAGCTGATGTTCTAGTGAATGTATACTTGTGTCCAGCTTTACTGAATATCTCAACATCTACTGGATCGTAAGGAAAACCGCTGATTGTACTAACACCACCACTAAAGCTAGTAGTCAAAGCACTACCGTCTATCCTGCTGTCTAAACAGATAGTATAAGTAAGTCCAGTGTCCTGTAGATCATTCTCTAGTGGTAGTACTTCTAAGTAGGTGGATGTAGTATCGTTCGTTACCAAGTGTAAGTTAGACTCGATGAAGTCCAATCCGATAACATCTCTACTAAGTGTGAACTTCTGCCAAGCTGATTGTATCTTCTCTTTACCTTGCCAGAAATACTTATACACAAATATCTCTTTTCTGTTCTGATTGTTAACCAGTGCTAATACATTCTCAACAGCAGTACCCGCCATAGCGATAACATCAGATTGTATGTAAGTAGGTACTTGAGCTGTTACTTCCGCTGCATCAAAGATATTAGTGTCGTTGTCTACATAGTACTCAGTAACTCCTGCATATCCGTTCCGTTTGAATGGGAAGTATACATAGTTATTCAGTACGATTGGACGAATCTCTGGTGTGGAGTTGTATTCAGTAGCTGGTGTTATGTTTACCGTCTTAGGTGTTAACAAGTCACTACCTCTAAGTACGAACTGTGTATTCTCAGAGAACAACAATAACTTCTCTTGGAATGGTACAGCGTGTTTAAGAATTGATACTCTTGTGTGACTGACTCCTACATCTATACGAGAACTGTCTAACAACTGTAGTACAGTAGCCCTCCAAAAGTTAAAGAACTCATCTGCTTCACTGAACACAACACTATCGTTAGTCAGTATACCCAGACGATTCTTAAAGAAGAACATATCGTTTATCTTACTACCTACAAATGTAGGAGCTGGATTCGTCTCGTCGTCTCCTACTAGTCTGTCTGACCAATCAGTAACATCTAATGTCCAGTTGGTAAAAGTGGCATCCGGTACTAGCTGTAGAGGCATAGTGGTAGCATTCAGCTCAGTCTTTACACCGTATCCTATATCTTCTACCCAAGTACCTTCTCCAAATGCTTCTTCATCGTGTACCTCAAACTTTACATAGTAATCATCTTGTACAAGCTCTGTATCACCACGCACTTTAACTCGGAATCCGTGGTATGATTTAGATGGTAAGTCTGTAATGTTACCTACTTCTTTGTAAACTAAACCTAGTCCTTGGTCAGCTAATCCATCCTTAGTTCCAATCTGAAAATCAGATGTACCTGTAATCTTGATGCAAGCATTCTGTACTTCAACTGTTTGAGACACGCCAGTAGTTGCTATTGTAGCGGTAGCTGTGGCTGATCCACTGCTGAATGTAACAGTGGGTGCTGATGTATATTTTCTACCTCCGTGGGTAACAACAATTTCAGTGACAACACCTCCTGACAACAAAGCATATCCTTCAGCATTATCAGTACCTGTAGCAGGATTACTAAATGTAACATCAGGTGGTGTGGTGTATCCGCTTCCTCCGTTTGTTATTGTAACAGAAGTTACTTGACCACCTGTTCCTAAAGTCTGTGCGATCTGCCCAGCTATGTATTCAGTATCCGCATCTCTACCTGTACCATCTGAATTACCTGTGGAATCAGCAGTGGAGTTCTGTCCGTCTCCACTCTCATAAATAAATTTCTGACCATCTATTTCTACACTGTATTCTTTACTGTAGTCTCCCAACTTAACAAACACTAAAGCTTCGTAAGGAAGTGTGGAACTAAGAGAAGCACCCAATGATACCGTCTGTTCTTTGTTAGCTATGAATGTATAGTCTGCAACTGTCAGAGCTTTAACATCAGTACGAGGAGTAGTAACATTATTTAGGTAGGTCTGAGCACTAGCTGATACAGCTAAACTAACAGGACTTCCTGTAGCTAAGTTGAATAACGATACCTGATTATTATCTATAACAGCAGCAAACTGATTATCGTCGTCTCTATCTATAAAGTGTACAAATGCATCGTTGCTTACTTTACTTGTGAACAGTTTGCTTGTGTGTCTTGTATTAGGACGCTTTACCAATCCTTCAACAACAGTAGCCCAAGCATTGATTTGTTCGTCACATTGTCCTGGATAACGAAGATTGTCAGGCTGCTGCGATACGCCCTGTGCTAGGTTAGGTACACTGTTTACTAACAGAGGCATCGCTTATCTATCTAATACTCTTAGTACGCTGTAGTGGTCAAAGATAGTTCTGT
>Ga0196899_1000515_pt1 | contig 19867 bp, 27 predicted proteins | sample VirMetDEL_Sep_01_FD_169095 | JGI IMG/M metagenome (GOLD analysis project Ga0196899, IMG submission 169095) | Aqueous microbial communities from the Delaware River and Bay under freshwater to marine salinity gradient to study organic matter... | ecosystem: Environmental > Aquatic > Marine >... | reverse complement strand
ATTTTAAATGGCACAAAAGCTAGGGAAAGACTATTTACGTAGATCAGCGCAGAATCAAGCGATGCTGAAAGCATTGCGAGAAAAGAAGCTGCAAACAAGAGAGAAGGGTGACAGGGTTTTACTGCATAAGTTTATTAAGGAGGTTTATCCTAACTACAAGTTTTATCAGTTTCATGCGACACTGATCAAGCAGCTACAAAGGATTATTGACGGCGATTGTAATAGACTAATTCTTCAAGTGCCACCACGAAGTGGTAAAAGTCTTCTTAGCTCTGTTCTTTTGCCGGCGGCTTATCTAAAGGCTCATCCAGATCGTTATGTAGGTATATCGTCTTATTCAGCAGAACTTAGTCAAGGTTTTTCTCGTAAGGCACGCGATTTTTACCGTGATGGGGGCGGTCAATTAGACCCCTCCCAGCAAGCTGTAAACGCTTGGGGAACTCAAGGTGGCGGTGGTTTATGGGCCGCTGGTGTTGGTGGCGCAATTACTGGTCGTTCTGGTCACCTGCTGATTATTGATGACCCGGTTAAGAACAGGGAAGACGCTGAAAGTGCCCGAATGATGGATAAGTTGTGGGATTGGTATGCATCGACTCTCTATACCCGCCTTGAACCAGAAGTTGGAGCAATTGTCGTTATTCAGACGCGATGGTCAGAAAATGACATGATTGGTCAATTGCTTGAGAATGAGAATAACGTATCTGAAAAGGGACGTGAGAATTGGACGATTGTTGACCTGCCGGCATTATTTGAAGATGAAGGTAGTCGTCCCAAGCTCCCAGAGCACTGCGAAACGATCCCTGACTGGCGTACAGAAGAGGGGCAGGCACTTTGCCCCCAGCGCTATGACGAAGAGGACTATGAGCGCATTAGAGAGGCAATCGGCACCAGGGAATTTGCATCGTTGTATCAGCAACGTCCTGCTCCCGTCGGCGGCAACATGTTTGATCCAACGTGGTGGCAATATTATTCGCATGATTCAATTATTCCTGATTTTGAAAGAATCTTGCTGTCCATTGACTGTACGTTTACTGACGCTAAAAACAGCGACTATGTGGTTGGTTTAGTTGTTGGACAGGCTGGTCCATCTTTCTATGTATTGGACTTGTTTAGAGAGCGAACGGATGTGATTGGCACGATGAATATGATTGCCAGAATGTACAAAAGACATCAACTTGACGGCACGGTGATTGAACTTGCTGCTAGTGGTTATGCGGTCTACCAGATGGCCAAAAAGAAAGTGCCTGGACTGATCGGGTTTAAGCCTGAAAAGAGCAAGGAGGCTCGTGCTGCCGGCATTGTCCCAGTTGTTGAGGCGGGTAACGTATACCTACCAATTAGTTCACCCTGGTTAGATAATTTTGTTAGTGAGTTTTCATTGTTCCCTGCTTCAAAAAATGATGACCAAGTTGACGCATTAACAATGGCAATTAATTATTCACTTCAACGTGTTGCACCTCAGATCACTCAAGTTACATGGGGTCGTGGAGATAGAGTTATTGAAGGTGTTAAAACTATTAATGTTTGGTGATACAATTAAATGTATGGTTAAGTTACAATGGCGAGAAAAGCTAAGAAGTTTAAATTAAGCCCAGAGCAGCAAATTCTCGCCTCTGAAAATATTAACCTTGCAAGACGTGAGGCTTGGAAGCTACAACGCACAACAGATATTGATTACGACACTCTTGAAGGTGCGGCACTAGAGGGATTATGTAAGGCGGCATATCGTTACGATCCTGAATCTGGATTTAAATTCAGCAGTCTTGCAGTCCCAACAATTAGGGGTGAACTGTTGCATTGGATCAGAGATCGCACTTACGCAATGCGGTTGACGCACAAAATGCGCGAGAAATGGATCAAAGGTCGTAGGTTAATGTATCGCGGATCTAATGATCTTGAAATCGCTAAGGAGTTAGAAATTGAAATATCTGAATGGCAGGAAATCAAAAGTGTGTGCTCTGGACCACCGCTTGAGATTAATGAGCACGCTAAGCCAACGGAAAGCCTGGAACCAGAAGAAATCAACTTTGGAGAACACTATAGATTTTATGCAGAATGTGCATGGAACATGTTAAATGCCAAACAAAGGAAGGCGATTGAAGACTATTTTTGTAGCAAAACAAACATTTTGCCTGTTGAGGCTATTCAAGACTTCCTGCAATGTCATGTAGAGCACACAACATCTAGAGAATCTTAAATTAGACTCAACCAATTTAGTTGCATTCCCCTGCAGGCCGGATAAGCTCCCCCTAGTTGACTTTTTTTTCGTGGCCGTCTCACAAGAGACAATCAGTAAACTCAAGGCGCTGTCGGTATCCGACGTGCTTCAGCGTGACGGCACATACCTGAAAAAGGTTGGACGAGAATTTGTTACACACTGCATTTGGCATGATGACCGTAACCCGTCACTAACTGTTAGTGACGATAAGGGTTTTGTCTTTTGCCACGTCTGTCAGCACCATGATGACGCCATAGGGTTTATCTCTCAGAAATATGGGATTAACTTCGCACAGGCATGTGAAAAAGTAGCAGCTTCCGCCGGTATAGATGTTCAGCACACAAACGAAGACCCCGAACAGGCAGCAAAAAATAAAGCGATACGGCAAAAAGCGTTTGACGATGTAACTGATAAACAAATCGGTTATCGTAAGAGCCTTAGGGATTATCCTGAAAGCATAGCTTTTATTCAAAGCAGGAACATAGAGCCCGAAGCTTCAAGAGAGTTTGGAATTGGCTATGACCACATAAGTAAAAGATTAACACTGCCAATTAGCAATCATCTCGGCAATTTTGTTGGGTTTACTGCAAGAACGATACTGCCAGACGTAAAACCTAAATATAAAAACACTGAGAATAATTTAATCTTTAACAAGTCCGATATCGTCTTTAATGAATATCGTGCTGCTCAGCATATTCGTTCTTTAGATGAGTGTGTATTTGTTGAAGGTCACCTTGACGTTGTATCAATGTGGCAGGGAGGAATCAAAAATGTTGTTGCTTTGCAGGGCACTGCTTCTCCTTCTGAAGGGGTGCTGAGAAGACTTCTTCGCAAAACAAAGCGTTTTGTGCTTTGCATGGATTCTGACCCTGGTGGCATAACCGCCATCAGTAAATTCTTAAATGCCGTCAAGGATTATACGCTCAAAGGTGAACTTGATGTTCGCGTCGCAGTATTGCCTGACGGCATGGATCCAGATGACTATATTCAATCCGGCAACAGTATTTCCTCTGTTATTTCCAATGCCCAATCATGGCTTGATTGGACGCTTGATCAATGGCTGAGTACACTTGACTTCAATGATGAATTGAAGATTCAAGAAGTTGAGAAGAAGATCAAAGATTTGTTCTCTCAGATTTCAAGCCCAGCACTGCGTTCCTATTACTATGACAAGGCTTCTATCCGCCTTGCGCAAAACAAACAATCGCTCGCAGCCCAGATAGCCAAAGGGTTTCACGAGTTTAAGGGTACTACGGTCCACATTAAGGGTTGGCAGCGTCCATCCTTTAAATTTACTAGGGAGCTTGTTGAGAAGCGCCTGTTACGCCTTTATATCCATAGCCCAGAATTTAGGTGGCTTTTGGCGCCATTAATGGAAAACCTTCACTTCCCACAGATGAAATGGTTGTGGCGTCGTCTTGGCGAAGTCCAGTCCATCGCAGGTGATGGCTTTGATCATCATGCCGTGTTGGCGGTTCTCTGTGCAGCAGAGCCTATTTACATGCAAACACTACGTCCCATCGTAAGTCCTTCAATCAAGGTAGAAGACAACGAACTGTCAATCGCCCACATTGAGTCTGTTATGACAATGCCAGTAAAAGATTACCTCGGTGGTTACGATGAAGAGTAGCCTCGCTATCAATGTTCTCCAAAAACAAGACCTCTTTTGAGAGTCATCCTCCCAAGCGCACTCGGATTGGTGATGGTCGGCGTGTCAGGACACGTTTGAACCAAGGTCGGACAAAACGTTCTCCTTCTAGGAAGCCCTATAGAGGCCAAGGCAAATGATCCACATGCCATCAATCGCTGAAGCCTTCTGGGATTTGATTAACCAGGGGAAGTATGCAGAGGTGGCAGTGGTGCTGTTTAGTCACCATAAAAACAGGATCGGGTTTTGGGTCAATTTAAAGGCTGAGCTTTTGTGTTCGGCCAAGACCCATCCCAACCTTTTCCTGGTGGCAACTCTTCTTGACGTGTCTTCTAAGGACACGCTTGAGGAGTCGTTTCATCTTGTCCCTGGTCTCAGTGCATTGATTTATAGGCAGAACCATGATTATTAAGATGTTCGGCAAAGTCTGGGAACGCCCACAAAAGTTTGTCCCATCCAAGCCCCCGATGACAGAACAAATGCGAGAGCAGTGGTGGGACTGGTTCTGTGAACAAAACCCCGGAAATTCATCTTGTAAAGTTTATGACACATGACATGACAGCTGGTAAATCGCGGTAGACTACTTTCACCGAAACAAAGGTGAAATGCCTGAATTCAAGCCGACAGCACCAAGCGCAGCCGCTGTTTTTTATCGTACATATTCTCGTCGCAAGGCAGATGGTCAACGTGAGTCTTTTGCAGAGGCAATGACTCGCTGTGTTGATTCAATTGCCGAAGTCGGCAAATTTGATCACGCCGAGAAGAAGTTAGTCAAAGACCAAGCCCTCAAGCAACACTGCTTTCCTTCTGGACGAGCTTTCTGGGTTGCAGGCACCGAGTGGGGTGCTCAACAGAAAAACTTCAGTGGATGGTACAACTGTACGTCAACTAATGTAAATGATACTGCAGCATTTCGTCACATCATGGAATTAGCCATGATGGGATCTGGAACAGGGGCAATGCTGGAGAGCAAAAATATTAACGCCTTGCCTGAAATTAAGACCAAGATCAATATTGCTGCCATTGAAGAAGCAGGAGACATCCTTCCTCCTGACCGCCTGGAAAAAACCGAATGGCTCACCACCAATAACGGTAATACAGTTATTTACGTTGGCGACAGTCGCGAAGGATGGGTAGAAGCTTATTTGACTCTTATTGAATTGGCAACGGAAGAAAACCTTAAGGAAGAGATCAGCGTAATCATTGATTTGGGCAACGTTCGTCCAGCAGGCGAACGCCTTAAAGGTTTTGGCGGTACAGCAAATCCAATCAAGTTGGAAGACATGTTCCGTCGTGTTGTAGCAATTCTTAATAGGGCTTACGGGCGTCAACTTAATTCTGTTGAAGCTTGTCTTCTCATTGATGAAGCTTCAGCTTGTGTAGTTGCTGGCAATATTCGCCGTTCTGCCGGCATGCGTCAATTTGGGGCTGACGATGAGGAAGCTGCTAACTGCAAGCTCGGTCTTTACACCCAGGATGAAGAAGGTAACTGGCGTGTCGATCCTGAAAAAGAAGCTTTACGGATGGCAAACCATACCCGCTGTTTCCATGAAATTCCTGACTATGAAACCGTAGAGGAGTCTATTCGTCAGCAGTTTTACTCTGGCGAAGGTGCTATTCAGTATGTGCCAGAAGCAGTTGCTCGTGCTAACGCCGACCTTTTAAACACCGCCGAAAAGAAAGCTGCTTTCATTGAGTTTTACCAAAAAGATCAAGCCAGTGCTGCTGAGATGTTGGAAGGTCTTGGTAAGGCTATGGGTTACAACATGGACATGAAAGAGATTGAGCATCGTCTTAATCGCTATGGCCTTAATCCTTGTGGCGAGATCATTGGTTCCGATTTCCACTGCAACCTTGCTGAAATCCACCTAAACACTATTGATCCAACCGATCAAAAGGCTCAAGACGATGCGTTTACTGCCGGCGCACTACAAGTAGCTGCACTGCTGCATCACAATTTCTACATTGACCGTTATCAGTACAGCCGTGAGATTGATCCTATCGTTGGTGTTAGTTTTACTGGTCTGTTTGATTTCTTCGTACATGCTTTCGGTGCCGAATGGCTCGATTGGATGATGAAGGGTCGTCCCAATAACACCATTGGTCGTAAATTCATCCGTCGCGAAAAAGATTATCTGACTCGCTGGGCAGATATTGTCCGCTATACCATCGTTAACTATTGCAAAAAGCACGATCTGCGCGTTCCAAACCGCATGACAACTGTGCAGCCTGCAGGTACGAAGTCACTTCTTACTGGGGCTTCTAGTGGTTGGCATCCACCTAAAGCGCAGCGATTCATTCGCCGTATCACCTTCGGTAAATCTGATCCACTCGTTTCTGCTCTTCGTGATTGGGGTTACCACGTTATCCCAGCACAATCCGCTAAGGATGAAGAAGGTAACTTGCTGGATGACATCTTGGATCCCCGTGTTCATGAGGTGTTGGTGGAGATCCCAACAGAAGTCAGCTGGGCAAATCTTCCCGGTTGTGATGCATTTAACCTGAGCCAGCTTCCGATTGAAGCTCAGTGGGGTCTTTATATGCAGGTACAGAACTGCTACACCGAGCACAACACCTCCGCAACGTTGGAATTCCGAGAGGCTGAAATTCCGGCTCTGGCGAAGATGATCCACGATTCTATGGAACAGGGTACTGGGTACATTTCAGCCGCCTTGCTGGCCCGTTTTGACGCCAATGAGACGTTCCCTCGTTTGCCCTTCGAGCCAATCGAAAAAGAAACTTACGATCGACTCTCAAACCTTGCTGAAGTTTGGAGGGAAGCTCTCCCGGTAATCTTCGAGAAGGATGAAGTCAGCTTCCTTGAAGTTTTGAGTAAGTATGACTCACCTGACTATGAACTTAAAGGTGCTGCTGGTTGCGATAGCGACAAGTGCCTTCAAGAATCCACCAAAGATGCCGATCAAGTCGGTCAAAAGATCTGATCATGAGTAATCTTGTCGACTTTCAAATTCGTGAGATGTGTCGGTCAATGGGGCTCGTTGAGCCCTTTGACCCTGACATGATCAATCCAGCGTCAATTGATGTGACGCTAGGCAATATCATTCAATCTGAAGGTTTAATCTGTGGACCCGCTGAACTTCGCACCCGATGGATTGAGCACAATCTTGAAGATGACGAGGTTTATAAGCTTTGCCCTGGGCAGTTTATCCTTGCTCATACAAAAGAGTTTGTAAGGATTCCTTCTAACTTGGAGGCAAACTTCCAACTCAAAAGTAGTCGTGGTCGGGAAGGTTTAGATCACCTTCTCGCCGGCTATATTGACCCTGGGTTCAGTGGTCAAATCACCCTTGAATTGCATAACGTTAATCAACGTCATGCGATCATTTTGACCCCTGGAATGCGCATTGGCCAACTTCGATTTGGTCAACTCAAAGAGGTACCTTTGCGTAGCTATGCAGTAACTGGTCGTTATATGAACGACAAAGGAGCTGTGCCGTCAAAAGGGTAAGGAAGACTAACCGTAGTCGCGAGATGCGGCAATCATTATTTTGCCGAGAAGGCCAACCTCCGCTGAGATAGCAATGCTGGGCGTACCACACCCGACGAACGATCCTTCGCTCGTTTCTTATCACCGACCAGAATTGGTTCGTCAATTGCCAGCGCTAGAGCTGGCGCATCATTGTTGGCATCTGCTTGATGGCACTTTTGCTGACAGTACTGGCGCCACTAAAAATATCAAAGAAAAATATTTAAGCCAAGAACCAGCAGAACCAAGGGCGGCTTACGAAGCACGTTTAACAAGATCTACCTACGCTCCTATTTACCGCGACAGTATTCGTGCATACGCTGGCCTTCTTAATCGTTTCCAACTGGTGGACACCCCAGCCTCATTACTGGAGGCGGAAACTGATGTTGATCTTCAAGGGGAAAGCATTCAAAGCTTCTGGAACCGCTGTGACGAAAAAGCGTTAAGGGATGGCGGTGTGTTTGTCATGGTTGACATGACACCAGAACAAGGGGAAACAAATTTCTTTGATGAGCAGAACTCTGATCGTCGTCCATATTTGATCATGGTTGATCGCGCTAATGTGATCAACTGGTCAATTGAATATGACGGCGGTCGGGAACGTGTTGTTCATGCAACAATCCGTCAATTCCGTCAGCGTGCTGTCCCAGGTTCTTATGGTGTAGAACTTGATGCTGTCTACCATGTTCTTCGTCCCAACCTTGTCGAGACCTACCGTTTAGAGAAGCGCGACCGGGAATGGGTTCAGATTAAAGAGCGAGAAGTCAATACTTCTATTCCTGTTGTGCCATTGGTTTGGTATGGAGCAACGGATCCTCATTTTGCGCATGGCGATATGCCTCTTAACGCATTAGCTGAACTTTCTATTCAGCACTTTCAGATGCGTTCTGATCTACAGGAGCTGTTGCATAAATGTGCAATGCCCGTACCCGTAAGGACTGGCGCAAAGATTGGCCCCGACGGCAAGCCAATTCCCCTGATCCTTGGCCCTAACACTGCCGTTGATCTTGATGCAGAAGGTGGCAAGTTTGAATTTGCTGAGCCGTCTGGTCGAAGTCTTGAGCGTCACCAAGCCGAGATTCAACACCTTGAACTGCTCATGGATCGTAGCAGTCTGAACTTCCTTTATGGAGCAAATATTAAAACTGCCACTGAAGCATCACTTCGCGCTTCGCAAGTTGCATCACAAGTTGCAGCATTAACCCGTAACAAAACATCCAGTTTCACGACTGTCATGCGCCTTTGGGCAGCATACAGCGGTGAATTTGATCAGATCACGTCTGAATCAGGAATCGCGATTAACGATAGTTTGATTAGCAGACCATTGGACGCATCAGAAATCGCACAACTCGTTAACCTGTACTCCCAAGGTTTACTTTCCAAGCGCACAGTGTTAGATGAACTTCAACGTGGTGGCATCCTCGATCCTGACCTGAAGATTGAAGAAGAGATCGCTCGTACTGACGAAGATCACCAGGAACAGGTTGATCAAGCAGTAGAAGATGAGATCGCAATGCAGGAAGCCGTACCAGATAGTTCGGTCGACCAGGCATCACCTTCGCCGGCAGATCGGGAGCCTACTGATGACGTTGAAACTCCAGAATCTGTTCAGGCTTCTGCTTCAAGGGCTCAGTAAACTGTATGAAATAGGATCGCATCATGGTCATTGCTCGATTTGAATTTCTCGCTGAACACGCAGAAGATTTTTGCGAAGAAGGTCAACTAATCGTTGAAATGCCCTTTGATGACATCCCGGAGATGGTTGAATTTACGAAGGAGATTGAGCACTGTCTCCACGAGGTTTTGGTGTTTGATGGCATGAATATTATTTCACTGCGTGAAGTAAGCGAAAAGAACCCTCAAACCTGATGCACCCACAGCGATCCGGCAAATTCCTCCGGTCACCCGGAGGCTCTTTTGTCTATCAAGTCCTAGGACCGTGCTGCCAATTATTTGACCGCGAGGAGTTACCTTGGCCTAGCTGCAACATGCAATGGAAAGGGAAGCAACCTAGTTGGAACAGGATCGGTAAAAGGTTTGTTCCAGACCTTGCTTCTTCTAGGTGTCCGAGTTATTCTGTTGCTGCCAGAGACCTGCACGGCACCGAATGGATTCAAGTTTTGACTTTATATCAGGAGCGGCTGAGCGCCGACGAAAAAGGCTGGTGGTACAGCAAAGTCCCTACTGGCAAACCATACCCTCAATTGCCATCATGAGCGGCGGAACATTTGAACGCAGTTTCTGGACTGAGACCTTAAATCGTTTAGGCTTGGAAAGTCCTGGTCGTGAGGAAGCTGTTGCTGAAGCCTTGGAAGTTACTAGACAAAAGAAAGAAGCAATCGCTCAGCGTCAAATGCAAAAAAGCAAGCGTGGGAGGAAGAAGAAATGATTACTCCTGGCAGTGCAGTATGGACGTTACACTATAAGAAAGTAGTGTATCCAATTAGACTGCAATGGAGCAGAACACAGAAAGCTTTTGGCAGCTGGTTGAAAACACTCAAGAAAAGTCGGGGTCTTTTGCTGCTTTAGTCCTAATTTTTATTTTTGGTGTGGTTTATTTCGGCTCATGCTTTTTGGCGGCATGGGCCGTTTCTGTGACATTCGGTACAGCGTACTGGTGGACTGTGCTGAGTGTTGTTCTGCTGAAACTTGTGTGGGGATGAAAATAATAGGGGTTTGTTAGTTTGTAAATAAGATTTTTCCTTTACCAAATGAAAACCTCTAATATTCAAAAAACCACTCAAGACGCCTACTATGGTGTTGATCTTGGCTCCAAAAAATTCTGGGTTGCTGTTCGTGGAGAGCTGGGCAAACCGTATTCAATTGAAGACTTTCTTTCTTTCAATTGGTATGTCGGCCCAGGTGTTTTGATTACTGAGAACACCTCCTTGCATGCACGACCACAATCAAAGACGGCGAGTCTTGCTCAGTATTTAACCTTTAATCAAATCAAGGGTTTCCTTGCTGGCTGCAATTCACGAGGGATTCAAGTACGAGTGCATCCAAATAAGCATACGTGGAAGTCAACTCGTTTGTTCCTGGACAAAATTAAACAAAACGATCCAATCATTAGCGATTGGAGCCATATTGACACTGACAAATACAAATGTGATTCTAAGGGTAAATATAAGTCCGACGAACTAGAGGCGGCTGTACTCGCCTTCCTTGGGCAACACATGCCTGAAACGACTTCACCATTGTATGAAGTGCGAAATCCTGATGCTGATTGGGATTTTACAAGTAAAATTAAACATGAAGTAATCAACACTTCAAACAGGTTGCTGAACAATCATCGTATTACTAACAAGTATGATGATCCCTACTTCTCTAAACTCCGAGACTTGCTTCCTGCAATTGAGCAGGCAGTAATGACTTCAAATGAGCCTGGAGCTGTTGTTCTCCGAAACATTGAGGCGTTTCCATTGCCACGAGCCAGTCGTGAAAGCGAAAAGCATGGATATAGCAAAGGTGATATCAAGTTGCATGAAATCACTCCTGCCTTGAAAGCAGTATGGTCTTGTAGGGTTAGTGAATCTGGCCGACTTTATAAGTTTGGCTTGCAGATGCTCTGGAAAGCACTAGGAGGATCACCGTATCGTTTCCGTTCTGGTGTTGCTGGCGCTCAGCTATGGTATGACGTGCATAAAGAAATTCGTCGGTTTCGGTTTATTGAAGCCGGTTTACCTGTTCCTGGTAAGAATGAAACCCATCGCAGTTTAACGAGGGACGTTAATGATCCTTATTATGCTGCACGAATTCAGAGTCATAAAGACCTGAGAAATGTAGTCAAATTTCTGAACAAAACGTTTGAGGATTTGCTACAATAGAAACAAGCCGAACAGGTAAACGATGTTCTGAACATCTCAATCTTTCTCGGTAAACATCTTAAGCGGTTCATGCAGACAAAGCCCGTAGCTTTTCACTCCTTCACCGCACAACATCTTTAAGCAGCTCAACAAGTCAAGGTATAAACCTTTCACGTCTACGCTGCAAAACTCTAAGCCGTTCACGTAGACAAAGCAAAAGCTTTACAACTCTTCACGGCACACCTTTTAGCTGCTCATCCCGTCGGAATATTTAATTCCTCACGCCGTCGCAGCATCATGTTTAGCTGTTCAAAGCATCGAAGCTTTAAGCTTCTCAGCCTGTCACAGCACACCTTTTAGCTGCTCATCTTATCAAAGTTTCAACTTTTCACTGTAACGCAGCAAACATCAGCGAGCATGGCGGAATCGGTAGACGCACCAGACTTAAAATCTGTTGACCATTACGGTCGTGGGAGTTCAAGTCTCCCTGCTCGCATTCACCTTTTAAAACTATGAATTGTCTAAACTGTGGTTATGTTTCTGATCTGATCCAATCTTGGAGTCTAGAAGGGACAATAAAGCGTTTTCGTAAATGCTCAAAATGTGGCCATAAGTTTTTTACTTATGAAGTCCCTGAAGATGAACTAAAAGGCACGACCTTTGGTGAGGTATTTTTTGATGACTAAATTGTCACCGATCTATTTCTTTGTCATTGTGACCATAGGGGTAGCAGCATTCCTCGGTTATGAGAACAGGGTTACTCCTGCCGGCGTAAAGCCTACCTCTATCCGTTGTGACTATCTTGACACCTGACCTTTGAGTCTGTATGATGCAAAGGCACAGATGGATTAATCCATGAACAGAGTCAATCGCAAGCCCATCAGTCGCCTTGAGAAACTAAAAGACCTGGTTGCTCAAATGGGCCATGAAGACTATCAGTATGAGCAATGGCATGCAGAAATCAAAAAGCTAGAATCATTGCCTACTATTCAAGTTAAGGAATTCATTCCTAAACCTAGAAAAATTGAGCCAATTTACAATGTTACCGTCAATGATCTGCGTAAAGGAGATCATGTTTTTGTCGCTAACATAAAGTCCAAGATGAGAAGCAATAAAATGCTTACTCAAAGAGCAACGGATGAAGTTATCAACTATGTTAGGCGACCAACGCCAAAACAAGTTGCATATCAAAACACGTCTATAGAAGTCAACGAAGATCTAAATCTTACTGTTTTAGTCTTCAACAACCCAATCCTTCATGTCACAATGACTGGAGATGGTAAAGACTTTGACAAAGTCTATGTCTACGCTGGCGGCCATTACGATAGCGAGGGCAATCCTAGTGATACCACTAGAGAGCGTTTGAATGGTCTTCTAGACGCATTGGGTTGGTGTGGTGTTATTCCTCGTGGGGTGCGTGTCTTCTTTGACCCAGATCATGGCATTTGTTATTTCGGCAGCGGTGATCAAAAGGTAGTTCTCAACAATAATTATAATACTATGGCAAGTATTGAAGCCAATCCTGATCAATTTATCTTTGATGAAGCAATGGTCTAATCAGGAAGACTAGCCTACTGATCAAGGTTAGTCATGGCAGCGAAACGGGGGCTCTACGCTAACATTCACGCGAAACGTAAACGTATCAAAGCCGGTAGCGATGAACGTATGCGTAAGCCTGGAAGTAAAGGGGCCCCTACTGCCAAACAATTTAAACAAGCGGCAAAGACTGCTAAGAAGAGGAAGAAATAATGGCAGCCAAGAAGAAAGATCCACGTCTAGAACGTGCTGGCGTTTCAGGGTATAACAAACCCAAGCGCACCCCTAATCACCCTAAAAAGAGCCACGTAGTGGTCGCTAAAGAGGGCGACAAGGTCAAAACCATTCGCTTCGGGGAGCAAGGTGCCAAAACTGCCGGCAAGCCCAAATCAGGCGAATCTGATCGGATGAAACAAAAACGTGCATCATTTAAAGCACGCCACGCTAAAAACATTAAAAAAGGTAAAATGTCTGCAGCGTATTGGGCAGACAAAACTAAATGGTAGTTGTTGAAGATTACGTCGACGCTTTATTCCACGGGAAGTTAAACGCTCCAGAGGCCGCCAAAAGGGCTGGTGTTCCTTTGGTTGAGATGAAGCGGTATCTTGCAGATTACATCAAAACCCATCCCAAAGAGGATTGGGAACTTGACATCACACCTTGTTGGCCGTATCGTTGAAGAGTACAGGATGAATCCTACAAAAAAATGGAAAGTAACTTACGTTACTGCCTTGACCGTTGCTGAATTCTTGCAAATAGTAAAACCATCTTGATCATGTCTAAAACAAAAGAGCTTTGGCTTTCATTTGCTGCCGGCGTTGCTGTTGTAATTGCTGGCTATACGATTGAATCCGCTAGGAGTTATCCACGCCTTACAGATGACTTGAAAGAAACATGTCAAATTAGAAATTGGCATCCAGAATGTAAGAATTAGGCAGACTAGGCTGCGACTTTTTACCAGTAATGGCACTCACAAAAGCAGAATTGCTTGAGTCGGAGTCGATTGATGACCGAGTTGCTGCTTTCCTTGTCGCCGGCAGTGGTATTACATTGACGCATGATGATGCTGCTAACACCTTAACAGTTAGCGGGCCTGGAAATCTTGATTTTGGTCTAATCACGGGTTCCATTGACGGTTCTACTGATTACGGGAGTCTTACCTGATGGCACAGCAAGTACAGTTTCGACGTGGCACAACGTCTGAACATTCAAGCTTTACTGGGGCTGTTGGTGAAGTAACTGTTGACACTGACCTTAGTGTTGTTGTAGTGCATGATGGATCTACCGCTGGCGGTAATCCGATGCAGCCTTATGATGTTGATACTGCAAAAACGGATGTAGTTCAATCATTTACAGCGGCACAACGTGGATCAGTTATTGCTTTGACCCCAGCCGCGACTGTAACTCCTAATTTTTCACTGGGAAATAATTTTTCATTAACAATTAACCAGACAACTACTCTTGGTAATCCTACTAGTTTAACTGCCGGGCAATCTGGTGCAATTGCTATTACGCAAGATGCGACTACGGCTTATGCCTTAACTTATGGGTCTTATTGGAAGTTTGAAGGTGGTGCCCCAAATCTTGGTACTACATTGAGTGCAACAAGTACAATTGTCTATTACGTTGTGAGTAGTACTCACATCGCTGCCAAACTCATCAGTGAGCCTGTTAGCTAATGACTATTCCTGGTTCTGCCATTTCCTTGCTGTCGGCTGGTAGTGCCGCTGGCTATGAGATTGAACGCAGCTTGCGGTTTAACAGTGATGACAGTGCTTATCTAAATAGAACCCCGTCGTCTGCAGGTAATCGCAGGACGTGGACTTGGAGTGGTTGGCTTAAAAAATGCGCTGAGGATGCAAACGCTGTTCTTTTTTCAAGAAGTGCAGGCAGTTCAAATCGTTATGTACTTAGTGTTTATCTGGGCAATTTTTATTTTTATTCAACAACAAGTGGAAGTGTAACATTAAATGTCCAAACTTCTGGTAAGTTCAGAGATCCGTCAGCGTGGTATCACGTTGTGTTTGCTTTTGATACTACGCAAGCGTCAGCAAATGATAGGACAAAAATTTATGTGAATGGAGTTCAGCAAACTTTAACGTACACTACGCAACCAAGCCAAAACGCTGATTTTGCAATTAATACTGCAGCCGAGCACAGGGTTGGCGGTGACGCGGGTTCGTCAGAGTGGTTAAACGGATATTTGACTGAAGTTCAATTTGTAGACGGCCAAGCGCTAGACCCCACCGACTTCGGTGAGTTTGACGATAACGGTGTGTGGCAGCCGATCGAATACGCTGGAACGTACGGCACCAACGGTTTCCACCTTCCCTTCAGCGATAACAGCAGCGTTGCTGCACTAGGGACGGACACTTCTGGGAATGGGAATACGTGGACGGTTAATAACATCAGCGTCACTGCTGGTGCAGGCAACGACTCCCTATTCGACTCCCCACAAAACGGCACGCAGACTGATACAGGTGCTGGCGGTGAGGTGAGCGGGAATTATTGCACGTTGAATAGCGCAATTGATCCTGCTTACCAAGCTAGTAATGGTGCACTTGAGTTTACGAGCCCTGCTAGCGCCTGGGAATCAGCATTTGGCACGATGGTAATACCAAGCTACGGTAAATGGTACTACGAAGTTGTAGCTCCTGACGAATATACACTTGCAGGAATTTCTGATGCTACTGGTCCTACAATAGCCAATTATCTTATTACTTTTAAGGCAATTTCTTACGTATATTACTTTTTTGATGGTAAAAAGTATCAAGGACCTGCTCATACTCCAACAGCATACGGGGCAACTGGCACAACAGGTGATGTCATGGGTGTTGCTATTGATATGGATGCAGGTACGTTAACGTTTTACAAGAATGGAACCAGTCAAGGAACAGCGTTCACTGGTTTAACTGGATCGTATATTCCAGTAGTTTGCGCCTATGAAAACACCCAAACTGTAAACTTCGGCCAACGCGCCTTCGCCCACGCCGCCCCAAGCGGCTACAAGGCATTGTGTACTGCAAACCTAGACGATCCAACGATTGCCGATGGTTCGACGGTGATGGATGTGGCGCTCTATACGGGTAACGGTTCAACGCAGACCATTAGTGGTCTTGACTTCTCTCCAGATCTCGTATGGATTAAAAACCGCGCTCAAGCTGACAGTCACAAGCTGCTTGACACGGTGCGTGGTGCCACCAACGAGCTTGAAAGCAACACCATTGATGCCGAGGTCGCTAACGCTGATGGTCTGACGGCGTTCAACTCAAATGGTTTTGCGCTGGGTGCTGATGCTGAGTACAACACCAATTCGGAGGCTTATGTCGCCTGGGCCTGGAACGCTGGAACATCTACCGTCACCAACACTGATGGCTCCATCACTTCTCAGGTGAGGGCGAATCCTGATGCGGGGTTCTCGATTGTCAAAGTAACTATGCCAACTGCAACCAGCTCAACTATCGGACACGGGTTAAACGCAGTACCCGCTATGTGGTTCTGGAAGCCTACTACTTTTTCTAATGGCTGGTTTGTATGGCACCACTCCCTTCCAATAACTTCATTTCTACGATTGCAAACAGCAGATCAGGAAGTAACAAACAATAACATCTGGAATAACACTAATCCTACTAGTTCTGTATTGAGTACAGGTAACGCCTTCAGTGGCTACGGTGATCAAATTATCTACTGCTTCGCCCCAGTCGAGGGCTACAGCGCCTTCGGCAGCTACGTCGGGAATGGCAGCGCAACTGATGGTCCGTTTGTTTACACAGGGTTTAGGCCGAGATGGGTGATGATCAAACGCACAGACAGTGGTCCAGCGGGGTGGCCTATTTGGGACACAATGAGAGGCGTAGTCACGGGAGGTAATGACGCTTATGTAAGTGCACAGTCAACCGGTGCTGAGTTCAACGGCGCAGATGACATTGAGTTTAATGCAAACGGTTTTCGGTTAACATCGACTGCTGGGCTTTCCAATGCTGCCAGCGGAAACTACATCTACGCCGCCTTTGCTGAACACCCATTCAAAACCGCTCGTGCGCGGTAATTATTGATAAACTTAATAGGTGAATTACTTTTTTTCTTATGCCCATCTCTTTAAATAAAAAACGTGTTGGCGACATCATTGAAGTCGAAATGAATGTAGAGATGCCTGAATTTAAGGTCTCTCACTTCACTCACGTCGGCCAGTCATTTGATGATTATCGTTATGAAATCATCAATCAAGCAGAATCTAAGCTTCGATCTTATATTGAAGCAGCATCAAAGATCTTTGATGATGAAGACTAAAAAAAGGGGGCTAATGCCCCCTCTTTTATTGCTTGGGACTTATACAGGTGGGGCCTTCAGGACACAGGTCGGTAATAAAGGACAGGTGTCACCCACTTGAAGCCCAATAGTTATTCTTTGATTAAATTTAATTTTTCTCCACTTAAACCTAATTGATTTTGCATGCTGCGATAAAACGCACCACGCTTTGGCTTGAATCTACGATTTGGTTTTACTGTTGGTTTGTTCGTCAAATAAACCTTTTCGCCGTTCTCATTGATGTAATAAGAACCATCGCGTTTCCCGATAAATATTTGACGTTGCTCTTCAAGAACAATTTCTGTATATCGGGAAAGATGTTTTTTACTAGCCATCAAACTTCTTCCTTGAATAGGATGGTCTGACCTTTAAAGCGCACAAAGGTAATCCGACGTGCATCAAGACTGCGCCATACGGTCTTACCTTCCTCCTTGTTATGCATCTCACGGAACCGGAAGATGTTGGGATCCTTACTAGGTTTGCCCGTGCCTTTGATCTCATTAAAATCACGAGGGTTAAAGCGTGCCTCTCGTGGGCTGCCATCTTTTTTCTTGAAGCCAACGCCGACGATAGTTGAGCCAGCAGCTTCGATAATCTCTCGAAGCATTTGATGATTGGGCTTTTTGTTTGCCATGGGTCACTCCCTTGAACTCCCAAATAATACAGCCATGCCAACGGCCTGTCAAGACGGAAGCTTAAAACAGTTGCGGCATTAACATGGACATGCAGAAGGGATCACCTAATCGTGTTGCAGCTATCGTGCATCTTTCAGTTTTGGGTTGGTCTGCAACAATTCTTACTGCAGGATATTTAAATATCATAAAGGCTGATCCTACCTTTGTCGCTTCAATTTTTACCGGTTGTTTGGCACATTATGGAATCACAAGAGCAGGTCAAAGTAATAACAATGATGACAATAAGAAACCTAAAAAGGATCCTCAACCCCAACCAAAACCATGAAGCAATGGTCATTGCTTATTGCCCTGGCGGCATTAGTGGCTCCAGCAGCCCAAGCCCAAACGGCAGTTCCCAACTTCACACAAGGGAGCATGACAACCACGACGGTTACGGAATCATCAATTTCCGAAACAGTCGTTACAGAGCGTTATGCGGGAGATTATTTCAGTTGGTCGGGAACCAACGTAACGCCCAGTGGGGCAGTGAACGATGCGACAACAACCTTTTCAGTAACGAACCCAGAAGAAGCCTTTCAGCTCGAAATTGTAGAACGAGCAGCAGGAGTCGTGGAACTGGAGACAGTTACCAGGACAATCGACCAAAACTCAACCAAAAACTCGCTGTCTATTTTCTCTCAGTAGCCACTTGCATGCCACTGCCTGTAATTGCTGAACAAAACATCAGTGCTACATCTAATCCAGTTGCAACTAGTTCAGGTTCAGTATCAAATCAGGCAGTGCAAATCAACCAGGGGGGATACTCTAAACAAAGTTTCTCCCCAGGTCATTTTTGTAATTCTAGCACTTTAACAATTACCCCGTTTTATCTCACTAATGATGTACATCCAGAATATGTACGTAATCAGAATTTTGGCTTACAAGCAACTGTTAGCTTTCCATTAGATGGCGGAATGGTTGAAACTTGTAAAGCATTAGCTAAGAAAAGATTAGAAAAAGAGCGGTTAGATTATGCTTTGATTCGTGCATTAAAATGTGCTGAATTAATGGAAAAAGGATTTATGTTTCATCCCGATAGTCCATATTCGGTAGTTTGTGCAGACGTTGCGCCAATCGCTCTCGCCCCCAAGAAAGCTCCTCAATCTCCTGGTGCTGCAGTTTCGCAATAGCTTTTTTGATTACTGGTTTCATTGCACCAGATAATTTTTTTATTAATGATGTTGTAGCAAGTGTTGCCGCTACAGATGTAGTAGCAGTAGCACCTGCTGCAACTAAAATTTCAGGTTCAGGCATAGGTAATCCAATACCTAAAACTTGAACAGTTACAACACCTTCGAGTTCTTTTTCTGCCGGCACTTCAGCTTCTTTTTCTTCAAGAGGAAGACTAGGTTCGATGTCATCTTCCCATGGCCACCCGTCTAAGCTATCTAACTTTGGGCTTCGTCTTAGGTATGGCAGTGCCTGCTGGAGTATTTTATTTACGCTTCTATCCTCAGATTCAGACTCTTCAGAAGGCGTCTTCTCTTCTTCAACAGGTTCCTGATCTTCCTCAGATTCCAAAAACTTTTGAAGGTCTTCAAGAGGGACCTCAGGTTCCTTCGGTTCCAAAAGCTGTTCAATCGATCCCGGTTGTACCCTTTGGGGGATAAAAATAGGCTCATATTTTGGTAAATCCGGAATTGGAATTTCCATTACCGGTGCCGGTAATACTGGCTCGTCTGGCAACTCAAATGATGGAATAATTAACGGTTCTTGCATATCTTGTCGGCATAATATCTACCCTAAATCTTCCAAATAATTGGTGGATTAAAAGCCGCTCACGCGCTGACACTTTCTAACCCGCATCCACCAAGCAGGGTAAAGCTCCATGATCCTGAAAAAAGAACATGGTGCCAAAGGTGACGAGCCCTTGACTCTTCATTATAACGATAGGTATAAATACCTAGTATCTGGGGATTGACACCCAGCTAAAGGCTTCTATTATACCAATCGAGTACTAACCCAACCTCAAGTGAACACATTCTGCGTAAACATCGTCAGTGCTGATCTTAAAAAGTGTCACTCATTCTTTGTCTTCGCTGAGAACCTCTCTAAAGCCCTTCCAAAGGCTTACGCACTAGCCCAGTCCTGTTCAGTTTCAAATGCTTACTACAGCGACTCATGGAGGGTCGAGTCCGTTGAACTGGTCCAGCCTGTTGGTGTATAATTCTATGCATCGCGTGATCTGGC
>Ga0196899_1000511_pt1 | contig 19915 bp, 6 predicted proteins | sample VirMetDEL_Sep_01_FD_169095 | JGI IMG/M metagenome (GOLD analysis project Ga0196899, IMG submission 169095) | Aqueous microbial communities from the Delaware River and Bay under freshwater to marine salinity gradient to study organic matter... | ecosystem: Environmental > Aquatic > Marine >... | reverse complement strand
CCTGCAACATTAGCATTGCATTTACAGCAGCATCTGTCTGCTTGTCTCCTACACAATCACAGTCTACATCAATCGCAGACATCTTACCCCTTACACAGCACTCTACATCGCAAAGGAAGTATGACTCCGTGACTGATGTGTTTGTGACTTGAGATTCCCCAGAACCATCTGTAAGAGTCCAAGAAACAGTGTACTTACCATCTATAAATGTTGCGCCACTTTCGCTTGATGGACTCGGAGTAATTCCACTTGCAGTTAGGTTTACTAACGCATCGACTCCAAAGTAGTAGTTTGTTTGTCCTTCAATTGTTAGTGACGTTCCTGACGTATAAGTAACATCTTGAAGCCCTAACCCTGAAGGCAAAGCATTTATAGCAGCCTCTAACCCATCCCCTATCTCAGTAGCTGTTGGTGACGCTCCTGTCGTAACAGACAAAGGATAATCCTGCACGTACCCATTCACCATTGTTCTCAGTATAAATGAGTATGTAGTGTTTGCAGTAGTAGTCCAATTCAATGTCGCTTGACTAACCGAACCACCACCTGTGATGATAGTGCTATCAGCAGAGATAGTGTAAGTAAATGGAGTAGTGTAAAGGTCATCTCCCAACGTAGCATTGTCGTAAACGACAGTGTTTCCGTTAGGATCAGTAACAGATAATGAGTTAGTAGTGGGTGGTCCAATCAACTCATAATCGTTTAGATTACCAGTTACAACGAACTCGTTTTCACTACAATCAAGACATACGCTATGTGTAACCTTGTCAATACCAACCATTACTTATCGTTTTTTACACTTACAAGACTTCTTACTCGTCTTTCTGCACTTAGCGCACTTACCCTTCATTGAAGATGCTTTTCCAGACATTTTTCTTTTACCGTAAGCCATATCTTTACCATTTAACTTTGTTTGCCCAATAGGCAGCAGACATTTTGCCTTTTTTTATGTTCTTTCTGTGACGAGCTTTAAAACTCGCACGTTTCTTTTTCATTTTCTCTGACTCACCCTTCTTTGGCTTGCCAGCAGTTGATGCTCCCTGCTCACCGAAACGGATAAGCTTGGTCTTACAACCATCTTTAGCCATTACGATGTGACTCTTCTTGGCGTGTGAAGGAGTCCTCTTAGGCTTATTGAAACCCTTGATTCCTAAACGCTTCATAGTGGCTTTCGCCCTACTTACATTACAACTACCTTTTTTTGCCGCCACGAGTCTTTCTTCTAACGGATTTTACTCTCTTACCCATCCCCACTTTCTTCTTCTCTCTCTTCTTTCTTGCGAGTTCTGACTTGGACATTTCCGATTTAGTCTTCGGAGTCTTTTTAGAAACACGCTTGGTAGGTCTGCAATACTCGTTCTTACCACCAGAACCACACGCCTTACCTGTTCGGGTATCAACCCACTTTTCCTTTGCCCACCTTTTTAGGCTGGCTCCCTTCTTACCTTTTTTTACCGTACCACTTTTCTTGCGGCACTTGGCAATAGCCTGAGATGCTCGTGCGCTTGGAAATACTTTGTACTTCGCCTTTACTTTTTTATAACACGCATCCTTCGGCATAACTCAAAGGTACGGAATTTTGAGGATATAACATTGTGTATGTCAGGAGCGTTGTTATTTTGAAGGTCTTGGCTTTGTGAATGCATTTTTTTCATAGAAATCATCAATACTTTCGTATTTGCCTTTTGAAATACTTTTAATAGAGCTTGCATTATTCCATTCTTTGTAAATCTTCTTCAATAACTCTATTTTGCCAGAATCGCTTGAGTTTATGTACTCCCTTGTAGTCATTAGTTTATTCGTTTCACGAGTAATAAACTTCCCTTTTAGTTTCTGAAGATCATTAACGCTAAATGGCGATATAAACACATCAAAACTAACTCCCTTTTTTCTTATCTTTCTTGGCTTGTCCTTTATTATTGAAGGAAGTACAAACCTGTCTCTCGTTTCCTTATAAAGGCGAAGCACCTCCCTTTGAGGGTTTCCTATAACCCTTGAGTCACCGCTACGTCCAAAAGATTCATTTACTTTTCTATTTTCATCTCTTCCGTACCACATTTTTCTTACTCCAACACCAACATCTTGAGCAGCAGGAAGATTCAAAGCTCCTTTAGATATTGTGTATAGGTTGTTTTTAAATCTTGGATCTGAAAGCAAGTCAAAATTTTGATCCTCATATGCATCTGAAGCAATGTACATAGTCTCTAATATACTGCCAGTAAGCTTTCCTTCTGGACCAAGCATTTTAAATGTTTTGGTTGCTTTATCGTTTTGATCGACAGTACTATAGAACATTCCATCAGCAATTTTTTCACCTTTTTCTTCTTCCCCAGACGCTTTGTATGCCTGTTTTATTCCAAAAGCAATCAATGTTTGCATTGTTAAAGACTCCACAATCCCAAGCTTTCCGAACAATGCTGTCCAAATAGTATCACCTAAAACCCTTGCTTTAAATACATCCCAATCCCAATAATCAAATTCCTCTTCCCAATCATCACCATTTAACATAGCTCCAAACAATCCCATAATAAGGGTTCCTAAAGCCATTCTTAAACTCGTATAGCCTCCAAGACCAAATAACGATGAAGCAAGACCCCTCGCAGCTTTTCTCTTATTTTCAAATTCAGCACCACGCTCTCTTTTCCCCATTACTACGTTTGAAGTTGGGACTCCAAGTGTCGTAAGTGCGCTTAGAATTTGTTCGTTTTCATTTGTTGAGAATGACCTAACAAACCTGTTTAAATCCCTAATATCACCACCCATAATGTCTTGAAGTGATTTTTGCTCCATAGCACCAGGACCACCCATTCTTGTACCTAATTGATCACCATATGCTATTGAAGCGTCAAGTTCTTCCTTATATTTTGCCCTATACTCAGGGTCGTTTACAACTTTATCCAAATCCAACTCTTCCCCTGTTATTTCCTTAAACCTAATAGCCGCACCACCTATTACTACTTGTACAGTTGCTACAAGATCTGGGAATTTTATGAGTGCTGTGTTAAAATCACCTGCAAAATCGTCTATACCAGAAACAACCCTACCTGGTATTGTTTTCGAGGCACGGTAGATAAGCTCTTCAGCTTTCCCTGCATCTCCTCTCCTTACTGCATCGGTTATAAATGACCGTTTTCTTGACATCTCAGAAGAAAGAACACCTGCTCTTGCTACGTTCATAGAGTTCAATGCCGTTAGAATCTGTTGATTAGACACATTCCTTTTCATAGATACATTCTTGTAAAAAGCATTATTTGCATCTTCATCAATATGTACCTTACCTAATTGAATGAGCGACTCAACAGTAGCCTTAGATATACCTGCTAATGTGTTTTTCTTGATTTTTCTACCCATTGAATCCCATAGATTACCATACAGTCCCTTTTGCTTGTAGTCTCTTGCCAATGTATTTTTCACATAGGAATCAAGAACTCCCCTAAGTGTTTCTGCGAAAATTACTGCATCCTCATTACCACTTCTTTTAGCCGCAGATATAAATGCATTTACTTCAGATAAAGCAGGAGCAACACTTTTCTGCATTTCTATAGATGCTGCCGTTCTCATAAAGTCATCCATCGCATCAAACGTCAAAGCATTTACAGTCGATTTTCTTGACTGAACCGCACTTGATCTCAATGATGGTCTTCCAACAGAATTAGAAACATCAGTAAGCAAGTCCTCAATGCTTTTATTTCCAGACTCCATAGTTGACCTTGGCTGATATCCGTCAAAAAACTCTGCTGGATTGGACTCATCAACTTCAGACATAAATCTTACATCTTCTTTTCTGGAAGCCATAACTTCGTCCATAAACTCAATTAAAGGACCACCTTTATTTTTCTTTATGAATGAAAGCATATCCTTTGTTGAAGGCTTACCGTTTCTGAAATACTCGTTTCTTATGCCTTTCAGTACAGCTCTTTTCTTTTCGGATAAATTAGGGTTTTTCAATGTTTTCTCTATGTACTCAAGAGGATTCTTTATCTTAGGATTGTTTGGGTTTAAATCAAACTCTCTTGACCTAAAATAAACAGCCATAAGTGTTGTGTTGTGTAATGGGCTTCCATCCATTTTCTTAAACAACTCATTGGCTTTTTCGTGAATCCTTGCAATCTTAGTGTTAGCACCAACGAGAGGTCTTATGACCTTACTTATCTGATTATACAAAGGCTTTCCTTTCAATCCTTTTATAGCTTCATCAGCATAGTCAAGAACCTTTTTCTCAATATCTTCTTTAAGCTCTTTTGAACTTTTTAGTACTGATGGGTCGAAAGACCTTTCTAATTTTGAAAATTCAGCAGCATTAGACACAAAAGACTTGAACACACCGTCCTTGGTCTTAGCTCTTTTAATTGGCGATTTTGGGTCTTCTTTCTCAAAGGCATCAAGATCTCTTTCACCCTTAATTCTATTCATTATCCTTTTCTCAGCATTTGTTACCATGCCTCGGTTAAGATTGTCAAATACAACAGGAAGTTTGTTAGCTTCTGACCTTGTAAGATAGTCAATGTCAGACTCCTCTATGTTGTTAAAGAACTCAGCAATATCAACTTCTCTCTGAACTTTACCTTTGAACTTCTTCAAGTCAACTTTAGCTTCGCCATTCTTCTTCATTTCCCTGAACACCTTTTTAGCGTCAAGCATTTGCTCAGATATTTTTTGAATCTTCTCCTGCGCTGTTAGTTCTTTACCATCTTTGGTGTAGAAACTTTTGTATGCAGCATTTATTGCTTTTCTATTATCCTTAAAGAACTCTATCTGCGCCTCCGTGAATCCGTTCTCTTTTAAATAATCATCTATTTTTTCAGTCTCTTCTTGAGACTTGAAGTCATTAAGAACATCTGCAAAATACTGTATGTCAGTTATTTGCTGGTCAAGTTCGTTCTTAAACTCAGACATAAACTTAGCAAGCTCCTCAAGGTCTTTAGCTGAAGGAGACTTCTTTGAAACGCCATCTATTACATCAACAAATCTTGGAAGTAATCCGATAGGTATGTCTTGAGTTGTTATTTGAGCAAGTTCTTTAGCTGTTTGTGTTAAAGTTCCAAACTCGTTTTTCTCAATATTCTTCTTAAAATCTGATATTTTCTTATCTGATTCTTTTACGATGTTTCTCGTGTATTCGTACTGTATTACACGAACAGCTTTTTGAATAAGCCTTTCAAGGTTTTGTGCGTTTACATCCCTTGAGGATTTTAGAAGTTCAGAAGCTTTGTTTCTTGAAATCTGAGAAAGACCCGAATCTTTAGCAAGGTCATTTACAATTGCTTCAAAAAGTTTTCTTGCTTCTTTGTCATCTTTTATCTTTTCAATAACTTTTGCAGTTCTTTCTTTAGCTGCATCTATTTTTTTCTGAGCAGAATCTTTAGCCTTTTTAATCTTGTCAGCCTCCTTCTGCTTCATTGCAGCAACATACTCTTCAAATCCCTGCTTGAATTGCTGTTTGATTGTTAGACCCTCAAGTTCTGACACCGTGGAAACACTCCACTTTTTACCCATAGCATCAGTCTCTGTCTGAATCCCTTCAAGTACGGCTTTAACTTGATCTGGAGCAAGGTTGTCCAACTTACCGCTTAAAGCTAAATTAACAGCAGCTTGATCCCTTGCTTCCCTTTTGTTCTTTGTCTTCTGTGCATCGTAAATCTTCTGCACATCTTCCATCCACTCTGTTACTACTTTATCTGTAGCAGGGTCGCTTAAAGATTTTCTTTTTCTTCTCGCACCACCGAACAGTAATGGAAGTGCCATAAGACTGATTGGGGTTTCACCCTCTGTTGGCTTGTCTCTTGGTATTTTGTTTTCAATTGGAATAGCCCATCCTCCACCAGCATCAGGGTTCGTGGCATTTACCGCTTTCATCATAGGCTCAGTAATCTTACCATCTTTAGCCTCAAGTTTGGCACTTACACTACCAGCATCGTGATAACCTAAAATAAGGTCTTTTGGATTTACTCCAAATTGTTTAATTATAGCTTCCCCTTCTTCTTTCAATTGACTAACGCTTGAACCAACTTCTCTAACGACAGTCTTTCCCTTGTAGTCAAATATGTAAACAAACGACCCTCCATTATACTTTCCTATAGCCCCTTTGTAAGCATCGCCTGTAGGTGCATTTTCCCTTCCTCCAAAATAAAGAATATGCGTACCTCTCGGATTCATGTAGTTTCCATATGGGTCTTTTTCTGGTAAACCATCAGTTCTATATGGGTTTTTCTTTCCAGGTTTTAACAGAAGCTCAACGCTTGTCTTCATTACTCTGCTTCCAGAGTAACCCTTTTTCTCTCTTGCTGTATTGCTTGTCCATTTTGGCTTTGAATCCCAATCTATATCACCAAACTTAAACTGCCTAAATGGAGGTCCAATTTTTGGATCAGTACTTAATATCTCTCCTATACCTTTTGAAGTATCTGCTATTTCAGAGTATTTCTTGTAGGTTATTATTTCCCTCACTTCGCCTGTTTCCTTATCCACTTGCCTTTTTAGTGTGTAAGGGACATATCCATCCATTTTCATAGATGCATTATGGAATCCAGAGTTCCCTCCTCTTTTATTTCCAATTACTTGGTCATCTAATGTGTGGTGAGCAACGTACTGAACACCCTCTATATCTTTATATCCAGTAGCCTCCCTTTCATCTCTTCTTGGTATCATCACATATTCCTGCCCCTCATCTGCAAGGAAAGTATTTCTATAGGTTACAAAGGTTACTCCTGGCTTTAAATCAACTTTTTGTTTAAGTTTTCCGTCATTTTTCTTTATAACTTCCCTTAAAGCATCAACATCAACCGTGTCTTTTGGGGTAATTTCGCTTACTTCAACCTTTTCAACCTCAAAAACCTCTGGCTCATACACGCCAGCTTTTGCGGCTATAGCATCAAGGTATTTGTTTTCTCCATAGCTTTCCAAAATAGCCTTGAATCCCTCTGGGTTTTCAACCGCAAAGTCAAGTGCTAAATTCTCTCCTTGTGATTTACCTTCTGTAACAACAAGTTCAGTAGCATCTTTAAAAACATCCCTCAAAGATGTTCCGCCTATTTTTACTTCAGACCCTTTAACTACACTTGCTATTACAGCAGTGGTTATGATTGCCTTTCTGTAATTCGATTTAATCTTCTCAAGGATATTCTTGATTGACTGTCTGACATTCTTTAACTTACCCTTCAGATAATCAATAACATAATCAACAGTAGACTTTCTTTTGAATTTAGCCTCTCTGTCAAGTCTTTCTCTTTCTGATTCAGAGATTGATTCTAATACGTCAGGTACGTCTTCTTTGAGTTCTTCTTCCGATTTAGATTCTATTTCTTTGTCTGCTTCTTCTTGCTTCTTCTCGTCAGACATTTGTTTCTCAGCAAACTCCTTTACTTTTTCTTTCGACTTTGCGTCTTCTTCGGAGAGGACTTCTTCTTTGGCAGGCTCCCGTACTTCGCCTTCCACTTCTTGTACAGCTTCGGGTTGTTCAGTTTTAGGTACGTCTGCTGCTTCTTGCTCTTGAATGGCATCTTCTTTAGCTTTATCTGATTCGTAAACTCTTACACTTACAGTTTGATTGTCTGCATTAATTCCATTTCCTATTCTGTGATGACCGTCTTCAACATAATACTTATCACCAACCTTCATTGCTAAAGGCTCTCCTTCAGAAGGACTTTTCAGATTTTCCTCAAACAGTCTTTCTTGGGTAGGAACAATGTCATCAACACTTATCTCTTCTACTGTAGTGTTCTCTTCTTTGAACTTAGGGTCATTTACACCCTCATCATATTCACCTGCCTTGTCTTTAAATTCATTTGATGCAGCAACTGCTTGTTCGTTATTCTTTTCTACTGGGTTTTTGAATACAGTAGTAATATCTATTTCACCCTCTTTGAGTTCAACAGGAGCAGCCTCTTTTGGTTCTGCTTTACCCTCTTTTATTTCTAATGTTTGAGATTCAGATAGTATTTGAGCTTTTACTGGCTTACCTTCTCTTATTGCCTTTTCAAGCCTATGATGCCCATCTATCAACATCAAACCATCTTTTGTTGTTGCTATTATTACGGGCTTAGATAAGTCTGCATTTTCTATTCCTTCTTCTGTTTTTAAAACAAAAGGCATTCGCAATTTAGGCGTGGTTTCAATACCTATCTCTATTGGCTCTATCCCTTCTGTATTAGCTAAATTCACAGCCTTATCTATATTGTATTTGTCTTGACCAAAAGTAAACACCTCCCCGTCTGCTTTTTGCTTTTCAGCAACTACACCTAATGCATTATTAAGAGCATCTTCATAAGTAATGCTTTCTTTTGCTATCTTATTTTCGTAATCCCAAATTGCAGATTCTTCTTTGGTTAAATCTTTTGGTTTTTCAACGTCTTTAGCACCAATGCTTAACTCGTACTGTTCGTCAGAAATAAGTTCATTTACAGCCTGCTTCTCTTCTTTTGTAAGACCATTGTATGCTTCTTTTTGTTTTGGACTTAATTCTTTAGGAGTACCCTCTCCAAGTGCCAACTGTTCTTTTGCGGCAGGTTCTTTAGGAGTAGGTTGTGTTTCGGCAAGCTTTTTTGCCATTTCCATTTCATACTCCTCTTTTGTAATCTTTTTTTCGACAGGAACTTCTACATCAAACAATCCTTCCTGCTTACCTAAAGCATCATACTCCTCTTGTGTAAGCTCCTTCTTTGTTCCGTCTTCAAAAACAATCTCTCCAACTATATCTCCCTTTTTAGCACTGAACTTCGTAACCCTACCTTTTCTTTTTACTGTCTCAGTAGGCTCTGTTCTCATAACTTCTTTGCCTACAGAAGGCTCTTCAGCCTTTTGAGACATATCAAATTCTCGCTCAAATTCAGCCTCGGTCTTCTCGCCTTGCATTTTTTCAAGCACTTCACGCATTTCCTTGCCAGTAGCAACGTAGGAATATGTTTTCCCTGTTACGGTTTTCTTACCTATTGGAATACCAAGGAATGTTTTATCAACTTCTTTCTCAACACCCTCTTCTTCGTATATTTTTTTATCTCTAAATTCTACAGGAATTTCTTCACGAGATGATACAGTAAATTCTACTGATTTATTGTCAGGAATGTTGTCAACGAATGTTTTCATATCGTTGTACGAAAGAGGTTGAGCCTTATCTGGTTTACCAGCGTAGTATTCGTTGATGTACTTGGTAAGCATATCAGCTTCTTCCTTGTATCCTTTTCTTTGAGCCTCATCACGGGCTGTCTCCATATTTTTGATATTGAATCCACTCTTGCCCTTCTGATAAAAAAATCCTAAATCCTTAACTCCCATTGCAGAGAATGATACAGCGTTCACCATCATTCTTTGAGCGACATCACTAAGATCGGAATAGTTTTCTTCTACGAAATTTTCAAATGTTTCACCACCCTCGAAATCTTTTACCATAGACTCTACTACTGAAGCGAACTCAGCAGATGAAGTACCCTTTATTGCATGACTCCAAAAAGCATCAAGAGCCTTATTGGATCTTGCCCAATCTCCTGTTGGTCTTAATGGAAACTTGTCAAGACCAATTGTTTTAAACAGTTTACCACCAGCACTGAATCCAAAGCCCATTCCAGTTGGCGCACCCGCAACTTGCATAGTCCCCTCTTCAAATGATGCTTCAAGAAAAGCTGCTGTAAGTCTACTGACTCTATCAGCCTTAACCACTCCATCTCCATACTTCAAAACTCTTATAAGGTCATCAAAACCACTTAAAGCACGAACTGGTCCCAACATATAATTCACAGCTACAACCTTTCCTATAAAAGGAATCATACCGAAAGTAGCTTCAGTAGCCTGTTCGCCAAATGTTCTTTCTAAAGTCTTTTTTTGATTTTCTGTTAGCTCAATACCCTCTTCCTGAAGTAATGGTAATGCAGCGTCAGCCAACTTTCTTTCCGAAGTAAATCCAAGTGCCTTATCTGCACTTGCATAAGAAGGGAGTAGCTCCTCGGTAAGAACTTCTACTCCTCTCTTCAAACCAGATAATATACCTTTCTCAAACGTAGGGTCCATATTGAGTAGAACCATATTCTTCAAAGCCTCCCTTTCTATGAGATTCTGCTTGTTTGTTGCAAGCCAACGATCTGCACGGTCCCTTTTACTTTCGTCTAACACGTTAATGACATAAGAAGAAGCTTGCTCTCTAATAGGAACATTTTTAAATGTAACCTCACCAACTCCTCCAACTTCCTCATACCCAAGAGAACGAAGCCTATTTATTGCTGCGTCACTTGAGAAATTTCTCGCCATACCTGTTGTTCCGATTGTTACATCATCGGTAGCTTCATTTCCAAATTCCCTATGTCTTTGATCCCTAAGACCAACCTTTATATAAATGTCATCAAGTTGGTCTTTATATGTTGGCTGGTTGAACTCTACTATTTGAGCATTTACTGCTTCTGTTATGTCAGCATCGTCATCATCAGACAGCTTATCAACGTGTTGACCAGTTAGGTAGTCAACCATAATTCTTCCATCCTCTCGGATATTACCCATAAGAGATTTCGTAACCTCTTGTTGAGATTTATACTCACCCATCAATTTGGAAAGAGTTTCTTGGTCTTTTGCGTAATCCTTTTGGATTTTATCTTGCTTTATCTTTTCAGACTCTATTTCCTTATTTATAGATTCAAGGCTTGAATTGTAAGCTTCAACTCTTTTATTGAACGCATCTAAAGACGCTTGGTCTGTAAAGCCCTTTTCTTGCAGTTTAGTTAGATTATCACCCTCACTGTTTAACTCTGAAATTCTTTGGTCAAGAGTTTTTACACCAACCTTTGATATTAGTTTATCGCCAGTTTCTTTCTCGTATTTTGATGTTATTGATTTTATCTGAGATGTTATATCCTGAAGCTTTACGTTTGCTTCATACAGTTTTGCTTGATTTGGGTTAAGTAAGGATACATCACGTTGCTTTATTTGAGCTAATTTGTAAGGCTTCAATCCTTCTTCTGAAATACCTGCTTTAAGTAATTCATCGTCACTTTCTTTTTCAAGCATAACATCTCTGTCTGCCTTCCTTTTAGCAAGTGCTTGGTCGAACTTCTGATTAAATACGTTTCTTAATTCGCTTTCGTTCATATTAACACCATCACCACGCATCTCGTAGTTTCTGGCAATGTACCTGTCAACAACTTCCTCTCTTTCATTTGGATTCATTTGAGAGATGTCAGCAGGAAGACCAAAAGCCTTTGGGTTGTTTGCTATGTTGTTGGCTGAAGATGTTACCCTACCAATCTGCTTGGAAAGATATGATTCAGCATCTTCTTCTTCGGGGATTGGAGATTCAAAAACATCTGTAAGCTGACCCTTTGTTAAGTCAAGACCATACTTCTTTATGTTCTCGTTTCTTTCAGATTGTATTTTGTTATCATACAATCTTGTTTTTTCAAGAACATCTTCAGTGTCAGGAAGAGGCTGTTCTTCCATGACGAAAGGTTCGGTTATTTCAGAAACTTGAGTTAATTCCTGACCATCTACCTGTGGCTCTATTTCATCTGTCCTTGTAGAAGCCGAAACACCAACTTGTGTAGGGGATTCTGAAACAGAATCTTCCTCCATTGATGCAACCTCGAATGTTGGCGTAGGAGGTACGCTTGGAAGAACTTGGTTTGGAGTTTGAGTCGGTTCGGTCTGTTCTTTTTTTTTTACGTCAGGAGTAACTTCTTGGGCTTCCTGAATACTGAATACAGAAGAAAATTCATCTACAGACTCTGGAACAGTAATTCCTTTAGAGATAACAAAAGAATAGAATTGAGAAGCCGTAGCTGAATCTTGCATAGCAGATTGAAACTCCTCATAATTAGCAGGTACTTCTATGTTTTTAGATAATAAGTACTCGTAAAACTGTTTTCCCTTATCATTCATCTTCAAAAATGTTTCAAGGTTGTGCGAATGGATTTGATGGAGCTGATGATGTTCCTGTCGCAGAAAGAGGCTTCATAAACTTATCCATTGCTTTCTGAAGAACACTCTTATTCATCTTGCCTCTTGTATCTCTTGTCTGTACTGTAGTTAGAAGTGTATTGAACATATTCTCATCTTCTTTTACGTACATTGATTTTGGAAGCTGATCCCTATTCTTTAATTTGAATTGACTTAGAGCGTCTGCATCACCAAAGAAATCAGAGTACAAACCTTCATTTCCTTGATATTCAATTGGGAACATTATATTGTAATAAGTATCCTCTTGACCGTTTTTATCCTTGAATTTAGCAGATTCTTGGAACTTACCACCTTGAAGGGTTACGTCATTGTTTAATTTAACCTCAACAGCCCCTTCGTCACCAGCTAATACAACTGTAGTTCCTCCAGGGAATTTCCAATCTGTCTTAGGAGTCTTACCTCCTGCAATCTGAATGGTGAACGCATCAGATTCTGGGGTAAGGAACTCAGTAACTGTTGTTTCTGGAGTTATTTCAATCTCATTTATATTAGACCCTTTTTCTATAACTATATCAGTTAAATCTTGTACAAATGTAGGTGAAGTTGGGTCAAGAAATGCTAAATTATCCCCCCCTCCTGTTTTTATTGCCACCTCTTCCTTACCAAATGCGGAACGTCTTCCAGATACTAACATTTTTAATTCATAAAGACTCAAGAAACCGTCAGTAATTTTTTTACTTAACTCGTCTTCAATGTTGTTTGGGTCAGCAGCTTTAGCAGCATCTAAATACTGTTGTATGCTACCCGTTACAGCTTCATTAAGGGCTTGGTCTTTTTGTGCTTGCGTTGGAGCTTCTGTCGATACCGTAGATGGTGTCGTTCCTGAGAAACCTACATCTCCAATGGCATCATCACCAAATCCATAAGAAGGCTTTGTTGTTTTGGGTACTGGTTTTTTAGAGAATCTTTCACCGCCTATTTTGTTTTTGAAAATAGACCTCATAAATTCAATAGAATTATCAAGCAGCCCTGTTCCGTCAAGGTCATCTGAAGACAATCCCATCATCTCTTTCATGGTCATGTTGTTACTGTCTCCTCCACCTATCCACAATTTACCCATCTCTTCGTAAAAAGCTTCAGGGTCTTCAACTCTTGAAAGGTCAAATCTATACTCTCCTGTTTCTGGTATAAATTCAGGTTTAATAGATTCAAGGGATTTCAGAGGCATACTTTGCATAACTTTATTTGCCCAAGATATTGGGTCTGCCTTCGGAACAGCTTGCATATCAAACACTTGATTTTCAGGATCATAAGAAGCGTAATCAGAATACTTTGATATTATGTTTGCATCTGATGTTTCTCCCTCGTTAGGACTGTTCATCGCTTCTATGTATCCAACATTACCCCAATGCTTCCCCTCGCCTACCGCATCTTCATATGCATTGAACTTTGTTTTCTCATCAACAAGATTATTCATGCCGCTGGTAAACTCTGCGATTCTGTTTTGAATACCTGCTAAGTCACCAGATTTATGAAGTTTCATTGCATCACTTATAAGTTCTGCGTACTGAACTCTCGCACCGTCCCTACGTCTTTTTAGAATCTTTGAATCATCGTAGGTTATATTCTTCAGTATGTCTTGAAACTCTTTTTGCTTCTTCTTTCTCTCCGCAGCCTGTGTCTGTGCGAATTGCAGATTGTCCTGCATCATCTGACGATACGGGGTCATATCGACCTCGAAGTTCAGTGCTATGCCTGTAGTTAGTGGGTTGCCAAAAGCTCCTCCGTTTGCCATGTTGTTTTATTTAATCTACAATTTCAACATCCTTAATTGAATGGGTTTGATAAAGGATTTGGAGGTGGAGGGTTGAATGCTGCTGCGTTTGGGTTTATTTCTCCATTTGGAAAATACGCTGGAACTTCAGTATTTTCATCACCAAAGAAGTTATAAGTATCTCCTGAGTTTGCGTAAGCGTCTGCAAGTTTTGCTGTGTTTGCAGCTTGCGCCCCCATTCCTATAGCCCCTGTTAGGTTTTTAAATCCTGAAGCAGCAGCCTGACCGAGTGCCGTTCTTTGCTGCTGTAGCATTTGATTGAACGATGCAGTCTCTCTGTCTTGAATAGATTGCATCTGCCCTGCAATACCCGCATACATTTGCTCTCCTCTTCTACGTTCAGCCTCGCTCTGTGCAGCGAACTGATTCATAGCGTCTATATTAAAGATGTTTGAAACACCAGTAGCCACACCAGCCAATCCTACATTTCTCATGGCACGTTCAGCAGCCCCTGTCCTACGAGCCATGCCTTGTTCAAAGGCGGCACGTTCAGCAGCAGACATTCCTTGTTCAGCTCTTCTAAGAGCCATCCCCTCTGCCCTCCTCATTTGAGGTGATGGAGTGTATTCCTGTGCTTCTGGAAGATCACGAGCAGCTTTAGAGGCAGAAGCCGCTTGTACGATACCAGTGATTCCTTGCACAACAGGTCCTATTGCAGCTAACCATCCAGCCATATTGAAAAAGTTTAATTGTTAATTAAACTCAAAGATACGAAAAACAACGCACACTCTATGACTGAGTTCTCCTAAGTCTTTGTCTTACCTTGACTACCAAGTTGTTTAGCTTGTTGTAAGCACCGTTGAAGAACTTGAACTTGACTCTCATGTAAGCACCTACAAGTGATTCTGTGTCATCGTTAGGGTCACCTGTCTGACTTGTGAGTATGTCGTTTTTAATAGGAGTTCTCCATGTATCATCTTCAGGATCAAAGTCATCAGAAATCAAGAATGATTCATGGTCTTTAGTTGTTAATTCTATTCTGTCAGGAACATTGTCGGACAGTGCTTGGATAGCCACGAACTTCTTAGACTGATCTGGGAACGGATTCACAACACCTTCAAGGAAAGGCTCTGACTCTTTCCATACACCCTCGTACTCGTACCACTTGTCGTAACCATATCTATGTTCGTAAATCTCACTTCTTTCTGTTGGGTGAGAACTTAGGAACTTGTTCTTCCACTTTAAGTAAGTCTTTGGAAGATGTGAGTAGAACGTACTGAAACCGTTTGATAGTTCATTGAATGCAAGTGTGAATACGGTGTAGTATTCGTTTGTTTTTTCAGCTTTAACCCAATATGTCTCCCAATCGCTTCCAACGCCAGGCTCTGATTGTGGTATGGGAAAATGATTTGACAGAGAGATATATACGTCAGGAACACCGTCAAATGAATAATTATCAAATGTAGAACCTGTAACCGTGTCTCCTTCTGAATACAGTTCGTTTGATGGAAGTGTACCCCATTCCCCTTTACTTGCTCTTACGCCTATAAATGTCCAAATAGCTTCTTTGAACCTGTCATCCCATACACTTCTGATTCCGTAGTTTAGCGCAGGAGTATATTGATTTTCAGTCCATCTTGTGTTGTTTGCTGCAAATGAACGCAATCCACTTCGTTCAGAAAGAACCACAGTCCCATCTGCACCAAAACGCATAAATAATCCATTCTCCTGATTGAACCAGTAAATTACATCCTTACCGCCTGGGCTTTTACCTTTAATCACAGACGATTTGTGAAATGTTCCATAAGATGATAGTGTTTGTCCATCTCTTGATAAAACAGAACCATCACCTATTACTACTTCGACACCAGAGTTTGACCCCTGAAGGGTTCCTCTTGTGTTGAAATACTGAAGTTGATACTTTCTTGGTTGCATTGTAAACAATTCACCATTTATATCTTCGTGATGATTTATTTCTCCAAAAGATAAATCAAGGTCTTTTACATTTAAAGGTAAAAACACCCTGTACTCATCGTAGATACCCCCATAGTCCTTTTTTAAGGAATACATTATTCTTGTTGGGAGGTCATATATACTATTGACAGATTTATACCTATCTAAAAATTTGTACGAATCAAGTTTTACTTCATCTAAAAGAGTATAAGCGGTATTGTATTGAGCTGGTGTTTCGTAAATGAATTTTTCCAACCACTCTTGAAGATTGACTCTTTGACTTGGGTATATGTAAAAATCCGAAGGCTCTTCAGTTACCTCAATATGCATATTGGCGTTAATCCTGTTTTGACATAGAATCTTCATTCCGCCATTCCACCCATTAGACTTTTGATATTCGTCATAATAATCCTCGAAACTTTGCCCCACGGTGTCTGCGGCTGTCTGAAGTCTATCTCTATCATAATTTGTCGATCTATGCTTTATAAATGTAGAGTTCGAGAATGTGTCTCCACACTTTAGATCAGTACTGTTGAATTGACTTGTGGGGTCTATTATCATCATAGACCCATTAGCAATATATTTTGTTGAATTCTTATCTGGGTAATTCTCACTTTCGTCACGATATATCTGACAATATACAACCCCTTTATTACTGTACTCAGGAATCCTCTCGTAATTATCAGCTAAAGATGGTCTTATGGACGAGCTTAAAAGGTCAATTGGGGTGTCAAGCTTAATAACGGGTCCTTCTGCGACAACCATTGGCTTTTGCTTATTGTATCCGCCAAGGCTTGGTCTTCCTGTATTCCCCACAAATATCTTTCTAAATGGCTCACCGCCAATATCTTCAAATACATTTGAACTTCCATCAACCTGATCCTTATCGTTCCTTAAAAAGGATTGATCATTAATACTGTATGACTCATATGTATCAGTGGTTCCTCTTTGAACCATGTTCATCATGTAGCTATATCTTTTTGTGTCACCTGTCCTTACTCTAAATTGCCTCTGAACTTCAGTCATGCCAAACACAATCAACTCATCTCCAGAGAAATCTTTGTTTATGGACCTAAAATAAGTATCTCCAGAGTAGAATGACACAAAATCTCTTCGTGGAGCAAGGGTCTGAACATTCCCAACCTCAGCGCCTATAACAGGATAATCAGCATTAACGGCTCGATCTACATTTCCCTCTCCATTGAAGCCTCTAAATACTGACCCTGTTACGTATGGATATTCAGTGATGTATTTAGGACCTTGGGGGAATCCAAATCCGCCTAAGTAGCTCTTTTCTTCAATTGCCTCATCTAATCTATCATTAACATTAAAGTCATCATCTATAGGTACTGTTCCCAACTGCAACCAATCCCACTCAACCCCCATTACTCCTACCCCAGATGATTTCACTGATTTAGGTATATCTCCAATAAAAAACTCAATAGAGTCTATCGCGTCAGATACAGACAGGTAACCTAACTCAGGTATTTGGTATGTCACATCTATATCTTCAATTGAAATATAAGGAACATACACTGACCCAACACTTGATGTGCCGTTAGGAAATACATCTTCTTGTTCAATTCCGCGCTCTCTTGAGTTTGGGTCACTTGCAAGACGCCACCTTGTTCCGATTTGTGTGTCAAGACCTGGTATTGAAGACCCGCTGTTATAGTTTGGGTCTTGGTGAGGTAAAATGTAATCGCTTCTATCAACAGGGATTGTCTGATTAAATAGATCGTAGTTAGGAAGGGCTGAGTTTCTTCTATTATCGGTTGGGTTTGCTTGATTAACAGCTTCACAGTCTACTTTTATGTCATCGACATGATAAACATCTGTAAATCCAAAATTCTTAAAATGAACACGACACCCCACCCTGTATGTTTCATTCAGCATGAACCCAACATTATCGAATAGATTCTCAGGAAACTGGTATTCCCCTTTTTGGAATTCCGTTGCTTCCGATATCTCTTTTCTTTTAATACTGTGCCTAAATGTTGCAACCCACTCCGATAGATCTATCTTACTTAAAGTTTCCACATTAGACATCACATTTCTTGAGTCTATTGATTTTATACTTTTAGCCTTAATAGGTAAAAAAGAGTCTGATTTAGGTATAATATCTGCTAAATCTACCGTTTCAATCTCGGTTTCTTTCCCTGAATGTTCAATAAGAATACTTTCAGAGGATATCGTCTCCTTTTTAAATATACTGGCTATGAATGTGTCTCCAAGGTCTTCAAGAACTGCAACTTCTATTTCTGGAAATAATTCAGGAGAAAGATTGGAAATTCTAATCACATTTATCTTTGGGGTTTCGAGAGTTGAGAAGTCTCCATGAATATTACCAGCTGAGTATCTTGAATCTTGAAAGTATACATTAACCCCCCTTGACAGCGAAGACCATCCTGTAGTAGTTCCGTCAGATGCAACATATCTAACCGCATAATATTTATTCCCCGCCTTAAGGTTGCCCCCATCTTGAATCTGCTCATCTAAATCCATATATACAGCTGGTCTAACCAAATGTAAAGACGTTTGAACAGATATATCCCCATACCGATATTCATTGTCATCAGAAACGTGATTTAAGGCGCCATCGGCAACGTAATCTCCAAAGTAGCTGAAAATAGATGGTTTATTATAATCGTCTGTGAAGTAAAGCTTTTTGAACAGGGAGTCTATCTGACCATGACCTTCTATTTCGTACTTTGAAACAAAGTTCAACTCAACACTTCTAAGAAGTCTTGTGTAAGTCCAAGACTCTGTTGAGTTGTTTTTTTGAGCTACACCTATCTCTCCAATACCTGTTGGGTGTATAAATACCTTTTCTTGACCAACATTGAATGTAGGATGCGAAGCTCCCCATGCAGTGTCTGTGACTATTTCTACACCTATGGTTGAAGTTACATTGTGAACTACAAATATTCCATTTAACCAAGGGGCGTTTGAGTCTGTTATTCTTATCCACTGACCTTCTTGAAGACCGTGTGGTGTGTTGAATGTAAGAGATGTAAGAGGACCTACAAGTAAGTTGTTGGGTGGTGGCGTTGGATTAGGAACTGTCGGACCAACCCCAATAATTTCAGCCTCTAATTCGGTAGGTTCATTGTCTTGAGTTGTACTGAACACGAACAAGTCACCAAGCAAATCGTAAGAGCCAATGTCTTTCAAAGGACCTGCAAGGTCTGTTGGAATCGCTTCCTGAATACACACAACCTCTACGTCATCTTCTCCAACACTTTCCAAATACCATTGGTAATGTGGATAAGGAGCTAATTCAAACTCCATTGTGTTTCCAGATACAGACACTTGGAATGCCCCTGGAAGGTTTGATGCGTTGAAGTTTGACTGAAGAGATGATATTGTTCCATTGAACTCTACCTCTCCGTTAGGTCCTGTTCCTGTCGTAATTCTATAGTCTCTTTTTGTTGACAGGAACTTTAACGCATGATTCTTTGTTGCGTCACCATCCACAGTAACACGATACTTCTTGTTCTGCGCCTGAACACTACCCAATGAGAATGCGTGTTTGTTTCTCTTTGTAGGTTGTATTGTTCCTGACACCTGCCCCTCATCATCCTGCTTGATTACGTCAAGCGCATCAGTGTAGTTACCCTTACCTATAAGCTTGTACTCAGAGTCTTTGTCAAGGTTTCCGAGTGGTGTAAATCTTACTGGTTGATCAGCCATTATCTATCGTTTCTGTCAGATGTTATCCACGCATTTAGAATGGCGGCTATCTCACGTTTGTTCTCTTCAAATCTCTCACGTTGGCTCATGCCTTTCAGATGCTGCTTCTGATTCTTCCAAGTTCTTTGGTACTCTTGTCTTATGTTGACAGGATAGTTTTCAAAGAAACTTAGCGTGAACTGATAGCACAAGTAAGCCTCAATGCCTCTCTCGTGTCTCTCAGACATCAACATCAATCCATCATCGTCCACGGTTCTTGAGATGTATGCGATACGAATCTTGTTCGTTTCAAGGTCTGAAGGTGCGTGGAAGACGATATAGCCTTCTTGTATTTGAAAGGGATTGTTGAATCCGTTGTTTATGTTAGCCACGTTCTCACACCCACAATCTGTTAGGAAGGGTAGGTCAAGGTACGGCTGCTCAAAGCAGTTACCGTTGGAGTCGGACATTCTTGCTCCTAAAAGACGAATAAAGCCCATAGGAAGCTTCGCACGACCATCAACGATGTCAAGTGTACACGCACGTTTTGCGTAGGTTGTATCGTCACCTATATGGCGCATAGCTTCGTCTGCCTTTCTTAGCAGGAAGCCATCGAACTCTGTCGTGTCCTGAATACGTAGCATCTCC